>Ga0222712_10000377_pt1 | contig 60932 bp, 63 predicted proteins | sample C33_657DmetaG_FD_165043 | JGI IMG/M metagenome (GOLD analysis project Ga0222712, IMG submission 165043) | Estuarine water microbial communities from San Francisco Bay, California, United States - C33_657D | ecosystem: Environmental > Aquatic > Marine > Unclassified | place: USA: California... | reverse complement strand
ACAAAACCCGGCACATCCTTCTTGACCCAGATCGGCGCCTTGTTAAGGTCTTTCAGCAGCTTCACCAGACCTTCGGCAACTTTGGCATCGGTCAGCGGCGAGCTGACGACCTCAACCAGCGGCACCAGGTGTGCTGGCATGAAAAAGTGCAGGCCGGCGACCCGTTTCGGGTGTTTCAGGCCCTTCGCGATTTCGCCGATCGGAAAATTCGACGTGTTGCTGGTCAACGGGATGTCCGGTTTTGCCAGCGCCTCGACTTCGGCAAACAGCTTCTGCTTCAGCGGCAGGTCCTCGGTCGCCGCTTCGACCACGATGCTGACGCTGGACCACGGAATGGCCTTCAGTTCGGCATAACAGGTCACCGCTGCAGCGTGTCCCGCCGGGGCGCCGAGCTTGCCGAGACCGGCGGCAAGGCGCGCCGGCAGGGCATCGCGGGTTTTGACGGAAGGGCTCATCACGTGCACGGTCCACCCGTGCGCGGCAAAAACGGTGGCGATGTCGCCACCCATGATGCCGCCGCCGATGACTACTGCATGTTTGTTGGTGCCGGACATTTCAGGTTCCTCATTGGTTTTGCTGCAGGTTTATTGGTGTTTTTTGATTATATCGCCCGCGCATGCAGGGTTTGTGCCGACGGACGGGCTAATGGTTTAATTCGCCTGCAGCCCATTCCCCGGAGCACATATGTTTTCTCTTTCCCGTTCATTTCGCCCTGTCCTGACCGTCCTGCTGGCGCTTGCAGCGCTGCATGCTCCCCTGCTGCAGGCACAGTTCGACCCGGAACGGGCCTACAAGCAAAGCGCGGAGGTCCGCCAGCAGTATCCCGATCCTCAGGTCGCTTACGACACGCCGGGATTTGCGCCCGGTCGCAGGGATTTCACGTCGCACGAGGAAATGCTGGCCTATGTTGACGCCCTGCGCCGCCGATCCGACACAGTACGGGTGCGCATCGTCGGCGAGTCGCAGGAAGGGCGCGCCATGCCGGCCATCGTGCTGTCGGGAGAAGGCATTCAAACCGGCGCCCAAGCGCGCCGTCTCAGCCGGCCGGTGGTCGTGCTGGCCGGATTGCAGCACGGCAACGAACCGGCCGGCGGCGAAGCGATGCTGGTGCTGGCCAACGAACTGGCCACGGGCCGCCTGCGGCCGCTGCTCGACAAGCTGACCGTGGTCATCGTGCCGCATTCCAACCCCGACGGGGCGTATCACTTCCGCCGCTCGCCTTACAGCACGGTCGACATCAACCGCGACCACGTGAAGGTGGACCTGCCGGAAACGCGGGCCTTGCACCGGATTGTCAATGAATTCGAGCCGCACGTTTTTGTCGACGCCCATGAATTCAGCGTCGCCACGCGCTGGATTGAGAAATTCGGCGTGCTGCAGTCCTATGACCTGATGGTGCAGTACGCGACCAATCCCAATGTGCATCCTGCACTGACTGCACTGGCTGACGGCAAGTTTCTCGGTGCTTTCAAGACGGCGACCGCCAATGCCGGCTACACCCATTTCTGGTACTACACCACCAGCTACAACCTGAAAAACTATCTGGTATCAATGGGCGGCACCACGCCGGACATCGGCCGCAATTTCGCCGGCCTGCAGCATGCCGTGTCATTCCTGATCGAGAGCCGCGGCGTCGGCATCGGCCGCGAAAGTTTTGCACGACGGGTGCACAGCCACATTGTTTCGGTCGGCAGCCTGCTGCAGACCGCGGCGGACAACGCAAAGGAGCTGATGGATACGGTTACCGCTGCGCGCGCCGAGACCGTTCGCCGTGGCCGTGATCCGCAGCCCGGTGACAATATTGCGGTCCGTCTGAAAAGCCCGACCATCAAGCAGAAGCTCGACATGATTGATCCGGCCAGCGGCGTCATCAGGACCATCGAAGTCGACTGGTCGGATTCGCTGAAAGTCGAGGCCGACATTGCGCGGCAGCGGCCGTGGGCCTATGTGATGCCGCCGGTGTTCCATGACATTGCTGAACGGCTGATGGTGTCGGGCGTCGAAGTGCGGCGCCTGGCCAAACCGGTCGAACTGGATGTCGAGAGTTTTCAGGTGACTGACCGGCGCGCCAGCAGCACGTTTGTCGAGGGGCGCATCACCCATCAGGTGAGCACCGAAGTCGCGCCGAAAAAGGTCCGTTTCCCGGCCGGCAGCTATGTGTTTCCGATGGCCCAGTGCAATGCCAACGTGATCGCGGTCGCGCTTGAACCGGAATCGCCGAGCAGTTTCGTGTCCTTCGGCATGATCCCCGTCGACAAGAAAGGTTCTCCTGCGACCATCGCGGCGCCCAGCGAAATTCCGGTTTACCGGGTATTGCGTCCCGTCGAAATCGATGTGCGCGCCGTCAAGCCGAACCCGTGACGGCGCTTTACCGCGCGGTTATTTGACGAGGGACGCGCTCCACGAGGTGGGCGGAGCGTCGGGGCGCGGACGCATCGTGCCCTGCATGATCGGGCCGCTGACGCGCCCGGTGTAGATCGCGGTACCGATGTTGAAGCTGATCTGGTCGCCACGCAGATTGGTGCTGGTGACGCGCCAGCTCATGCCGTCGCCGTTACGGAACACGCCGTCGAAATTCTGGAATTTCTGTTTGAGCTCGATCGAACCCGAATCCATTTTCCAGTTGCCTTCCACCTTGGCCGGCACGATCCACAGATAGGCGGTACGGCCTTCGGTGGAATCGGTCTGGTCCGGCGTCCAGTCTTCCATCGTGAAGGCATGCGAGACCACACGCGTACCCGGCTTCATGTTGAGGATGGTCGGGCGCAGTTTGATGTTCAGGTAGGGCAGCAGATACATGGTCAGCACGGTGGCCTGACTGAAGTCGGTGGCAAAAATGTCGCCGCGGATGAACTGTGCTTTTTCCGAGACACCTTCCTTCTGCGCGTTGCGCTTCGACAGCTCGACCATGTCCGGGTTGTATTCGATGCCGGTGGCGCGCACGCCGAACTGCTTGGCGGCGGTGATCACAGTAATGCCGTCGCCGGAACCCAGGTCAAAAACGACATCCGTGGGTTTGACGTCAGCCATCTTGAGCATTTTTTCGACAAGACTCTTCGGCGTCGGCACCCAGATCACATCCTTGCCAGCCTGGCCGACCTGCGGCTTGAATTCAGCACCGGTGTTCTGCGCATGGGCCGGGGCAAGAAGCAGGGCTGCCAGTGATAGAGTCAATAGCGAGTGACGGACGAATGAAGGCATGACGGTCTCCAGTGATTTGCAGCGTTTGATGATGTTCGAATGAAAATAAAAACGGAAGTACTCAGTCCGGTTTTGCACCCGAGGCCTTGACCACCGGTGCCCAGCGCACAATCTCCGATTTGATATGCGCAGTGAATTGTTCGGGAGTATTGGCGACGGGTTCAGCGCCGTCGGCGGCGAGGCGTTCCTTGATGTCCGGCCGCGCCAGCACCTTGACTATATCCGCATGCAGCTTGGCGACGATGTCGCGGGGCACGGCTGCCTGCGTCAGCACGCCGTACCATTGGTTGGCGTCATAACCCGGCACGCCGCTTTCGTTGATGGTGGGCACGTCCTGCAGGATCGCGAGACGTTTCATCGTTGCCACCCCGAGCAGCTTGAGGCGGTTCGATTTAACATGGGGCATCAGGGCGACCATGCCGGTGATGGTCATCGTCGTCTGCCCCGAAATCATACTGATCATTGCCGGGCCGGTGCCTTTGTAAGGTACGTGCACCATGTTGATCTTGGTGAGCAGGCGGAAATATTCACCGGCCAGATGTGAAGCGCTGCCGCTGCCGCCGGACGCATACAGCAGTTCACCCGGTTTGGCTCTGGCTAGAGCGACAAAGTCGCGCGCGGTTTTCACCGGCAGCGACGGATGCACCGCCATGCCGTTGGGTACTGTCGCGAGGATGGTGATCGGCGCGAAATCCTTGATCGCGTCGTAAGGCAGTTTGGGATACAGCGTCGGATTGAAACCGAAGGTGCCGACATGGCCCATGACAATGGTGTAACCGTCGGGAGCGGCGCGCGCTGCCAGTTCAACGCCGATGGTGCCGCCGGCGCCGCCGCGGTTTTCAACGACGACCTGTTGACCCCACATTTCGGAAAGCCGCAAGGAGACCAGTCGCGCCAGCGTGTCGGTGCTGCCGCCCGGCGGGAAGGGGGCGATGAAACGCACCGGTTTGTTCGGAAAGTTGGCCGCGGTCTGCGCCTGGGCCGTTCCGACTGTCAAAACACCCAGCAGGACGATAGAAGATAAATGCTTGAAATTATTCAATTATTTGCCCTTCGCCCCGCAGGGCTTTTAGGTCTTTTTAATGCGTCCGTCGGTAGTGGCCCCGGTATCGAGCAGCGCCTGGATTTCGGCGTCGGACAACCCCGCTTCACGCAGGATTTCAACGCTCTGCTCACCGAGTTTCGGCGCCGGATTCCAGCCTTTGCGCACACCGCAGGACCATTTGTTCGGCATGCGCATATTGCGCGTGCGGCCTTCGGTCGGATGGTCCTTCATCTCGAAGAATCCGATGTCCTGCAGATGCGGATCTTCCAGCACGCTGTCGAGCGTGTGATAGGGCATCGCCGGGACGTCGGCCGCATCAAACAGTTCCAGCCATTCCGCCGTGGTTTTGCTTTTCAGCGCGGCCATGCGTACTTCGAAATAGGCGGCGACATTGGCGAAACGCGCCTGCACGCTGCTGAAGCGCGGATCGGTTTTCAGTTCCGGCCGGCCAATGACATCAAAAAAGCCGAAGGCCTGATCATTGGTGTTGGCCGAGATGCAGATATAACTGTCCTTGGTCGGGATCGGTTTTCCCAGCGGATCCAGAAGGCGCGGGTCTCCGGTTTCACCGAGCGGCGGGTCGAAGGTCTTCAGGTACATATGCTCTTCGAGCACGAACTTGACCAGGTTCTCGAACATCGGGATTTCGATCGAGCAGCCTTCGCCGGTCTTGGCCTTGCGGTACAGCGCCATCGCAATCATCTGCACCGCAATCAGACCGACCGTCTTGTCGGCGACCACCATCGGTACGAAGCGCGGTTCACCCATCGCGCGGTGATGCAGCGCCGCCATGCCGCCGGAACCCTGGATGATGGTGTCGTAGGCGGGTTTCTCGCGGTAACGGCCATCCTGGCCGAAGCCGAACATGCCGCAGTAAATGATGCCGGGATTGACCTTGCGCACATCTTCATATGACAGCTTGAGTCGCGCCATCGCCGGCGGCCGCACGTTCCACACCATCACATCGGCTTTTTTTATGAGCTTCATCAGCGCGGCGTGACCGGCCGGATTCTTCAGGTCAAGCACCAGCGAGCGCTTGTTGCGGTTGAGGTGCAGGAACTTGGCACCCATGCCCGGCGTCACAGACTTGCCGTTCATGTTGCGGATCAGGTCGCCGCTTTTGGTTTCGACCTTGATCACTTCCGCGCCGTGGTCTGCGAGGATTTGTGTCGCCAGCGGGCCGACCACGACCGAGGTCAGGTCGATAATGCGTACGCCTTCAAGCGGTCCCCCGGCCATTAGCAATCTCCTTGCAAAAAGTCGAACGACTGTTTGCAACTGATTTGAGCGTTCTTGTTCATTGAAACTCCGCTTCGGCGGTCAGCGCCAGTGCGCCTGAATCGTCCTGCGCCCACAGCTTGGCGGTCTTGTTGTCGGCCGACGGTTCGCCGCACAGCGTGATTGTGCGGCCGACGAACAGCGCGCGCACATTGCGCGAGGACATGAATTTGATCGGTGTCGACGCATGGGCCCTCGCCAGTTCGTAAACCAGCAGTGTGGTCAGTCCGCCGTTCATCACCAGATTGGGGTAACCCTCGACGCCGGTGACATAAGGATGGTCGTAATGAATTCGGTGACCGTTGAAGGTCAGCGCCGAGTAACGGAAAAGCATTACCGGATCCGGCGTGACTTCATGCTTCCACACGGCTTTGCCCGGCGCAGGTTGGGGCGGGGGCGGAGGCGCGTTTTTGTCGGGTTCGCCGCGATAGACAATGTCCTGTTCTTCGCTGATCGCCACACCCTTGGCGTTTTTGATGTCGGTTTTCACGGTGACGAAGACCATGCGGCCGCTGCGGCCGTCCTTGATGGTCACGTTCTGGATCGTCGAAAGGCGATGTACTTCGTCGCCGATGTGCAGCGGCGCGATGAAGGTCGTGCGCTTGCCGGCGAACATGCGACGCGGCAGCGGTACCGGCGGCAGGAAGTCGCCGCGGGCCGGATGGCCGTCAGGGCCGATCTGCGAATGGCGCACCACACGCGGGAACAGCGTGGAATGCCAGCCGACCGGCAGCGGATCGCCCATTTTCGGGAAGGCATCGTCGCGGTCCAGTGTTGCCGAAAGGCGGTTGACGGCGGGGACGGTCACATAATCGATCGCGGTTTCGGTGCGGCCGATCCATTCCTTCAGGGATTCCAGTTCTGCAGACATGCGTTACTAACCTCGTTGTTACAGGAGAATTAGCAATTTTACGGCACCGCGCGCCCGCGGTGCTGATTCAGTGGCCCAGGCGGAAGTCGAAGGCCACATTGAGAAAAGGCGCCACCAGCCTGTAGCGTTTGGCCAGCGCTGCGTCCGTGTTGGGGGTGACCGTGACCACCAGCGACTCACGAACACCGAAAATAGCGTCGCTGTCGAGATAGGGATCGCCGGAAAAAAACACCTCGGTGGTCAGCGGGCGGAAACCGGCTGCGCTGACAATGAAATGAAAATGCGCCGGGCGCCAGGCGTGGCGGCCGCCGGCGCGCAGCAGATCGCCGACCGGGCCGTCATAGGGCACGCTGTACGGGGCAGGCTGCACCGTGGTGAAGGCATAGACACCGTCGTCTCCGGTCGTCATGCGGAAACGCAGATTGTGCGGATCCTGCGCCGGGTCCTGCTGCCAATACTGGCCATTGACGGCGGCCTGCCAGAAATCCAACTGTGCGCCGGCAACCGGCTTGCCGTCTTCATCCAGTACGCGGCCGTGAACCAGCAGCGGTTCGCCGTCATTCTTCTGCTTCAGATCACCGCCCACCGCGAGTGCCGGAGAGCCCCCGGAATGAAAGGGCCCCAAGGCGCTGCGTTCGGTGGCGCCGGGATCGCTCTGCAGCATGTCGACCAGCGAGGACAGGCCGAGCACGTCGGAGGTCAGGATGAACTCATTGCGCTTTTCATCCGAGAGCTGTCCGGCGCGGTAGAGGAAATCAATGCCGGCTTTCCATTCCTGCGGCGTCAGGTCGACCTCGCGCGCGAAGGCATGCAGATGACGGGTCAGGCTTTCGATGATTTGTTTGAATCGCGGATCGGTGGCGCTGTCGAAGGAATGGACAACCGCCTGTGTGATGCTGGATTCGCTGACGTTGCGCATGAGAATTCAGCCGATGCCGGTCAGTCAACACGCGCGCCGGACTGCCTGACGATCTGCGAGTATTTTTCGACTTCGGTTTTCAGGCGGGCGGCAAATTCAGCGGCAGTGTTCGGCGTGAATTCCAGCGACAGCGCGGCGAGGCGTTCTTTTGCCGCTGGGGACTGCAGTGCCGTGGTGAAGTCACGATTGACCTGATTGACCACAACGGCAGGAATGCCGACCGGCGCAACCACCGAGAACCAGGTGCCGTCATCAAAACCCGGGAAACCCGACTCCGCAACCGTCGGCACATCAGGCAGCACGCCGGAACGTTTTGCCGAAGTCACGGCAATCGCGCGCAGCCGGCCGCTTTTGACATGCGGCACGGCGGGCGGCATCGAGGTCGAGCCCACCGGCACCTGGTTGGCGACCACGGCGGTGGCTGCGGCGGCAGGGTTGTACGGCACATGAGTGATATCAACCTTGGCCAGCGATTTGAACAGCAGTTCCATGTCGAGATGCGGCGTGGTGCCGGTTCCTGACGAGCCGTAGGACAGTGGCGTTGTTTTCGCGAGCGCGATAAGTTCCTGCAGTGTTTTCGCTTTCACCGACGGGTGCACGGTGATCAGGTTCGGTGTGGTCGGCCCCTGCAGGATGGGCGTGATGTCTTTCATTGCGTAACCCGGTTTGGCATACAGGCTGACGTTGACCGCGATCGCCGAGCTGTTCATGAACAGCGTGTGGCCGTCCGGGTTGGCGCGCAGCGCGACCTGGGTGCCGATATTGCCGGAGGCGCCGGGGCGATTCTCGACGATGACGTTCTGGCCCCAGATCTCGGTCAGCCGCTCACCGACCACGCGGGCCACGATGTCGGTGGAACTGCCCGGCGGGAAGGCGACAATGATGCGTACCGGCTTGGTCGGGAATTTTGCTGCGGGCTGCGCCTCCGCCACAATGCCTGCTGCGGCAAGCAGGAAAAACATCAAGTAATTGATTTTACTGTGTATTTTCATGTTCTTTCCCCCGGAACGGCCGCGGGACGCAGCCGTGACGCGCCATCCTATCCGACACGCCGAAGAAAGAAAATCGCCGCGCAGGGTATTGCCTGCGCGGTGAAGGCAAAACCTTATTTCATCGCGGCGAGGGTCAGCGCCTCGCGTGCCGTAATCGCTTCATAACGCTTGAGCAGGCGTTCGGCGCGGACGATGATCGGGATGTCGATCATCTTGCCGTCGAGCGCAAACGACCCGCGGCCCGCAGCGGCGGCTTCCTTGTCCAGCGCGATGATCTTGCGCGCATATTCGACTTCGGCGGCGCTCGGTTTGTATTCCTCGTTGACGATGGTGACCTGGCCGGGATGGATACAGCCCGCGCCCATGAAACCGAAGTCACGCGAACGGCGCACCATCATGCGGAAGTTTTCCCAGTCGCCGAAGGTGGCGACGCTGTCGATGAAACCCAGCGGCATGATGCCCGCGGCATTGGCGGCGATGATCATATGCTGCTTGGGGTAGAACAGCGCTTCCCCGGTGGGCTGCATATTGCAGTTCAGCGCGAAGTCCTCGCCGCCGATATTGCAGGCGACCATGCGGCTGCAAGCGGTAGTGATGTCGCGGATCTTGAAAAAGGCTTCCGGTGTTTCAATCATGCCGATGAACTTGGTGTGGCCGATAGTCATGCCGCGCTTCTGTTCGAGTTCGCTGACCAGTTCGTCGAGCAGCTGCACATGCGACACGCCGGACACCTTGGTGATGGCGATGCCGTTGACGTCCGGGCAGATCGACGCTTCGATGTCGCGAACCGCCAGCGACAGCGGCTGGTTGATGCGCACCACGACATCGGCACCACCGCGTTTGACGCGGGCGGCATTTTTTTCAACGAGCTTGCGCGCATTGGCTTTTTCAGCGGGCGGCACGCTGTCTTCGACGTCGAGCTGGATCACGTCGGCGCCGCGGGTATGCGCCTTGTCGACGAATTTTTCAACGTTGACCGGGACATACATCAACGAGCGCCAGACGGGGAGTTCACGATACATGGGACATCCTTCGCAGTGATCAGGGAAAATTATCGAAAACGCAGCGGGGCTGCACGCTTTTGTGATTTGCTTATTCTTCTTCCGCTTTTGCGGCATCGCCGGCGCAGGCAACACCGTCTGCCAGCAGTTTGGCATAAGCGTTGTCATCAACGCCGGCTTCACGCAGCAGCTGGCGGTTGTGTTCGCCCAGTTGCGGTGCCGGCGTGCGTATCGACGCCGGCGTGCCGGACATCCGGGGCACGACATGGTGCATCGGAAAACTTTCCATGTCGGCGTCAGGATAGTCAGCCAGCAGTTCTCGGGCGAGGAAGTGCGGATCGTCAACAATCTGCCGGATGTCGTAGATCGGCCCGATCGTCACTTCGGCCTCTTCAAAAAACGCGACGTTCTCCGCCTGGGTGCGTTTCGCGATGAAGGCGCCGATCACGGCGTCGAGTTCTTCAGCGTGTTTGACGCGTTCAGCATTGGTGGCGTAACGCGGATCGGTGATGAACTCGGGATGGCCGATCGAGCGGAACAGGCGCTCGGCCATTTTCTGGGTCGATGACGACAGGCAGACAAACAGGCCATCCTTGCACTGGTAGGCATTGCGCGGTCCGGCGTTGGTCGAGCGGCTGCCAGTGCGCGGCTTGACCTTGCCGGTGAGGCGGAAGTTGGCGGCTTGCGGTCCGAGCACGGCGAACATCGGATCGAGCAGCGGCAGGTCGATGACCTGGCCCTTGCCCTTGTTGACCTCGACTTCACGCAGCGCGGTCATCACCGCTGCCGCGCCATAAAGACCGGCGACGGTATCAGCGAGATACATCGGCGGCAGCACCGGCTCGCGATCTGCAAAACCGTTGAAGGACGCGAAGCCCGACATGCCTTCAACCAGGGTGCCGAATCCGGGCCGTTTGCTATATGGGCCTTCCTGGCCCCAGCCGGAGATACGCACGATCACCAGTTTCGGATTCAGCTTCAGCAGCTCATCCGGACCGAGGCCCATTTTTTCCAGCGTGCCGGGGCGGAAGCTCTCGATAAAAATCTGCGCCGACGGGATGAGTTTCCTTAACAGTTCCCGCGCTTCCGGTTTGCGCAATTCAAGGCCGAGGCTTTTTTTGCTGCGGGCGTAGATTTTCCAGTTAATCTGAACGTCTTTGGTTTTCCAGGCGCGCAGCGTGTCACCTGCGGGTGGCTCGACCTTGATCACTTCCGCACCGAAGTCGGCGAGGAACTGCGTCAGCATATTGCCGGCTACCAGTCGCGACAGGTCCAGCACGCGCAGGCCGTTGAGCGTGCCGGTTGCGCCGGGTTCGTAGTTTCTGCGCGGCAGTTTGCCCATCACTCGGCCTTGATATTGGCGGTCTGGATCACCTTGCGCCAGTTGCCGATTTCGATTTTGACCTTGGCGCTGAAGGCTTCCGGCGTCATCGGCGCGGCCTCGGCGCCGAATTCGGCGAAATGCCTTTTCATCACATCTGAAGACATGGCTTTGTGGATCTCGGCATTGAGGCGATCCATCACCGGTTTCGGTGTTTTCGCCGGCGCAAACACGCCCCACCACAGCGACACGTCATAACCGGCGACGCCCGATTCCGCGACCGTCGGCAGATCCGGCATGAAGGCGGTGCGCTTCGCGGTGCTAACAGCCAGCGCGCGCAACCTTCCGGATTTCATTTGGCCGGTCACCGAAGGCAGGCTGACCAGCAGTACCTGAACCTGGCCGCTCATCAGGTCCGTCAGTGCCGGCGACATGCCCTTGTGCGGCACGTGCACCATATTGATTTTCGCCAGTGACAGCAGCACTTCGGTGCCGAGGTGGTTGATGCCGCCGATGCCTGAAGATGTGAAATTGAGCTGGCCCGGTTTGGCGCGGGCGATGGCGATCAGCTCTTTCATGTTTTTCGCCGGCAGCGAGGGATGGATCACATAGACCAGCGGTCCCTGGCCGACCATGGTGATGCCGGCGACGTCAGCGACGGGATCAAAGGGCAGCTTCGGCTGCAGCGCAGCGCCGGTGGTGAAGGAAGTCGAGGTGATGTAGATCGTGTGACCGTCCGGCGGCGACTTGGCCATGATATCGGCAGCAATCATCTGATTGGCGCCGGGACGGTTGTCGACGATCACCTGCTGCCCGATCGCCTGCTGCATCTGCTGGCCGATGGCGCGTGCAAAAAGATCATTGCTGCCGCCAGGCGGCGCGCCGACGAGGAAACGGATGGCTTTCGACGGATAAGTCTGCTGCGCAGAAGCGGACCTGCCGCCAGCGATCAGCATGGCGGCTGACAGCAGGGACAGTGCGAAATGCAAAACGATGCGGCGGGTCATGGACTCTCTTGGGCGGAAAGGGTTGCTGCAAGTATGCTGCGGGGCCGGCCTGCGACCACACCGCATCGATCGGTTATTCCGGTTTGATGCTGGAGTCCTGCGCGACTTTGCGCCAGCGCACGATCTCGTTATTGACGAATTTGGTGAACTGTTCGCGCGACATCACGCTCGGTTCGGAGCCTTCGCCGGCGAACTTCTGTTTCAGGTCGGGAGACTGCAGGGCTCTGGTCAGTTCCGTTGCGAGCCTGTTGATGATGTCGTTCGGCGTTTTTGCCGGTGCCGCGAGGCCCCACCAGAATTCGGCCATGTAACCGGGAACGCCGGACTCGGCGATGGTCGGCAGATCGGGCATGAAGCCGGAGCGTTTTTCACTGCCAACCGCCAGCGCCTTGAGGCGGCCCGCCTGTACCGAGGTCATCGCCGAAGGCAGGCTGGTCATTACCAATTGCGTATGGCCGCCCATCAGATCGGTCAACGCAGGGGCAACGCCTTTATACGGCACATGCACGATATTGATAATTGCCATGCGCTTGAACAGTTCAGTGGCCATGTGATTGTGGCCGCCGGTGCCGGTCGAGCCGTAGTTGATCTGGCCGGGTTTGGCCTTGGCCAGCGCGATCAGTTCACGGATGTTTTTCACCGGTAGCGAGGGGTGTACGACAGCGAGCAGCGGACCGCGCGCCATCATACCAATATAGGCGAAGTCGCCCATCGGGTCGTAGGCCATTTTCTGGCGTAACGCGGCATTGGCAGTGAAGGAAGCCTGAACGTTGACAATGGTGTAGCCGTCGGGAACCGACTTCGCAACGTGATCGGCGCCGATCATGCCGCCGGCACCGCCCCGGTTGTCGATGACGATCTGCTGACCGAGGCCCGGGGCCATCGCCTGGGCGGTGATCCGCGTCAGCACATCATTGCTGCCGCCGGGCGGATAGGGCACAACAAAGCGGACCGGTTTTGAAGGCCAGGCCTGGGCGGAAACACCGCCCGCACAGACGGCGAGCAGCAGTGCGACGAGTGTACGCTGCAGGATTCTCATTGATCTCTCCTCGTTGTTGTTATGGCCGCAACGCCGGAGACCCGGACGACTGCAGCGTCAGCGGATTTCCATGCCGTTGGCGATCTGGCGCTCAATCAGGCGGGCTTCATTGCGCAGGATGGTCGCCAGTTCCTGCACGCGACGGTCGGCCATGCGGCTGGAAATCGCCGAAATCGACAGCGACGCGAAAGGCACGCCGCTCTGGTTGCGCAGCGCCTGACCGATCGAGCGTACGCCCGCCAGCGTCGGCGTTTCACGAACGGCATAACCCAGTTTTTGCGCCTTGCGTGCCTGCGACATCAGCGTCGGGCCGTTGAGGCCATGCTCCTGCAGGCGCGGTTCGTTGCTGGTGATGATGCCTTTGAATTCATCTTCCGGAAGCGCGGCGAGAATGGCGAGGCTGCCGGTGCCGACGCCCAGCGGCCGGCGCATGCCGACTTCCAGAGTGAAGGTTTTGATCGGGAAGGTGCCTTCGTGACGGTCGATGCAAACGGCGTCGAGTCCGCTGCGCTGGGTCAGGAACACCGTGTCGCCGGTGGCTTCGGCAATACGCGTCATCGCCGGATGACAGATTTCGCGCAGGTTGAAGCGCGGCGCTGCGGTCAGGCCCAGTTCGAAAGCCATGGGGCCGAGGAAATAACGATGGGTTTCCGAATCTTGCTGCACCATGCCCTCATGCGCCAGGCATTTCAGCATGCGATGCACGGTGGGCCGTTGCAGGTTGGTGCGCGTCGCCAGATCCAGCAGGCGCGAGCCGGCGCGGTTGTGTGCGGCGATCTCGCGGAGCAGCAGCAGCGCGCGCTCAATACTTTGGGTGCCGGTGAGGCGACCTTGTGAATCGTCGCCGGAATTTTTTACTATGGCCATAACTTAGTCCGAATCGTGAGACTTGGGAGCGGGGATTATGCCACCGTGTCTGTCCTAGCGGAATAGCCCATCTTATGTTATCTTTTAAGGGCATATTTTTGGCCTTTAAAATCAATTCGTCCAGATACCGGACAGGTGCCGGATGGCCCGCCCCTAGCCCGGCCGGCCGGGCGGAAGCCGCTAAAATCCCTGCCACCATTCCGGAATTTGATCGGACAGTCTGACCGTCACTTACTTTTTACTTTACCGATTCACCGCATACCCAAAATTCCATTCCGGCAGCGCAGGCTGCCATCTTTATTTCTACAGGAGCTTTGTTCATGACCGATCGTTCCAAAACCAGCGTCCCCGATTCGGCCGGCGCCCGTTTCCGTGCCGCCCTTGCCGCTGAAAAACCGCTGCAGATCGTCGGTGCGATCAATGCCTATCACGCGCGGCTTGCCAAGCGCAGCGGCTTCAAGGCCATCTACCTGTCCGGCGGCGGTGTCGCCGCGGGCTCGCTGGGCGTGCCGGATCTGGCGATCTCCACGCTGGACGATGTGCTGACCGACGTTCGCCGCATCACCGATGTCTGCGATCTGCCGCTGCTGGTCGACGTCGACACCGGTTTCGGTGGCGCTTTCAATATCGCCCGCACCGTCAAATCGCTGATCAAGTTCGGGGCCGCGGCGATGCACATCGAAGACCAGGTCATGCAGAAACGCTGCGGCCACCGTCCCAACAAGGAAATCGTCAGCAAGGATGAGATGGTTGACCGCATCAAGGCTTCTGCCGATGCCAAGACCGATTCCAACTTTGTCATCATCGCCCGCACCGATTCGCTGGCGATCGAAGGGCTGGACGCCGCGATTGAACGCGCCGTGGCCTGCGTCGAAGCCGGCGCCGACATGATTTTCCCGGAAGCGATCACCGATCTGCCGATGTACAAAAAATTCGCCGATGCGGTGAAGGTGCCGATCCTTGCGAACATCACTGAGTTCGGCAAGACGCCGCTGTTCACGATTGAGGAACTGGCCAGCGCGAATGTCGGCTTGGCGCTGTATCCGCTGTCAGCATGGCGCGCCGCCAATGCTGCAGCGCTGAAGGTTTACCAGCACATCCGCAAGGACGGTCACCAGAAAAACGTGGTCGATCTGATGCAGTCGCGTGATGACCTGTACGACTACCTCGATTATCACGATTACGAACAAAAGCTCGACGCGCTGTTCAAGCGCGACAAGAGCTGATCAACCATCTGCAATGGGGAGGGCGGGGCGATGAAGGGCATTCTGGTATCCAAAGGGTTTGTGGCGCAGTTCGGCGCCGAGTTGCAGGCGGCGGTGAAGGCTGCCGGCGTGACGCCCGAAATCATTCACCTGCCCGACGACCCCGCGCAGCGCCTGCCCGCGGACGTGATCGCGAAAATCGAAGTGGCGTACCTGACGCGCGATATCCGGTTTTCGAGCCTGTATGAAGGTTACGGAGATACCGTCAAGGCGGCGACCAATCTGAAGTGGGCGAACTTCGTCAGCACCGGCATCGACCAGCACCCCTTCCTGCCGGCACTGCATGAGCGCAAGGTGCGGCTGACCACTTCCGCCGGTTCCAACGGCGAACCGGTTGGCCATACGGCGTTCTGCGGCCTGTTGATGCTGGCGCGCAATGTTCCGCGCTGGATCGCCGCGCAGCGCGAACGCAAATGGGACCCGGCACGCGGCGATGCGGTGCCGCGCGATTTGCGCGGCCAGACGGTGATCGTTGTCGGCCTCGGCACCATCGGTGCGACCGTGGCGAAGCTGTGCCAGGCGCTGGAGATGAAGGTCATCGGCCTGCGCCGCAGCCCGAAGCGCGACGGTGATCCGGTTGATGAAATGCACACGCTCGACAAGCTGCCGGTGCTGTTGCCGAAGTGCGACTGGCTGGTTCTGGCCTGCCCGTACACCAAGGAGACGCATCAGCTGGTCAATGCCAAAACCCTGGCGTTGATGCCCAAGCATTCTTGTCTGGTCAACGTTGCGCGTGGCGGCTGCGCCGACGAAAAAGCACTGATTGCCGCTCTGCAATCGAAACAGATTGCCGGCGCTTACCTTGATGTATTCGAGAAAGAACCGCTGCCGGCCGATTCGCCGCTTTGGGACATTCCCAACGTCATCGTCTCGCCGCACAACGCCTCGGCGTCCTCCGGCAACGATATCCGCGCCGCAAAAATCTTCATCGACAACATCAAGCGCTATGCGGCAGGCCAGCGCATGGAAAATGAACAAAGTTGAGTGAACAGGGCTCAACAGCCATGAAGAAGTGGCAGTGCATCTTGTGCAACTTCATTTATGACGAGGCGGCGGGCCTGCCGGAAGAAGGGATCCCGCCCGGCACTCGCTGGGAAGACGTGCCGGCGGACTGGACATGTCCCTACTGCGGGGCGACCAAGGCGGATTTCGACATGATTGCGATTTCGGGCTGATTTTTTGTGGCCGGCGGGATGTGCGTTTCCGGTGGCGTAAAGTGTCTGTAAGCGGTTAAAATACAAGGCCTTTTTCGGTTTGCGCCCATGCCGCTATTTGCCTTCGGATTGAACCACCAGACCGCGCCGCTCGATGTGCGTGAGCGGGTGGTTTTCCATGCCGAACAGGTGGCCCAGGCGCTGCGTGATCTGGTGGACCGCCGTCCGGTCAGCGAAGCGGCGATCATCTCGACCTGCAACCGCACCGAGGTGTACTGCACGACCGCGGAGCCGCGGACCGCCATCGACTGGCTGGCGGATTACCACCGCATGAAGCCGTCGCAGATCCAGCCCTATCTGTACGAACTACCGCAGGCGCGTGCGGTGAAACATGCCTTCCGTGTCGCCAGCGGTCTTGATTCAATGGTGCTGGGCGAGCCGCAGATTCTCGGCCAGTTCAAGGGCGCGGTGCGCTCGGCCGAAGAGGCCGGCACACTGGGCTGGATGCTCAACAAGCTGTTCCAGCGCACCTTCTCGGTCGCCAAAACCGTACGCAGCGAGACCGATATCGGCGCAAGCACGGTGTCGATGGCTGCGGCGGCCGTGCGGTTGGCCGAACGCATTTACCCGAGTATCGGCGAGCAGAGCATGTTGTTCGTCGGCGCCGGCGAGATGATTGAGCTCGCAGCGACGCATTTCGCAGCCCATCATCCGCGCAAGATGACTTTCGCCAACCGCACACAGGCGCGTGCACAGCAGCTGGCCGACCGTTTTTTCGGACATGTGATTCCGTTGAACGACATCGGTGCCCAGCTGCCGCTGTATGACATCGTCGTCAGCTGCACCGCGAGCCCGCTGCCGATCATCGGCAAGGGCCTGATGGAAAGCGCGTTGAAAGTGCGCAAGCACCGGCCGATGCTGATGTTCGATCTGGCGGTGCCGCGAGACATCGAAACCGAAGTGACTGCATTGGATGATGCCTTTCTCTACACCGTCGATGATCTCGGGCAGATTGCCCGCGAAGGTATGGACCAACGCCAGAACGCCGTGGCGCAGGCTGAAGTGATCATCGAAAACCAGGTGTCGGATTTCCTGCATTGGCTGGACAATCGTGAATTGGTGCCGACGATCCGTGCTTTGCGCGACACCGCCGAGCGTGCGCGACGCCATGAACTGGAGCGCGCACAGCGCAGCCTGGCCAAAGGGGCTGATCCGCAGCAGGTCATCGATGAGCTGTCGCGGGCGCTGACCAACAAGTTCATGCATCCGCCCTCGCATGCGCTGAACCACGCGGCGGAAGACGAGCGTGACGAACTGTCGGCGCTGATCTCCCGTCTGTACCAGATCCAGCGGCCCGAGTAGCGGCCGCCGCCGTCCGCCGTTGCGGCGTGCACGGCCCATTTTCTTTTGATGATTCCCGATGAAACCCAGCATAGCCGCCAAACTTGACCAGCTTTCAATGCGCCTCGATGAGGTCGGCCGCCTGCTGACCACCGAGAACATCACGGTGGACATGGACAACTACCGCAAGCTGACGCGTGAGCACAGCGAACTGGAGCCGGTGGTGGCGCTGTATCGCCAGTATCAGGGCTGCCTCGGCGATCTGAAGACCGCACAGGAGATGGCAGCCGATCCGGCGATGCGTGAATTTGCTGAGGCAGAAGTGACGGAGACCAAGGCGCGCATCGAAGGCTTCGAGGCGGAGCTGCAGAAACTGCTGCTGCCGCGCGACCCCAACGACGAACGCAATATCTTTCTTGAAGTGCGCGCCGGCACCGGCGGCGATGAGTCCGCGCTGTTTGCCGCGGAACTCTTCCGCATGTATGCGCGTTACGCTGAACGCAAGCGCTGGCAGGTCGAGATCATTTCGGAGAGTCCGTCCGACCTCGGCGGATACCGCGAGATCATTGCGCGCATCATCGGCAATGGCGCCTACTCCAAACTCAAATTCGAATCCGGTGGCCATCGCGTGCAGCGCGTGCCGGTGACAGAAACGCAGGGGCGCATCCATACCTCTGCGTGCACGGTGGCGGTAATGCCGGAAGCGGATGAAGTCGGCGAGATCGTGATCAATCCGTCGGATTTGCGTATCGATACTTTCCGCGCGTCCGGCGCCGGTGGCCAGCACGTCAACAAGACCGATTCGGCGATCCGCATCACGCACCTGCCGTCCGGCCTTGTCGTGGAATGCCAGGACGACCGTTCCCAGCACAAGAACAAGGCGCGCGCGCTGGCGGTGCTGGCGGCACGCCTGAAGGACAAACAGACGCGCGAGCAGCAATCAAAGGAAGCGGCGACGCGCAAATCCCTGATCGGCAGCGGCGACCGTTCCGAACGCATCCGCACCTATAACTTTCCGCAGGGGCGTGTCACCGACCATCGCATCAACCTGACGCTGTACAAAATCGCGCAGCTGGTTGACGGCGATCTCGATGATCTGGTCGACGCTCTCGCCGCCGAGCACCAGGCCGAATTGCTGGCCGACCTGGCAACTGAATAAGTTTTTGTTTTTATTGATATTTTAAAGGCTTTGCGGTGACCATTACAGCGGCACTGGCGGAAGCACAGCAGGTCATCGGCCGGCTGGAAGCGCGCGTGCTGCTGCGCCATGTGCTGAGTTGTGAAGAAGCCTTCCTGATTGCCCACGGCGATGACGAACTGACTGCAGAGCAGTCCGCGGACTTCGGACGATTGATTGCGCGTCGCGCCGCCGGCGAACCGGTCGCCTATCTCACCGGCAGCCGCGAATTCTACGGACGCGAATTTACGGTGACGCCTGCAGTGCTGATTCCGCGGCCGGATACCGAACTGCTGATCGAACTCTCCCTGCAGCGCTTGCCGGTGAACGGCGGGCGGGTACTGGATCTCGGTACGGGCAGCGGCTGCATCGGTGTGACCATTGCTGCCGAAAGACCGCAGTGCCGGGTGACATTGGTGGATGCCTCGGCAGAAGCGCTCGACGTCGCCCGCGGAAATGCCTATCGTTATGCTGCAGCCAATACCACCTTGTTGCACAGTGACTGGTATGCCGCGCTGGCGGATGCACAGTACGACCTGATTGTTGCCAATCCGCCGTATATCGCGGCAGGTGACGCGCATCTGCAGCAGGGCGATCTGCGTTTCGAGCCGCCGGCGGCGCTGGCCGCCGGCGCGGACGGCCTGGCCGACATCCGGCGTATCGTTGCCGAAGCGCCGTCGCATCTTGCTTCGGGTGGCTGGCTGTTGTGCGAGCATGGTCATGATCAGGCGGATACCTGTACCGCGTTGTTGCAGCAGACCGGATTTGTCGAGGTGTTTTCAGCACGTGATCTGGCCGGCATCCGCCGTGTCAGCGGCGGGCGCTGGACCCCGGGTTCCAGCGCATGACCGATGACGAGCGCATGGTCGCGAACCGCAAGGCGCGCCACGACAAAAAAGAAGCGTATCTGCGCGCGATTTATGACCGGAACCTCGCACGGTTTCGCGCGACGGCCGGACAGAACGCTATTGCCGTCGCCCATGAAACCCATGCCGCGATGGATGCGGTCATCCGGCAGGATCAGTTAAAAGATCCCGCCAGCGCCGGCATCCGCTGCGGCAAGGGCTGCAGTCACTGTTGTCATGAGTCGGTCGCGATCTGGCCGCATGAAGCGGCATTGTTGATTGAAGCCGTGCATAAGGCCGGACGTGAACTGGACCGTGCGCGTCTTGAGCGCCAGAGCGTATTCACTGTGGAAAACTGGCGTCAGCAAGGGCTGGCCGACAGAGCCTGCGTGTTTCTGGGGGCGGACGGTTCGTGTACGGTGTATGAATTCCGTCCCGATGTCTGCCGCAAATTACTGGTGGTGACGGATCCGGCGCTGTGCGATACCACGCATCAGCAGCCGGACAGTGTCGGTCGCTGGTTCAGCTGGGAAGCGGAGCTGATGGAATCCGCCGCGCTCGAAGTGTTCGGTGCGAGTCTGATGCCGCAGGCCGTGTTGGCGGCGTTGAGAGCGAAGGATTGAAGGGTGCCGGCTTGACCGTTTCGGCATGCATCGGTAAACTTATACCTGATAATTTTAATCAAGTATTTGCTTAGGCATAATTTTGGAGTCATCCATGTCCGCTTTAGATGAAATCAAGAAACAAGTGACCAGCAACAAGGTCGTCTTGTACATGAAGGGTTCCCCTGATTTTCCGCAGTGCGGTTTTTCAGCGAACGCGGTGAACATCCTGCGCGAATGCGGCGTCAATCAGCTGTTTACCGTCAACGTGCTGGAGAACCCGGAAATCCGTCAGGGCATCAAGGAATACGCCAGCTGGCCGACCATTCCCCAGCTCTATATCAACGGTGAATTCGTCGGGGGCTCCGACATCATGACCGAGATGTATCAGAGCGGTGAACTGAAGAAGATGCTGCAGGGCTGAACGTTTCAGATTGGATAAAAAAGCCGGCTCGCGCCGGCTTTTTTACGCCAGCAGCTGGCGCCAGGCGACTTGCCCCAGAAGAATCATCGCCATGGTCAGCAGCAGGCGTTTCATCCAGACGCGGTAAGTCTCGCCGTCGATGCGGCTACGCACGCGCGAGCCGTAGAGGCTGGCGATGGTGGCGATCACTGCCAGCGGCAGCGTGACCAGCCAGTGCATCGGTGTGGCGATGCCGCTGGCCATCAGCGTTGCGAGCTGCGTGGATTTTCCGACAAAGAAGGAAATATTCATTGCCGGCACCAGCATCAGCGGCGGCAGGCCGATGCCGAGGTAATAGATGATCAGCGGTGGCGCCGCGATATTGGCGGTGGTTTCACTGAGCCCGCCGAGAAATCCGAACAGCAGTCCAAACTTTTTCTCGTTGCGCTTCATGATCGGCCACTCTGACAGTCCGAGACGGTCGAGGTTGAGATAGAACAGGATCACGCCGGCCAGCAGCAGCGCGTAAGGGAATCCCGGAAACATGACGAACAGCCGCGCACCGACGGCGGCGCCAAGTAGTGCCACGATGGATATCCACCAGAATCGCTTCACCACGCCGGCCGATCCGGGGCTGCGCAGGATGCTGACGATGACCGTGGCAATGCAGGGGATCACTACCATGACCACGGCGAACTGCATATTGGTTGCCGCGGCGATCAGCGGCGTGGCGATCATCGGGAAACCCAGGCCGAGTGCACCCTGAATCCAGCCGGCTACGGCGATGACGATCGCGACGTACGCAATCACCCAGAGTGACAGGCTCTCCAGTCCGGTCATGAATCAGTGCGCGGCGCTGTCGCGTGCGCGGTTGAGCGCCAGCGCGACCACTTCGGCGATATGCAGCGCCTGACGTTCCGAACCCTGCGAAATCTGTTCCCGGCAGCTGTAGCCGCTGGCGATGATCATGGTGTGTTCACCGGCGGCGCGAACAGCGGGAAGCAATGCGCTTTCGCCGATTTTCATCGAGACGTCGTAATGTTTGGCATTAAAGCCGAAGGCGCCGGCCATGCCGCAGCAGCCGGATTCCGGCACCGTGGCGCGGATGCCGAGGCGTTTGAGCAGTGCCATTTCCGAGGTCATGCCGAACACCGCTTTCTGGTGGCAGTGGCCGTGCACCAGCGCTTCACCGCCGAGTTGCGGGGCCTCCCAGTCGCTGATGCGCATCAGGAAGTCGCTGAACAGATGGCATTGTCTGGAAAGTTTGCTTGCCCGCGTATCGTCCGGGAATAGATTGGGCAGTTCATCGCGAAATACTGACAGACAGGCGGGTTCAAGCCCGATCACCGGTACGCCGGCGCTGATGTCGTTGGCGAGCGCATCCATGACTTCTCGCAGGTAGGCACGCGCAGTGTCGAGCATGCCGAAATCGTACAGCGGACGGCCGCAGCACAGCTGCTGTTGCGGGATGCTGACCGTGTAACCGAGTGCTTCCAGCACTTCGACCGCAGCGGCGGCGGAGCCGGGCTCGAAATGGTTGTTGAAGGTGTCGGCCCACAAGATGACTCGGCCGCGCTGACCGGTTGTTTCCGGCGCGCGCCGGCGCGAAAACCATTTGCGGAAGGTGCGTCTGGCGAATCGGGGAATGTGGCGTTGCTGCGCCACGCCGCCGGCGGCTTTGATCAACGCGGACAGGCCCGGTGTCGCCGCGAGCAGGTTGACGAGGCGCGGGGCGATTGATGCCAGTTTCGCCCAGCGGTTGATGAAACCCATGGTGTAAGCCTGCACCGGTCGCAGCCTGCCGAGGTAATGGTGATGCAGGAACTCTGCCTTGTAGGTCGCCATGTCGGTATGCGTCGGGCAGTCGTTCTTGCAGCCTTTGCAGGCGAGGCAAAGGTCGAGGGCTTCGCGCACGGCTTCATTGCGCCAGCCGTCATGGATAATTTCACCGCGCAGCATTTCACCGAGCAGGCGGGCACGGCCGCGCGTGGAGAAACGTTCCTCCTTTGTGGCGCGATAACTCGGGCACATCACGCCGCTTTCATGGGCGCGGCATTTGCCCATGCCGACGCAGCGTTCGATGGCGCGGTTGAAGCCTTTGCCCTCGAGGCTGGCGTAAGCGAACTGCGTGACCGGCCGTGCCGGTTTGTAGTCCGGTCCGTATTTGAGATTCTCGTCGGCGCGGTAGGGATCGATGACCTTGCCCGGATTCATCCGGTTCAGCGGATCCCAGATCGCCTTGAATTCGCGGAAGGCCTGCATCAGTTCTTCGCCGTACATGATCGGCAGGAACTCGGCCTTGGCCTGGCCGTCGCCGTGTTCGCCGGACAGCGAACCGCCGTACTTCACGACCAGTTCGGCGGCTGCTCGCAGGAAGCTGCGCCAGACCTCAATGCCTTCGGCCGTGCGGGTGTTGAAGGTAATGCGCGCATGAATGCAGCCGTCGCCGAAATGGCCATACAGCGAGGTCTGGTAACCATGGCGGTCGACCAGCGCCTGGAATTCGCGCAGGTAATCGCCGAGGCGCAGCGGATCAACGGCGGCATCTTCCCAGCCGACAACCGGATCCGGTTCATTGGGGTGGATGGTCAGCGCAGTGGCCGAAGCGCCAGTTTCGCGGATGGTCCACACCCGTTCGCACATCGCCGGATCGGTGATCAGCCAGGAGGAAGGTTTGACCTTGTCGTCGGTCATGGCGGCATAGTGATCCACCAGCGCCTGGGCCTGTGCGGTGGCCCCGTCGACGGTATCGGCGCCGAACTCGATCATGATCCACGCCTTGCCCGCCGGCAGAAGTGCGATATCGTCCTTGCGCAGCCCGCGTTCCAGCAGGCCGCCGATAATGCGTTCATCCAATCCTTCAGTGGCGATCGGATTGAACGGCAGGATTTGCGGTACGGCGTCGCCGGCGAGGTAGATGTCGGGGAAGCCCAGCACCAGAATGACCCGCGACTGCGGACTGTGAACGAGACGGGTCTTTGCGCCCAGCGTAAACACGCAGGTGCCTTCGGTGCCGACCAGCGCGCGTGCGACGTTGAAACCGTTTTCAGGAAGCAGTTGATCGAGGTTGTAACCGGATACGCGGCGTTTGATTTTCGGAAAACGTTTGCGGATCAGTTCGGCATATTTGTCGCGCAGGTCGCGCAGCTGGGCGTAGATTTCGCCGCGGCGGCCGCCGGTGCGGATGATGCGCACCAGTTCGTCTTCACTGGTGGGACCGACGGTCAGGCGCAAGCCGTCGTAGGTGATGATGTCCAGCGTCTCGATGTTGTCCACGGTTTTGCCGGCCATCACCGAATGCGCACCGCAGGAATTGTTGCCGATCATGCCGCCGAGCGTGCAGCGGCTGTGCGTTGCGGGGTCGGGTCCGAAAGTCAGTTCATGTTCTTCCGCAGCGTCGCGCAGAGCATCGCAGACGGTGCCGGGCTGGACTGTCGCGGTGCGGCTTACCGGATCGACGGACAGCACCTGATTGAGGTATTTGGTGGTGTCGATGACCACGGCAACATTGACGCACTGGCCGTTCTGAGAGGTGCCGCCGCCGCGCGGCAGGATGGGCACGCCGTGTTCGCGGCAGATGTCGAGCGTGGCGACGATGTCCTCGATGCTGCGCGGGATCACCACGCCGATGGGGATCTGGCGGTAGTTGGAGGCGTCCGCCGAGTAGGTGGCGCGGGCGCCGGCATCGAAGCGGACTTCGCCGGAAATTCGCTGGGTTAACTGTCGGGCAAGTGCTTCGGTGTCGGCCGTAACGGGCAGACGATGACCTTCAACGGGGGCGTTCAATGTAACTCCGGGGATAACGGCGGGAGCGCCGCGGGGCAGCGAGCGTGGGATTGTAACTTGACCGGCTCGGCCGCATGAAACTGCTGGAAAAACAATGGCTTGGCATCAAAGCGCAAGCTCGCCGCTAACTAGAAAATCCATTTAAAAACAACAAGTTACTATTCTTCATGCAAGCGTTTACACGGAATGGCGGTGCATCGTATCATTCGTGACTCCCGGCGCGACCCATGACCGGGGACACAGGTCTTTCAGGTTGCCGCAGTCCGCCAAGGAGACGGGCACGGCATGCTTCTACATCCGGAGGAAATTCCCATGAGCATGATGTCAGACAACAAAAATGCGGCCAAGGCCGGCGCCAGTGGCAAGATTCGCATGACCCCCTCCGAGGCGTTTGTTGAAACGCTGGTGGCGCAGGGTGTCAAGGACACCTTCGGCATCGTCGGCTCGGCCTATATGGATGCGCACGATCTGTTTCCGCTGGCCGGCATCCGTTTCCTGTCGGTGGCGCACGAACAGAATGCCGCGCATATGGCCGACGGTTATTCGCGGGTCACCGGCAAACACGGCGTGTGTATTGCGCAGAACGGTCCCGGCATCACCAACTTCGTCACCGGCATTGCTGCTGCGTATTGGGCGCATTCGCCCGTGGTCTGCGTGACGCCGGAATCCGGCAGCATGAGCATGGGTCTCGGCGGCTTCCAGGAAACCGAGCAGATGCCGATTTTCTCGAAAATCACCAAATGGCAGGTGCACGTCAATTCGCCGCTGCGTATCGCCGAGCTGACCGGCCGTGCTTTTGACATCGCGATGGCCGAACGCGGCCCGGTGCAGGTCAACATCCCGCGCGACTATTTTTACGGCGAAGGCGAATACGAGATTCCGCAGCCGCACAAGCTGGAACGCGGCGCCGGCGGTCCGGAGTCGCTGGATGCGGCCGCACGCATGCTGGCCAAGGCCAAGTTTCCGGTGATTCTGTCCGGCGGCGGCGTGATCATGGCCGGCGGCATCAAGGAATGCGCGGCGCTGGCCGAGTATCTGACGGCACCGGTAGTGAACTCCTATCTACACAACGATTCCTTCCCGGCCAGCCATCCGCTGTGCTGCGGTCCGCTGGGTTATCAGGGTTCGAAGGCCGCAATGAAACTGATTGCCAAGGCCGATGTGGTGCTGGCGCTGGGTTCGCGCCTCGGACCCTTCGGTACGCTGCCGCAGCACGGCCTCGACTACTGGCCGAAAAATGCCAAGATCATCCAGATCGACGCCGACTCGCGCATGCTGGGCCTGGTCAAGAAAACGACCGTCGGCATCTGCGGCGACGCCAAACACGCGGCGGTTGCGCTGCTCGACCGCATCAAGGCCATCGCCAAGATGACGCCGAACAAGGCGCGGCTGGCAGAAGTGCAAAAAGAGAAAAAAGCCTGGGCCGAAGAACTCGACAAATGGCCGTCGCCGAACACCAAGACGCGCATCGGACCGCGCCAGGCATTGGCCGCACTGGCCCGCGCGATGCCGAAAAATGCGATGGTCTCCACCGACATCGGCAACGTCTGCTCGGTATCGAACAGCTATCTGCATTTTGAGCAGGCGCCTTCCTTCCTCGCCGCGATGAGTTTTGGCAACTGCGGTTACGCTTTCCCGGCAGCGATGGGTGCCAAGGTCGGCCGTCCGGACCGTCCGGCGATTGCCTATGTCGGTGATGGCGCCTGGGGGATGAGCTTGAATGAGGTCATGACCTGCGTACGCGAAAAAATTCCGGCCATCGCCGTGGTGTTCAACAACGGCCAGTGGGGCGCGGAAAAGAAAAACCAGATCGACTATTTCGAAAACCGTTTCCTCGGTACCAATCTGCAGAATCCGAATTTCGCCGACGTTGCGGAATCCATGGGTGCGCAGGGGCTGACGGTGGAGCATGTTGATGAAGTGGGTGACGCGTTGCGCGCAGCGGTGCGTTCCAACAAACCGACGGTGATCAATATGATGCTGACGCAGGAACTGGGCGATCCGTTCCGTCGGGATGCCTTTCGGCAGCCGCAGCGTTTGCTGGCGAAGTACCGCAAGTTCAGCGCCAAGCAATACCGCTGATCGCCGTGCCGCTCATAAAAAAGCCGGCCTGTGCCGGCTTTTTCATCCGATGAAGACCCGGTCCAGCAAAGCGGCCCGTCTCGAAGACGTGGCAAAACTCGCCAAAGTGTCGACGGCGACGGTGTCGCGTGCGCTGACCCTGCCGCACAAGGTCAAGGCACGTACGCTGGAGCGCGTGCAGCAGGCGGCCTGCACGCTGGGTTATGTCGCGCACGGCGCCGCGCGCGCGCTGGCTTCGCGGCGCACCCACACCATCGGAGCGGTGGTACCGACGCTCGACAACGCGATCTTCGCCAACACCATCCAGGCGCTGCAGCGCACGCTGGATGCAGCCGGTTATGTGCTGCTGCTCGCCAGTCACGATTTTGATGCGGATATCGAGGCCCGCGTCACCCGCACGCTGATCGAACGCGGTGTCGACGGGCTGGTGCTGCTGGGCACCACGCATCACCCCGACATCTATCGCATGCTCGAACCGCACAACCTGCCGTACGTGCTGACCTGGGCCTTCGATGAAAGCGGCAACCATCCCTGCGTCGGTTTCGACAACCGCGCTGCCGGCATGTGTATCGCCAATCATTTGCTGGATCTCGGGCATCGCCGCTTCGCGATGATCTCGGGTATTACCGCACATAACGAACGCGCGCAGGAGCGCCTGGCCGGTGTGCGCGAGGCGCTGTCTGCGCGCGGCATTGCACTATCAAACGGCGCGGTGATCGAAAAGCCGTATACCCATGGTGGAGGTCGCGAGGGTTTACGCGAAGTGCTCAAGGGTAACGAGCCGCCGACGGCGGTGATCTGCGGCAACGATGTGCTGGCGATCGGCGCCATCGCCGAATGTCATGCGCAGGGTCTCAAAGTCCCGGACGATATTTCGATTACCGGTTTTGACGACATGGAAATGGCGTCATTGATCAGTCCGGCACTGACAACCGTTCGCTTCCCGACGGCGGAAATGGGTGTATATGCAGCCAACCATCTGCTGGCGCGACTGGATGATCAGGCGGTCGAATTGCGCAACAAACTGCCGACCGAATTGATTGTCCGGGCAAGCGCCGGGGCGCCTGTCAGGGAGTAAACGCTAGGCCAGCGTTTTGCGTGCCTTGGCAATGGCAGACTTGACGCGTGCCGGCGCCGTGCCGCCGATGTGGCTGCGGCTTTTCATCGAGCCTTCCAGCGTCAGCGCTTCAAACACATCGGGGCCGACCAGCGGCGAGAACTGCCGCAGGTCTTCCAGCGACATTTCCGAAAGATCGCAGCCGCGGGTTTCCGCCTGGCGCACGGCCAGTGCCACGGCTTCATGGGCTTCACGGAAAGGCAGGCCTTTTTTGACCAGATAGTCGGCTAGATCGGTTGCCGTGGCATAACCCTGCAGCGCCGCCTTGCGCATGGCTTCGGGCTTTACCGTAATGCCGCCGACCATGCCGGCGAATACCGCGAGGCTCATCATCAACGTGTCGACGGTGTCGAGCAGCGGTTCCTTGTCTTCCTGATTGTCCTTGTTGTACGCCAGCGGCTGGCCTTTCATCAGGGTCAGCAGCGCCACTAGGTGGCCATTGACGCGGCCTGTCTTGCCGCGCACCAGTTCGGCGACATCGGGATTCTTCTTCTGGGGCATGATCGACGAGCCGGTGCAGTAACGGTCGGCAATGTCGATGAAACCGAAGCGCGGGCTCATCCACAGGATCAGCTCTTCGCTGAAACGCGACAGGTGGGTCATGGTCAGCGCGCCGGCAGCGACGAATTCGATGGCGAAGTCGCGGTCGGAGACGGCGTCGAGCGAGTTCTCGCATACGCCGTCGAAGCCGAGTTCCTTGGCGACCATCTGGCGGTCGATCGGGAAGGACGTGCCGGCCAGCGCAGCGGCACCCAGCGGCAGACGGTTGACGCGTTTGCGGCAGTCTGCGAAGCGCTGAGCGTCACGCGACAGCATTTCGACATAGGCCATCAGGTGGTGCGCGAACGACACCGGCTGCGCCACTTGCAGGTGGGTGAAACCCGGCATCACCGTCTCGGTATGGTGTTCAGCCAAATCCAGCAATGCGCGCTGCAGGCCCTTGATCAGCGTCAGCACGTGATCGATCGCGGCGCGCAGATACAGCCGCACGTCGGTGGCGACCTGGTCGTTGCGTGAGCGCCCGGTGTGCAGGCGCTTGCCGGCGTCGCCGACCATGTCGGTGAGGCGACGCTCAATGTTCAGGTGTACGTCTTCCAGATCCAGCGACCACGGAAAAGTGCCATTGCGGATTTCGGTGTCGATGCTAGCCAGGCCTTTTTCAATGGCCTCGAGGTCAGCGGCGGTGAGGATGCCGACCGCGCGCAGCATGCGCGCGTGGGCAATCGAGCCCTGGATATCGAATTCGGCGAGGCGCTGGTCGAAACCGACGGACGCAGTGAAGCGTTTGACCAGGTCATCAACGGGTTCACTGAAACGGCCGGACCACGGTTTGGTTGCGCTGGGTTTGCTGCTGGCGGGAGTTTTTTCTTTTGCGGACATGGTGTTGCGAACGGCCTGTGCGTGGGGCCTGCTAGAATGAAACGGCTATGGCGCTGAGTATAAATCATAACGCCCACACCGGTGCTCTGCCGGACTTCCGTAACCTCGGAATCCTGTTGCGCATTCTTGTCATCGTGAACGGCACGGTGCTGCTTACCGCCCTGCTGCAGGTTCAATCCCTGCGCGACTGGCCGCGCCAGATCACCGGTAATGCGTCGCTGGTGGAGCCGTTGCTGATTCTTAGCCTGCTGGTTCTTGCGGCAATTGGCCCTGCGTTGCGGAGGCTGCCCTATGCGGCCGGCGCCGCAGCCGTCCTTGCCGTCGAAGCGGGCCTGACGACGGCCCTGCACTACGCCAGTCACTGGCTGCTGATCGTCGATCCGGCATCGCTGACGCGCTGGCTGGTGGTGGTGCTGCTGGTAACCTTGGTATTGCTGATCTATTTCGACCTGCGCGGGCGCGCCCTGTCGCCGGCGCTGTCGGAAGCCCGGCTGCAGGCGCTGCAGGCGCGCATCCGGCCGCATTTCCTGTTCAACAGCATCAATGCCGTGTTGTCGCTGGTGCGCCAGGAGCCGCGTCGCGCCGAAGCCGCACTGGAAGACATGGCCGGTCTGTTCCGGGCGCTGATGGCGGACAACCTCGAACTCGCGCCCCTGTCCGATGAAATCGAGCTGTGCCGGCAGTATCTGGATCTGGAGCAGCTGCGGCTCGGTGACCGTCTGCAGGTCGAGTGGCATATCGACAAGATGCCAGGTGATGCGCTGGTGCCGCCGCTGGCGCTGCAGCCGTTGCTCGAGAACGCCGTGTACCACGGTATCGAGCCGAGCGAGACACCCGGTGTGGTCAGCATCAATATCTATGCGGTACGCGACCGCCTGCATGTCGTGTTGCGCAATCCCTACCGCGTCACCGGAGGGCATCATGGCGGCAACAAAATGGCGGTGGGAAATATCCGCGAGAGGCTACAGCTGCACTTTGATGTGGCTGCCGAATTGACCACGCGGGTGGGCGACAATCTCTATGAGGTGCGCATCGCCATGCCATACGTCAAGGCGGGGCGTACGTGAACGTAACGCCGCTAAGTGTGCTGATTGTCGATGACGAGTTGCCGGCGCGCAGCCGCATGCGTGATCTGCTGGCTGATATCAGCGATGCCTTGCCGGTAACGGTGGCGGCCGAGGTCGCCACGGGTCGCGAGGCGCTGGAAGCAGCGGAGGCGGGCGGCATCGACGTGGTACTGCTAGATGTGTGCATGCCAGGGATGGACGGCGTCGAGGTGGCCCGGCATCTGCAACAGCTGGAGCGGCCGCCCGCAGTCATTTTCACCACGGCGTACGATGCGTATGCGATCCGCGCCTTTGAACTGCATGCGGTGGATTACCTGCTGAAGCCGATCCGCGCCGCACGGCTGCAGGAAGCGTTGACGCGGGCGGTGAACACGATAACGCCCAAGGCCGGAGTGCTGCGCGAGTTGCAGCAGGCGCCCCGGACCTGCCTCAGCGCCGCCGAGCGCGGCAGGGTTCATCTGATCCCCGTCGGTGACATCCTGTATCTGCGCGCCGAACTGAAATACGTGACGGTGCGCACTGCGGAGCGAGAACATCTGATCGAAGAGTCACTGACGCGGCTGGAACAGGAATTCGCCGAACGTTTTGTGCGCGTGCACCGCAACTGTCTGGTCTCGCGTGCGGCGATCCGCGGTTTTGAACGCATCGGCGCGGAGACCGGTGAAGGCGGTTGGCAGGTATTGCTGGCCGGGCTGGAGGAACGTATTCCGGTCAGCCGCCGCCAGCAGCATCTGGTGCGTGAACTGGCGCGCTGAGCGCGCTCAGCGGCCGCGCATTTTGGTCAGACCGTTCTCAATGGCTTGTTCGATATAGAGCTGGTAAAAGTCCCGGGTCAGCAGACCGGTCAGCGGCAAACCGACCGGATTGCCGGAACCATCAAACACGATCAACGTCGGAACCGTGCGCACATCAAGTTTGCGTGCGAATGCCTGATGCGTCGTCGGGTTGCCCGAAAAATCACGCAGCGCGGTGCTGCGATCCGTTTCCACGACACGGATCAGCACACGCTCCCGCCATCTCGGGTCTGCCTCCAGCGGCAGCAGATGATCACGTCTTGCGATGGCGCAGTAAGGGCAGGACTGCTGCAGGAAGGCGACCATGACGGGCACGCGTTTGGCGCGTGATTCCGCCGCGGCCTGTGCCAGATCGTCGGCCTGCTGCAACTGGCCCATGGCCGGTGCGGCACCGAGTAGTGCGCATGTTACAATGAGGAACCTGAAGCAGCTTAAAATATTCAATATAATCAATATGATACAGAGCAATCTCGGACGCGAAGCCGGTGCAATCGTCATCGCTACGCGGGAATCCGCCTTGGCGCTTTGGCAGGCGCGGCATGTGCAGGCGGAACTGCAGCGATTATATCCGCAGCGCACGGTTTCGATTCTCGGCATGACCACCGAAGGCGATCGTAATCTCGGCACATCGCTGGCCAAGATCGGCGGCAAGGGCCTGTTCGTCAAGGAACTCGAAGAGGCGCTGGCTGATGGCCGCGCCGATCTGGCGGTGCATTCGATGAAGGACGTGCCAATGCATCTGCCGCCGGGTTTTGCGCTGGCGGCGACGCTGGAGCGTGCCGATCCGCGTGATGCCTTTGTTTCCAACGATTATCGCGGCCTTGCCGAACTGCCTGCAGGGACCCGTGTCGGTACGTCCAGCCTGCGCCGCGAATGTCAGCTGCGCGCGAATTTTCCGCAGCTGCAGATTGAACCGCTGCGAGGCAACGTGCAGACCCGCCTGCGTAAACTCGATGAAGGTCAGTATGGCGCGATCATTCTCGCCGCTGCTGGATTAAAGCGGCTGGGTCTGGCCGATCGCATCGCTGCATTGCTGACGCCGGAAGAAAGCCTTCCGGCGGTAGGCCAGGGCGCGCTTGGCATTGAATGCCGTGAAGACCGCAAAGACGTCTTTGAACTGCTGGCGCCGCTGGTACATCCGCCGACCCGACAGTGCGTATTGGCAGAGCGCGCGTTTTCCCGCGCGCTGGCCGGTAGCTGTAATGTGCCGCTCGCCGGTTTTGCCGAAATCGCCGGCGGGCAGCTGCGTCTGCGCGGGCTGGTCGGCGAACCGAATGGTTCCCGGGTTGTCCGCGGAGAAGCTTCCGGTGTGCCGGAAACCGCCGAGGCTGTCGGTCTCGCGCTGGCTGCCGACCTGAAAAATCAGGGCGCTGCCGACATTCTCGCTGCGCTGTCGCACCCGTGATGACCGTCGCTCCGCCGCTGGCCGGCCGCGGCATCGTGGTCACCCGTCCTGCGCAACAGTCCGGCCCGCTGGCCGGGCGCATTCATGCGGCCGGTGGTCGGGCCATCCTGTTTCCGGTGCTGGAGATTATCGATACCCCGGATCTGCAACCGCTGCTCGATGCCATCACCAGACTTGATGACTATCAGCTCACCGTGTTCATCAGCCCCAATGCGGTAGTACGGGCGATGAAGCAGGTCATGGCGCATCGTCAATGGCCGGAAGCGATGCGCGTCGCCGCCATCGGCAAGGGCAGTGTCCGTGAACTCGAACGGTTTGGCGTTACCGGCGTTCTTGCGCCGGAACGCCATTTCGACAGCGAACATCTGCTGGAATTGCCAGAACTGCAGAAAGTGGCCGGACAGCGCGTGGTCATTTTCCGCGGCGATGGCGGGCGGGAATTGTTGGGCGATACGCTCGCAGCGCGTGGTGCGCAGGTGGACTATGTCGAATGTTATCGTCGTGCCCGACCCGCTGCCGACGCGGCGCCGCTGCTGCAAGCCTGGGCCGGCAATGTTTTGCATGCCGTGACCATCACCAGCAGCGAAGGCATGCGTAACCTGTTTACGATGGTCGGCCCTTCCGGCCAGCCGCTGCTGCAGCAGACCCCGCTGTTTGCGCCGCACCCGCGGATCGCCGCGGTCGCGCGCGAACTGGGCTGCCGCAATGTCACCGAGACCGCACCCGGCGATGACAGCCTGATGGATGCGTTGTTGCGCCACTTCGGCCGCGCTTAGCACTGCAGCGCGCATGCTATCCTCCGCGTCATGAATGAGCGTGATATTCCTCCGGCAGACACTGAGTTAAAGGACGCAGCCGGCGCTGCAAATCCGGCTACGGAACGGCGTCGCGGCGGCAATCTTGCGACACTGGCTCTGGCGCTTGCTGTGCTGGCGGCCGTTTTTTCGGCATACCAGTGGTACCAGAACCGCGGCGCCGAAGACACGCTGCGCCGTGATCTCGCGCGCCGGTTTGCCGAAATGGAAACCCAGAACAGGGAAGCCAGTACGCGCGCCACACAGGCCGCGACGGCGCTGCGCGAGGCGGAGGTCAAGCTGGGCGTGCTCGAAGCCAAGCTGGCCGAGTCACAAAGTCAGCAGGTCGCGCTGGAAACGCTGTATCAGGAGTTGTCGCGTAATCGTGATGACTGGGCTTTCGCCGATATTGAGCAGTCGGTACTGCTGGCCAGCCAGCAGCTGCAGATTGCCGCGAATGTGCGGGCGGCGCTGATCGGGCTGGAGAATGCGGAAGCGCGTCTGCAGCGCATGGATCAGCCGCGCTACGCCGCGTTGCGCCGCGCTCTGGCCCGCAATATTGAAAAGCTCAAAGGATTGCCGCTGGTCGATATCTACGGTTCCAGCGCCAGGCTCGATGAAGTCATTGCTGCCGTGGATAAATTGCCGCTGGCGATGGATGCCCATGTCAAGCCGGAGAAGTCCGCGGCTGCGGCGCCGCTTGCCGGCGCTCCGGTCTGGGAAAGGGTGCTCGGCGAGATGTGGCAGGAACTCCGGCAACTGGTGCGCATCCAGCGCACCGGCGTACAGGACGCTGCGTTACTTGCTCCCGATCAGGCCTTTTTCCTGCGTGAGATCCTCAAACTGCGCCTGGTCGGCGCCCGTGTGGCCCTGCTGTCGCGCGATACCAAGAGTTATCAGGTCGATCTGAGTGCTGCGCAAGGACTGCTGGAAAAGCATTTTGAGAAAGGCGATCCGGCGGTTACTGCGATGATCGGTACGCTGCGCAAGCTCCAGGCGGCGCAGGTGCAGGTCGACATTCCCGATCTCGCAGAGACGCTGGAAGCGTTGCGCAAGCTGCGCTTGCCGCGCGCCAAGACGTCGAATTGAGCGGACGGCGATGCGCTGGCTGATCTGGATACTCGGGCTGTGCGTGCTGGCGACGGGCCTGACCCTGCTCGCCGACCTCAACCCCGGTTATGTGCTGATCGCGCTGCCCGGGCAGCGCATCGAGCTGTCGCTGAATTTTGCCATCGTACTGACCGTATCCGGCTTTGTTGCCGGTTATTTGCTGCTGCGTCTGCTGATTACGGCTGTTGAACTGCCGTCGCGCGTGGCGCGATTCCGGGAAACGCGCCGCCGTGAAGCCGCTTACGGCACGATGCTTGAAGCACTTCGCGAGTTTTTTTCCGGACGATATGCGCGTGCTGAAAAAACCGCGGCACGCGCTGTCGAGCAGGGTGCTCCTGCCGACATCGGCATCGTGGTGGCGGCCCAGTCGGCGCACGGCTTACGCGCCCACGGCCGGCGCGACGGGTATCTGGAGCGGCTGAGCGCCGAGGCCGGACGCCCCGATGCGATGACCGTGGTCAGCAAGGCGCAAATGCTGCTCGATGACCGGCGGCCGGAAGAGGCGCTGGCGACGCTGGCCCTGCTGCCGGTCAAACACACCGCGGCGCTGCGCCTGGAGTTACGCGGGCGTCAGCGCATCGGACAATGGGATCTGGCGCCGGCGCTGATCGACCAGCTGGAAAAACGTGGTGTGTTCAGTGCCGATCAGGCGGAGGCGGAACGTCGTCATGCCTGGCGGCAATTGCTGGAGCGCCGTTCCGGTGATGCCGGCGGATTAAAAGACCTGTGGAAGCGTCTGCCGGAGCGTTACCGCCGCGAGACTTCGGTGGCGGCCGCCGCCGCCGCGGCATTTAATGTTCTGGGGCTTGGTGATGAGGCGGTCGCGATCATTGAAAGCAGCCTGGATGCTGATTGGGAAAGCGGTCTGGTGACGTTGTACGGCGAGTGCGGATCGGCCAATGCCCTGCGCCAGATTGAGCGTGCCGAACGCTGGCTGCGCGAACACCGCAAGGACGGCGCGCTGCTGCTGACTTTGGGCCGGCTTTGTGCGCGCCAGCAGCTTTGGGGCAAGGCACAGAGTTATCTCGAAGCAAGCGTTGCGGTAGAGCCGACTTACTCGGCTCATCTCGAGCTGGCGCAGTTGCATGACCGGCTGGAGCGCGTCGATGACGCACGAAAACACTATCGCGCCAGCCTAGAGCTCGCGGTCGGCCAGATCAAGCGTGCAAGCGGCTGACGTCGCCGACAACTGCTCTGAAGATCAGTTGGTTGCAGGCACTGCCGGCGTGAAGGCGTCGGCGTAAAACGCGGCTTCGGGTAAACGGCAGCGCGCGGTGAAATCCCGGCGCGCAGCTTCTACCATCGCCGGTGCGCCGCAGGCATAAACCTCGTATTCCGAGAGATCGGGCAGGTCTTCCATCACCGCCTGATGGACGAGACCGCGGCGGCCATTCCAGACATCGCCGTCTGCAACATCGGACAATACCGGCACATAGCTGACCGCATGGTCGCGCTGCCAACCCTGCGGCAGTTCATCCAGATAAAGATCGGCAGGGCGGCGCGCACCGCGGTAAAGAATCATGCGCCGCTTCAGCTTGTTGTGGATGGCGTGTTCGATGATGGCCTTGATCGGTGCGAAGCCGGTGCCGCCCGCAAGCAATACCACCGGTTTATTGCTGTCCTCGCGCAGGTAAAAACTGCCGAGCGGCCCCTCGAAACGCAGAATATCTTTTTCCTTCATCTGCGTGAAAACATGCCGGCTGAACGGGCCGCCATAGTTACGCAGATGCAGTTCGATCAGCGCGTCGTCGTGAGGCGGTTTGGCCAGAGACAGGCTGCGCCGCGTACCGTCCTTCAGCAATATGTCGATGTATTGACCGGCGAGAAACTGCAGCCGTTCGGCTGCAGGCAGCTTCAGGCGGATGCGCATCACATCGGGCGCGACCAGTTCCAGCGTCTGCACGCGGCAGGGCAGGGTTTTGACAGTGATGTCCTTGACTGCACCGATCTCACGGCATTCGATCAGCAGATCGCTTTGCGGGCGCGCCTGGCAGAAGAGGGCGTTACCGCGCTCGCGCTCCGCTGCAGGCAACACGCTGTCCCTGAAATTGCCGTGATCCACCGCGCCTTCAATGACTTTGCCTTTGCAGGAACCGCAGGCGCCGTTGCGGCAGCCGTAAGGCAGCATGAATCCTTCGCGCATTGCCGCTTCCAGCACGGTTTCGCCTTCCTGGGCCTGAAAAACATGGCCGCTGGGACGGATGGTGATCTGCCTGGACATGACTTGATTTCCGGAATTCAGTGCGGAGTGACTACGCTAGAATATGACACTATATGAAACGCCTGTTGATCATCGGTTGCGGCGACGTCGGATTGCGCGTCGCGATGCTGCTGCGTCCGCGCCACCGCATTTATGCGCTGGTCCGCGATGCGGATCGTTGCGCCGCGTTGCGCGATCACGGTGTGACGCCATTGACCGGTGATCTCGACCGGCCGGCAACACTTGCGGGACTGGCAGGACTGGCGCATGACGTCATCCATCTTGCACCGCCGCCGGCCGCGGGAATTGCCGACACCCGGACCGCGCACCTGATTGCGGTACTCGGGCGGGGCCGCAGTCTACCACAGCACTTTGTCTATATAAGCACCAGCGGCGTCTATGGCGACTGCAGCGGCGACCTGACGCACGAGACACGTCCGTTGCGGCCCGGGACGGATCGTGCACGCCGCCGCGCGGATGCCGAACAGCGGCTGCGGGAGTGGGGTACGCGTTCCGGCGTGTGCGTCAGCATTCTGCGCGTGCCGGGGATTTACGCGGCGGACCGGCTGCCGGTGGCGCGCATCGAGCGCGGCACACCGGCGTTACTGCCGCAGGATGATTCCTACGTCAATCATGTCCATGCCGATGATCTGGCACGCATGGTTGTTGCCGCCCTGCATCGCGGACAGGCGAATCGCAGTTACAACGCCAGCGATGATGCGCCACAGAAGATGGGTGATTATTTCGACCTCGTTGCCGACCGCTTCAGTCTGCCGCGTCCCCCACGCGTGCCCCGCGCGGAGGCGCGCGCCGTGCTGCCGGAAATGCTGTATTCGTTCATGAGCGAATCGCGCCGCCTGACCAACTCGCGCGTCAAGCAGGAATTGCGCGTGCGCCTGCGTTATCCGACGGTGCATGAAGGCATTGCAGCGGCGCTTGCCCGGCAGGAGCAGCGTCATGTCCGCTGAAGCGGCCGCTGTGCTGCTTGTGTTCTCGATTATGCCGGACGAAGCTGCCGCGCAAAAACTGGCGCGTCATCTGGTCGAGAAGAAACTCGCCGCCTGCGTGAATGTGCTGTCCCCCTGCGTTTCCACCTATCGCTGGCGCGGCGTGGTTGAAGAGGCACGAGAAGTGCCGGTGATCATCAAGGCCACGGCAGCGGCTTATCCTGCACTGGAAGCCGCAATCCGCGACGTTCACCCTTATGAACTCCCGGAGATCGTGGCGGTCCCACTGGTGCACGGTTTTCCCGCTTACCTGGACTGGGTAACGGCCGCGACCGGCGCTGCCTGATCCCGATCCTGCAAACCTGACCCTGATTACACAATGATTTTTCGCTGGTTATTTGTCGCGCTGTTGATGTTCGGTGGGATTGCACAGGCGGCCGAACCCGAGCTGCTGGAGCCGGAAAAGGCCTTCGCGTTCAGCGCCCGGGTGTTGGGACCCGACGCCGTCGAAGTGCGTTATGTCATCGCCAAGGGTTATTACCTGTATCGCGACAAGTTCCGTTTCACGATGGAACCGGCTTCGGCCTCGCAGGGAGAGCCCCGATTGCCCGCAGGAAAAATCAAGAAAGACGAATTCTTCGGTGAAGTGGCGGTGTTCCGTGACGAGGTGCGCATCACGGTACCGGTCGCGCCCGGCGGCCATGACGGGCGGATCGTACTGACCGCGGTATCCCAAGGCTGCGCCGACGTCGGCGTCTGTTATGTGCCGGTGGAGCAGAAGGCGGAGTTGCGCCTGCCTGCCGGCAATGGCGGCGGCGCACCGGCAGCCGGTGTGCCCGGCCGGTTGGGTGAGGACGCGTTGATCGCCCAGCTGTTTCACGGCGAAGCCTGGCTGCTCATCGTGAGCTTCTTCGGATTCGGTCTGCTGCTGTCGTTTACGCCTTGCGTCCTGCCCATGGTGCCCATTCTCTCCGGAATCATCGTCGGGCGCGGGCACCAGATGACGCGCATGCACGGCCTGTTGCTGTCGGCGGCCTATGTGCTGGGTATGGCGATTACCTACGCGATGGCCGGGATTGCCGCCGGCATGTCGGGCGCGCTGCTGTCCGCGGCCCTGCAGAATCCCTGGGTGCTTGGTGCATTCGCGATGGTATTTGTCGTGCTGGCGCTGTCGATGTTCGGATTCTATGAATTGCAACTACCCAGCGCTTTGCAGTCGAAACTGGCCGGCGCCAGCGGACAGATGCACAGCGGACACTTTTTCGGCGTGTTTGTCATGGGCATGCTTTCGGCGCTGATAATTGGGCCCTGTGTGGCGGCGCCGCTGGCCGGCGCGTTGTTGTATATCTCGCAAAGCGGTGATGGATTGCTTGGCGGGACAGCCCTTTTTGCGATGGCGCTGGGTATGGGCGTGCCTCTGCTCGCCGTCGGCGCATCGGCCGGTGCACTAATACCCAAGGCCGGTCCGTGGATGGAAAGCGTCAAACGATTTTTTGGCGTGCTGCTGCTGGCGGTCGCCATCTATCTGGTGTCACCGGTGATTCCGATGGCAATGCAGATGATGGCGTGGGCGGCGCTGCTGATCCTGACCGGGATTTATCTTCGTGCCATTGATACCCTGCCGCATGGCGCCCGTGGTTTTGCGCGCATCAGTAAAGGCGTCGGCATCATCGCGCTGGTGGCGGGGATGGCCTATGTCATCGGCGCCCTGTCAGGCAGCCGCGATGTGCTGCAGCCGCTGTCCGGACTGCGCGGGGTTTCCCCCGGGGGAAACCCTGCCGCACCGGCCGTCGCATTTCAGCGGGTCGGCAGCGTGGCCGAACTTGATGCGGCGGTCGCGGCGGCCAAGGGTAAAACGGTGATGCTCGATTTTTATGCCGACTGGTGTGTCAGCTGCAAGGAAATGGAGCGTTACACCTTTACCGATCCGGCGGTGCAGTCGCGACTGGCGGGCATGGTCAAGTTGCAGGCCGATGTAACCACCGGCAGTGTCGAACATCAGGCCCTGCTCAAACGGTTTCGCCTGTTTGGCCCCCCCGGCATCATCTTTTTTGACTCTGCGGGCAATGAAATCCAGGGCTTGAGGGTGATCGGTTTCCAGTCCGCTGACAAATTCTCAGCTGTGCTGGACCAGGCGCTGGGTCAGCGGTGATCCAGCTGCGAAGGACATTGCTGCTGGCCGGCGTTGGCGGTTTGGCTGCGGCCGCGGGTTATGCTGCCCATCTGTTCCGGATCGGCGGTTTCGGGGGCGCCTCTTCACCGGCATTGGGCCGGAAGATTCTGGAAAGCCGCGTCACCGGGCTGGATGGTATTCCGACATCGTTGACGGCATACCGTGGGCGCATCCTGGTGGTGAATTACTGGGCAACCTGGTGTGCGCCCTGCCGCGAAGAGATCCCGATGTTTGTCCGTCTTCAGCGTGAATATTCGGCTAAAAATGTCCAATTTGTCGGCATTTCCATCGATCAGATCGATAAAGTTCGTGAATTCGCCAAAGAGCTCAATGTCGATTATCCCTTGGTCATCGGCGGAATGGATGCGATGGATCTGTCGCGCGAGGCGGGCAACAAGGCTGGTGTGCTGCCCTACACCTTGGTGATGGATCCCTTGGATCGCATCGTTACCCATCTTGTCGGCGGCATTTCTGAAGAGCGTATGCGGACTACGCTGAAACCCTTGCTGAAATAACGGGTTATCGGACCGGCCGGAATGCTTAAAAGACGGGGATTTGCATCGAACCGAAGGGCTTTCTTATTCTAAATTGCCTTATTTTTTATTTTTCTTCGCCTATTTTCCGGTATTTACCCGAAATCGAAGATGTTCAGGGATGCTTGCTGATCCTGTGTAAAATGGGTTCGAGTCATCAGGCTCTCAACGAGATGCCGGAAGGCGCAAAAATAAGCAATTTAGAGGGGTCTACCCTCTAAAAATACTTATTTGACAGACTTTTATGGACAATTTTTGCTAACTTCTGGCAAAATCGGCTAACTTGAATTTGAGCTGATTTTGCGGCCCGGAGCGGGCTTGGCGGGGTGACTCGCCGCGAGATGTTCAACCATTACAAGCGGGAAGGCCATGAGTAGTCCCAAACAATTATTGTTGCTCAACGGTCCGAACCTGAACCTGCTCGGCACGCGCGAGCCCGGCATCTACGGGGCAACGACCCTCGCTGAAATCGAAAGTCGCTTGCAGGCGCGGGCCCAGGCCGCCGGGATCAGTCTGGCTGCTTTCCAAAGCAATTCCGAGGCGGACCTTGTCGAGCGGGTGCAGCAGGCCGGGCGAGAGGGCACGGATTTCATTCTGATCAATCCCGCCGCATTCACCCATACCAGTGTTGCCTTGCGTGATGCGCTGGCGGCTGTGGCCATTCCCTTTGTCGAGATTCATTTGTCCAATGTGTTTGCGCGGGAATCGTTCCGCCGCGAATCCTATTTTTCGGATATCGCGGTCGGCGTGATCAGCGGCCTCGGCCCGGCCGGCTATGAACTGGCGCTGGATTACGCTTTGCGCCATACGAAAAATAAGGGTTAGTCATGGATTTGAGAAAACTGAAAACACTGATTGATCTGGTGCAGCAATCGGACATCGCCGAGCTGGAAATCACCGAAGGCGAAGAAAAAGTGCGCATCAGCCGTTTTGGCGGCGCCTCAGCGCCTGTGATGATGGCGCATGCGCCGCAACCGATGATGCAGATGCCCGCAACGGACACTCCGGAAGCGGCGCCGCCGGCTGCGGAAGCGTCGCCAGCGGAACCCGATGGACATATCGTGAAGTCGCCGATGGTCGGCACCTTCTACCGCTCGTCGGCGCCGGGCTCGAAGCCCTTTGTCGAAGTCGGTTCGCCGATCAAGTCCGGCGAAACCGTGTGCATCATCGAAGCGATGAAACTGCTCAATGAAATCGAGGCGGACGCGGATGGCGTGATCAAGGCCATTCTGGTCGAAAACGGCCAGCCGGTCGAATACGGTCAGCCGCTGTTCACCATCGGCTGAACCTTTAAATACCTGTCTCAGATCGTGCGGAACCGCCAGTCGCGGGGAACTTCCGGACGATTGCGGCGCCTGGGATAAACTGAATCCATGTTCGACAAAATTCTCATAGCCAATCGCGGTGAAATCGCTCTGCGCATCCAACGCGCCTGCCGCGAAATGGGCATCAAGACCGTGGTCGTGCATTCCGAAGCCGATGCCGAGGCGAAATACGTGCGTCTGGCCGACGAATCGGTGTGCATCGGGCCCGCAGCGTCCAGCGGCAGCTACCTCAATGTGCCGGCGATCATCAGTGCCGCGGAAGTCACCGACGCCCAGGCCATCCATCCCGGTTACGGTTTTCTTTCGGAAAACGCCGACTTCGCCGAGCGGGTCGAGCAAAGCGGCTTCACCTTCATCGGACCCAAGGCCGAAACCATCCGCCTGATGGGCGACAAGGTCAGCGCGAAAAACGCAATGAAAAAAGCCGGTGTGCCGGTGGTGCCCGGCATGGACGGCGCGCTGCCGGAAGACCCCAAGGAAATCGTCAAGATTGCGCGGCAAATCCGTTATCCGGTGATCATCAAGGCGGCAGGCGGCGGCGGCGGACGCGGCATGCGTGTCGTGCATACCGAAGCGGCGCTGATTCACGCGGTCAACACTACGCGATCCGAGGCGCAGGCGGCCTTCGGCAATCCGTCGGTTTACATGGAGAAATACCTGGAGAAGCCGCGGCATATCGAGATCCAGGTGCTTGCCGACAAACACAAGAATGCAATTTACCTCGGTGATCGCGACTGCTCGATGCAGCGGCGGCACCAGAAAATCATCGAAGAAGCGCCGGCACCGCTGCTCGATGCGCGGGCGCGTGCCAAGGTTGGCGAACGTTGCGCCGAGGCCTGCCGCAAGATCGGTTATCAGGGCGCCGGCACTTTCGAGTTTTTGTATGAGGGCGGCGAGTTTTATTTCATCGAAATGAATACCCGGCTGCAGGTGGAGCATCCGGTGACCGAATGCGTGACCGGGCTGGATCTGGTGCAGATGCAGATCCGCATTGCCGCTGGTGAAAAAATGCTGATCCGGCAGAAGGATGTGGTCATCAAAGGCCACGCCATTGAATGCCGCATCAATGCCGAAGACCCGCACAAATTTACACCCTCGCCGGGGCGCATTACTTCGCTGCACATGCCCGGCGGCCCCGGTGTGCGTGTCGATTCGCACGCCTACAGCGGTTATTTCGTGCCGCCGAATTACGATTCGCTGCTCGGCAAGATCATCACTTACGGCGACACGCGCGAACAGGCGATTGCGAAGATGCATATCGCCCTGTCGGAAACCGTCATCGAGGGCATCAAGACCAATCTGCCGCTGCACCAGGAACTGATGAGCGACACCGCATTCCGTCGCGGCGGCACCAGCATCCATTATCTCGAAGAACGCCTCGCCAAGTTGACCCGCGCCGAATAGCGACGGGACCGTAACGGAGCAACAATGCCCTGGCTTTGCGCGATCATCGAAACGACCGAGGAATCGGTCGAAATTCTCAGCGATGCGCTGATGGAGGTCGGTGCGCTGGCGGTGGATGTGCAGGATGCCGCTGCCGGAACCGCCGATGAGCGGCCCATCTTCGCCGAACCCGGCGAGGCACCAGCGACCTGTTGGCGCAGCAATCGAGTGGGTGCGCTGTTTGCGATTGATGCCGATCTTTATGAACTGGTACCCGAAGCGCTGGCTGCTGCCGGACTTGCCGCGACAGAGGCCTTCCGCATTGAACGCGTTGAAGATGCCGACTGGGTACGGCTGACGCAGAGCCAGTTCAATCCGATTCCGATTACTCCGCGGCTGTGGATCGTGCCGAGCTGGCATACCCCACCGGATCCCGAAGCCATCAACATCGCGCTGGATCCGGGGGTGGCTTTCGGTACCGGTGCGCATCCGACCACGCGACTGTGCCTGCGCTGGCTCACCGAAACCGTCACAACCGATGCCGACGTGCTGGATTACGGCTGCGGCTCCGGCATTCTGGCGATTGCCGCGATGAAACTCGGCGCGCAGCGAGCGTGCGGCATCGACATTGATCCGCAGGCAGTACAGGCGGCGCAGCAGAACGCGCAACAGAACAGCGTTGAAATCACCTGGGCTACGGCAGAGGAGGATGTGGCCGGCCCGGCGCAGATTGTTGTTGCCAATATTCTGGCCAATCCGCTGACGGTACTGGCACCGCTGCTGGCGCGACTGACCAGACCCGGCGGCCAGATTGCCCTCTCCGGGATTCTCGTCGAACAGGCGGATGCGGTGCTGGAGGCCTATATGCCGGCATTCAAAATGACGCGCGCCGCCACTGATGAGGGCTGGGTGTTGCTGACCGGCCGCCGCCGTTAGTCGTGACTTTTGCCGTCGCAGCGTCTATACCGGCGCTGCCTTGGGTATCATTGGGCGCATGCAAGCCCTGCCGGCCGGATTCCGCTCCATCTCAATCTGATGACTTTTTCGTCCCTGACCACACGCTGCGCGCACTGCCAGACGGTATTCCGTGTGACGACTGCGCAATTGCAGGCCCATGCCGGGCAGGTGCGTTGCGGCCGTTGCATGCAGGTTTTTGATGCGCTGGCGGCACTGGCACCGGAACCCGCGCCGGCGCCGAATGAAACTGCGTCTGCTGTGGTGCATGAACAGCCGGCGGCCATGGAGCCGTCATCTGTAGCCGATCCGGTTTCGACCGCACCGGAACCTGCTGCTGAATTGCCGTTGGCGTCTCCGGAACCATGGCCTGTCAACGATCCGGGATTTAATCCTTTTGCTGATCCACGCTCCGAACAGTCCGCGCCGGCCGAACAACCAGCGGCAGATGTGGAGATGTTCCGGCCCGCCGAAGTTGCACCTGAATTGACGGTATCGGCGACGCCGCCGGATGCTGACAATCCGTTTACCCATGCGCCGGCGGCGAGCGCCGGCCAGCCGCAGCGTCGTTTGCGGGCGGCAGTCGTGTTGCTGGTATTGATGCTGGCGGGGCAGGCGACATTTTTTTACCGCAGTGAAGTGGCAGCACGCTTTCCGCTGGCCAAAAAGGGGCTGGGTTGGTTGTGCGAGAAGGCGGCTTGCGTTGTGGCTTTGCCGCAGCGGCCGCAGTCGATTCTGATCGAAGCTTCGGATCTGCAGGTGATTGATCCCGCGAATCCCAACCGCATCCAGCTGACCGCCACGCTGCGCAATCATGCCGGACATGATGTCGCTTATCCGGCACTGGATCTGGTGCTGACCAACGTCAACGACCATACACTGGCACGGCGGATTTTCCTGCCGGTGGAATATCTCGGGGCCGGACGTGATATCGGTGCGGGTATTGCGGCCAATGCGGAAATGACGGTCCGGCTTGCGCTGGAAACGGGCAATCTCGCCGCGGCGGGTTTTCGCCTGGCGGTGCTGGCGGCACCGCTGCGTTGAGCGGCGTCTGCGCAACAGAGTAAATCTGAGAATGGAGTGGCAATGAGTACACCGGAGCATCTGAAATACAGCGCCACGCATCAGTGGGCGCACAGCGAAAGCGACGGACTGGTTTCCGTCGGCATCACCGATCACGCGCAGGCGCAGCTGGGTGATGTTGTTTTTGTTGATCCGCCTGCCATCGGGCGCAAACTGAAGCAGGGCGAAGCCTGCGGCGTGGTGGAGTCGGTTAAAGCGGCTTCCGATATTTTTTCGCCGGTGTCCGGAGAAGTGGTTGCTGTCAACGAACTGTTGTCCGACACGCCGGAGAAGATCAATGAAGAGCCTTATGCCGCATGGATGTTCCGCCTCAAGCCTGATGCTGCGGCGGAAATGCAGGGGCTGCTGGATGCGGCGGCTTATCAGAAAATTGCCGATGCTGAAGCCTGAGGTAACCGTTCCTGAAATTGCCGCGGATACCGGTCATGCCTGACGACACAACACCGCCTGCGGAAAGTCCGCACAAAGGCAAGACCGGCATTAGGCGGGTTTGCAATGCGCTTTTTTATTCGATGGAAGGTTTGCGCGCGGCCTTCCGCCATGAAGATGCTTTTCGCCAGGAAGTGTTTCTGGCGGCGCTGCTGATTCCCGGGGCGTTTTTTACGCCGGCGAGCGGGGGTGGCAAAGCATTGATGATTTTTTCAGTGCTGCTGGTACTGATTGTGGAGCTGCTGAACTCCGCGGTGGAGGCCGCAGTCGACCGCATTTCGCTGGAAAATCATGCTTTGGCCAAACGCGCCAAGGATATCGGCAGCGCTGCCGTATTGCTGGCACTGATCGGCGTGCCGGTGGTGTGGGCGCTGGTGCTGTTAGGCTGAGGCGGCAGTGACCCTGAAGCCCTGAAATTATTAAATTAAATCAATAACTTATAAAACCATCGCGATGTCGCCGACGGTGACACCGGATAATCCCGCCGCTTATTTCTTCAGCGAATCGCGGATTTCACGCAGCAGCAGCACGTCTTCTGGCGTCGGCGCGGGAGCGGCAGGTGCTTCGGCCTCTTTCTGCTTCAGCCGGTTGATGGCGCGAATCAGCATGAACACCGCAAAAGCGACGATGATGAAGCTGATGCAGGTGTTGATGAACAAGCCATAGTTGAAAGTCACCGCACCGGCTTTTTGCGCCGCGTCGACGCTGAGGTAAGGGCCGGGGTTGCTGCCCTCGCGCAGCACGACAAACAGATTTGAAAAGTCGACTTTGCCCAGCAGCATGCCGATTGGCGGCATGATCAGATCCTTGACCAGCGACTCGACGATTTTGCCGAAGGCCGCGCCGATGATGATGCCGACGGCCATATCGACGACATTGCCACGCATTGCGAATTGTTTGAATTCTTGGAGCATCGGACTGTTCCTCGCTGAAGTTGTTGTGTGCCGGGACGTTGCGGTTTCCCGGTTCAACGGATTATGCGACTGGCAGAGCGGGAATTCCAAGGTGTCGTCACAGGGTGACGGTTACCAAGTGACGGCGCAGGGGGTTGTTATAATCCGGAATCATTTCACACCCCAAGGTTTCTGCCGATGTCCACCCTGATCTGCGGTTCGATGGCTTATGACACCATCATGGTGTTCCACGACCGTTTCAAGAACCACATCCTTCCCGACCAGCTGCACATTCTCAATGTGGCTTTTCTCGTGCCCGACATGCGCCGCGAGTTCGGCGGTTGTGCCGGCAATATCGCCTACACGCTGCAGATGCTCGGCGGCGATGCCCGCATCATGGCTACTGTCGGTGATGACTTCGCGCCTTATGATGACCGGTTGCAGCGGCTGGGGCTGTCGCAGGACCATATCCGCGCAGTGCCGGGAAGTTTCACCGCCCAGGCTTTTATTACGACCGATCTCGACGACAATCAGATCACCGCCTTCCATCCGGGGGCGATGAATTACGCCGACCAGAACCATGTCGCGGATGCCAAGGGCGTCAAACTGGGCATCGTCGCCCCCGACGGGCGCGACGGCATGATCCAGCATGCACGCGAGTTTCACGAGGCGGGCATCCCGTTCATTTTCGACCCGGGCCAGGGACTGCCGATGTTCGGCGGCCAGGAGCTTGAGGAATTCGTGCGTCTTGCCGACTATGTCACGGTCAATGACTATGAAGCGCAGATGCTGCAGGAACGTACTGGCAAAAAACTCGACGCCCTGGCGAAACTCGTCAAGGCGATTGTGGTCACACTGGGTGCAAAGGGCTCTGTAGTGCATGCCGGCGGTAAACAAATCGAGATTCCGAGCGTTACTCCGGATGCGGTTCTCGATCCCACCGGCTGCGGTGACGCGTTCCGGGCAGGCCTGCTTTACGGCCTGGCCAACGGCGTGGACTGGGAACTGACGGGGCGGCTGGCGTCGCTGATGGGGTCTCTGAAAATCGCCTATCGCGGCGGCCAGAACCACCGTATCGGCCGTGACGAGGTTGCCGACCGCTTCCACCGGGCATTCAACATGAAAGTGTGGTGACAGGAGAATTGAACATGGACAAGCGGATTCAGATTGCAGCGACAATGCTGGCGGCGGCAGTGGTGGCCGGTTGTGCGGAAAATCTGGGTGGCGGTTCGTACACCCGCGACGAGATCCGGCGCGAACAGAATGTACGCATGGGCGTAGTCGAAAGCGTGCGTCCGGTGCAGATTGAAGGCACCCGCACGATCGTCGGTCCGGCGGCCGGTGCTGTGGTCGGCGGTATCGCCGGCAGTTCGGTTGGCGGCGGCCGCGGATCGGATATCGCGGCCGTGCTCGGTGCGGTTGCTGGCGGCATCGCCGGCCAGGCGATCGAACAGGGCGCGACGCGGCGCAACGGTGTCGAGATCACGATCAAACTCGACAGCGGCGCGCTGGTCGCAATTGTTCAGGAAGCGTACGAGGCATTCAAGGCCGGTGAACGTGTGCGCATTCTTTCCGATGGTCGCACGTCCCGCGTTACGCACTGAGGATTCCGTAAGCTGTGCTGTTCCCGCTGTAACCGATTGTTAGCCGGTTCTTAACGGCACTGTCATTCTTAGGCATTAGCCTCGAATCCGTCCAATAAAACGACGGAGAGGCCCGATGCTTGACCAAACCATTGAAGCCGCGGAAGACCGTGTCAGTGCCGGTGCTGCACTGGCGGTGTCTTTTGCGCGCAGTTCTGCAGAAGTGTTGGAAGCCCAGCGGCTGCGTTGCCGCTTGTTTGCCGAAGAAATGGGTGCCCGCATACCCGGCGTTGCACTCGGCACCGACTGCGATTTGTATGATGCTCATTGTCAGCACCTGCTGGTGCGCGATACCGGTAGCGGTGAAGTGGTCTGCACATACCGGCTGTTGCAGGGACAGAAAGAGCGCGAGATCGGCCGCTCCTGCGTGCATCCCGATTACCGCACAGGCACCACGATCGCACTGCTCTGGTAGGGACTCGCGGCGTTTGCCGAACGCCATGATTACCGTTTTCTGATCGACTGCGCTTCATTGAGCATGGCCGATGGCGGCTGTGCGGCGGCGAGTATTTATCGCCGACTGGTCCGCAATCACCTTTCGTCCGCGGAATATCGCGTGATCCCGCGCTGCGAACTGCCGCTGGCTGCATTGCGCCGCGATGTCGATACGCAGCCGCCGGCTCTGGTCAAGGGCTATCTTCGCGCCGGTGCCTATATCTGCGGCGCGCCGGCCAGGGATCCTGATTTCAATACCGCTGATCTGCTGATGCTGCCGCCACCGTCGCGCATGAGCGCGCGTTACGCCCGGTATTTCCTGCGCACCTGATGGCCGGCGCGCTGCTCGACCCTATAATGACTGCCATGAGCGGTCATGAAACAACATCGGTGGTAACGCGTGGTCTGCGTTTCGCGCGGGTTTTTGCGCATTTGCTGCAGGGGCTGCTGATTGTCGCGCTGCTGTTTCCGTTTTTTTCAAGGGCGCGTTGCCGGCTGGAAATCCGCAAATGGTCGGCTGCGCTGATGCATGTTCTCGGTGTTAAGGTGCATGTGCACGATGCGCCGGTGCGGGCGCGACCGCTGATGCTGGTGTCCAACCACGTTTCCTGGCTGGACATTTTTGCGTTGAACTCGGCCATTCCGATGCGCTTTGTCGCCAAATCCGAAATTCGCCGTTGGCCGTTCATCGGCTGGCTGAGCGCAAAAACCGGCACGCTGTTCATCGAGCGCGGACGGCGAAGCGACACCGCGCGCGTCAACCGGCTGATTGCGGAAGCCATGCTGGAAGGGGATGTTGTCGCGGTGTTCCCCGAAGGTACCACCAGCGACGGCGCACAGATTCTGCGTTTTCACAGTTCCCTGCTGCAGCCAGCGCTGATCGCTGGCGCCGTAGTGCAACCGGTGGCTCTGCGCTTCACCCGCGGCGACGGATCGTTGTGTACCGAAGCTGCTTTTGACGGCGACAAGACACTATGGCAATCCCTGCTGCAGATTCTCGCCCAGCGTAGAATCGGTGCGCAGTTGCATTTCCTGCCGCTGCTGTCGGGTGATGTGCCGCATCGCCGTGCCCTGGCGGATGCCGCGCACGCTGCGATTGCTAGTCGCCTGAGCCGTTGAGGCCGGTGCACTCGCACTGAAAAACCTGCCGGTCTTCCAGCCGGACCGCCGTGAGCTGGCGTCCCCAGACGCATCCGGAGTCGATCCCCAGCAGATCGGGACGCAGCAGCAGACCGAGCGCGGCCCAATGGCCGAAAATCAGCGGCGTGTCTCTGCTTGCCCGATTTGGCACATCAAACCACGGGATGTAGCCGGGTGGCATGCCGTGCAGACCAGTCTTGTGCGAAAAATCCATCGTGCCGTCGGGCGTGCACAGCCGCAGCCGGGTCATTGCATTAACCACGACGCGCAGCCGGTCATAACCGGTCAGACGGTCATGCCAGCGCAGCGGTTCGTTGCCGTACATATGCTGCAGGAAGTCGCCGTAGTCGGGGCCTTGCAGCACCGCTTCCACTTCAGCGGCCAGCGACAGCGCCTGTGCAATGGTCCACTGCGGCAGCAGTCCCGCATGAACCATGGCGTATCCGCCGCCGGCATACATCAGCTTCTGGCGGCGCAGCCAGTCCAGCAATTCATCACAGTCGGGCGCGGACAGCAGTTCGTCCAGCGTGTCGCCGCGGTGGGGCTTGCGCACCCCTGCGGCCACCACCAGCAGATGCAGGTCATGGTTGCCCAGGATGACAGCGGCACGGTCGCCGAGGCTGCGTAGATAACGCAGTACTGCTGGCGTCTGCGGCCCGCGGTTGACGATATCGCCGGTGACCCACAGCGTGTCACGCGAAGGTTCGAACGCAACGTTGTCCAGCAGTCGCCGCAGCTCGTTGTAACAACCCTGAATGTCGCCGATGGCGTAAGTGGTCATGAGTCCGCCAGATCAAATAAAAAAGGCGCAGCAGCGCTGCGCCTTGAAGTCATGCACCTGCTGACCGTGCGCGATTACTTGGCCAGCCCGATGAGGTAGTCGACCGCAGCCTTGAGGTCGGCATCTGACGCCGAGGCATTGCCACCTTTCGGCGGCATTGCACCCTTGCCCTTGATCACGGATGCATACAGCGCATCCTTGCCGGTTTTCAGGCGGGGCGCCCAGGCGGCTTTGTCACCGGTTTTAGGCGCACCGGCAACACCCGCAGCATGACAGGCGGCGCAGCTGGCTTCATAAATGCTTTTGCCTTTACCGGAATCGTTGCCGGCCGGCGCTGCGGCAACGGCAGCCGGTGCAGCTGCAGCTGCGGGCGCAGCGGCAGGGGCTGCCGCCGGCGCAGCCGGTTCTTTCCAGTTCGCGCCGCCCTGATTGGCCATGTAAACAATGGCGCGGGCGATTTCGACATCGGCAAGATCCGGATTGCCGCCACGGGCCGGCATCTGGCGCACACCTTTGATGGCGCTGGCCGTCAGCGCTTCGAGGCTGCGTGAAGTCAGCTTGCCCCAAGCCGCTTTGTCGCCGATTTTCGGCGCGTTCATCGCGCCAGTTGCGTGACAGGCCGCGCAAGCGGTTTCAGCCACCGTTTTGCCGTCGCGCAGCTGTTGAGCACTGCCGCTGGCAGAGATCATGACTTCACCCGCAGGCTTCAGTCGTTTGGCCACCGCTTCTTCCTGAGCAGCGGGCGAAGCAGTGGATTTTTTGCCACCGGCGGCGAACTGGGCCAGCACGATGATGACGACAACGGGCACGATAAATGCCAGTGCGACAACGATCGCCAGCTGCTTGGGCGTTTTGATCGGTGAGGAATGTTCCGTCTGGTGGTGTTCGCTCATTGCGAGATCCCGGAGCTTCTGGAAAGCGCGAATTATATCGGCAATGCCATGCACGGTAAAACGGCGTCACCGGGGTGGCATGGTAGAATCAGCCCCGCAACGCGCCCGTAGCTCAGCTGGATAGAGTACTGCCCTCCGAAGGCAGGGGTCGGACGTTCGAATCGTCTCGGGCGCGCCATTTTCGTTCACGCAAGCAGCCCGGTTCCCATGCCCCCACCCGTAGCCTGCGATGTACTGATCGTCGGTGGCGGCCACAACGGCCTGACCTGCGCCTGTTATCTCGCCGCCGCCGGACTCAAGGTCCGCGTTATCGAGCGCCGGTCCGTGGTCGGCGGCGCCGCCGTTACCGAAGAGTTCCACCCCGGATTTCGTAATTCCACCGCCAGCTATACGGTCAGCCTGCTCAATCCGCAGGTCATTCGCGACCTGCGGCTGGCCGAACACGGCCTGCGCATCCTGGAACGGCCGATCTCCAACTTTTTGCCGCTGTCGGACACCGATTATCTGAAAGTGGGCGGGTCGCTGGCCGCGACTCAGGCGGAGGTCGCGCGTTTTTCACCGGCCGATGCCGCGCGGCTCCCGGCGTATTACGCCATGTTGGAACGGGTGGCTGGTGTGCTGCGCGAGTTGTCGCTGGAAACGCCGCCCAATGTCGGCGGCGGCATCGGCGACTTCCTGTCGGCAATCAGGACGGCGAGACGGTTCAAAAAACTCGACATGGCGGCCCGGCGCGACGTGCTGGACCTGTTCACCAAAAGCGCCGGTGATCTGCTGGATTTCTGGTTTGAGTCGGCGCCGATCAAGGCCGCGCTGGGCTTCGACGCCATCGTCGGCAACTTTGCCAGTCCTTACGCGCCCGGCACCGCTTATGTCCTGCTGCATCATGTGTTCGGTGAAGTGAACGGCAAGCGCGGCGTCTGGGGACATGCCGTTGGCGGCATGGGCGCCATCACACAGGCAATGGCTGCCGAGGCACGTGCCCGCGGCGTGCACATCGACACCGGCGCCGAAGTCGTCAATGTCTGCGTTGATTCCCGCGGCGCCCAGGGTGTGCAACTGAAAGACGGACGTGTCATCGAGGCGCGCTGTGTGGCCGCTAACGTCAATCCCAAGCTGCTGTATCTACAGCTGATTGATGCTCCGGCTCTGGATGCCGATTTCCGCCGGCGCATACAGGCCTGGAAATGCGGGTCGGCGACCTTCCGTATGAATGTTGCACTCAATGAACTGCCGGATTTCAACTGTCTGCCGGGCAGCGACGTTGCGCTGCATCACCAGTCCGGCATCATCATGGCGCCGTCTCTGGCTTATATGGAGCAGGCTTATTTTGATGCGCGTACTTACGGATGCTCGCGTGCGCCGGTTGTGGAACTGCTGATTCCCTCGACGGTCGATGACAGCCTCGCGCCCGCCGGCAAGCATGTCGCCAGCCTGTTCTGCCAGCACTTCAGTCCCGATCTGCCCAACGGTTTGTCCTGGGATGAAATCCGCGAGCAGGCCGCCGATCATGTGATCGATACCGTGACGCGCTATGCGCCGAATTTCAAGGATGCGGTGATCGCCAGAAAAATACTCTCACCGCTGGATCTTGAGCGCGAATTCGGGCTGACCGGTGGAGACATTTTCCACGGCGCGTTGACGCTCGACCAGTTGTGGAGCGCACGGCCTGTGTTGGGCCACGGTGACTACCGCTCGCCGGTGAACCGTCTTTATCTTTGCGGTTCCGGCACGCACCCCGGCGGCGGCGTTACCGGATTGCCCGGGCGCAATGCGGCGCGCGAAATCATCCGTGATTTCAAAAGCGGTCGCATGAAGGAGAAGCGCGCATGAAACGCTGGCTGATTGCAGCTTTCATGGCTGTGATGCTGCTGGGCGGCTGTGGCGGCAGCACGCCGAAAGTGGCGAAGCTGGCGGCGGCGGATGTGGTGCTCGCCTTCGGCGACAGCCTGACTTATGGTACAGGCGCCAAAGCCGAGGAGAGTTATCCGGCGGTGCTGTCGCGATTGCTGGGTCGTAGCGTGGTTCGTGCCGGTGTTCCCGGCGAACAGACGGCGGGCGGACTGCAGCGTCTGCCGGGCGCGCTCGATGAGCACCAGCCGCGTCTGGTGATTGTCTGCCTTGGCGGCAATGACATGCTGCGCAAAGGATCGCGCGAGGCCACCGAAGCTAATCTTCGGGCGATGCTCAAGGAAATCCGCGGCCGTGGTCTGGATGCGGTCCTGGTCGGGGTGCCGGCGCCGGGACTGATCACCAGTACGCCGGATTTTTATGAAAAACTCGCGAGGGAATTCGGCATTCCCTACGAAGGCAAAGTTGTCACCAGCGTGCTCTACAAGCCGGAATTGAAATCCGATCCCATCCATCCCAATGCCGACGGTTATCGGCGCATGGCTGAAGCCATTGCCAAGTTACTTCGGGATGCGGGGGCGGTGTAAGGCATGAGTATGCGCAAACATTCGGCGGCGAGGCTGACCTTCACCATGTGCCTTGCCGAGGCGCTGTCGATGACCGGCTTTGCCGCCTATACGACGCTGCTGCCGCAACTGCAGCGCGCCTGGGGTTTGTCCAATTCCGAGGCCGGCGCGATCAGCGGATTCCTGTTCGCGGGATACATGGTGTCGGTGCCGGTGCTGGCCAGTCTGACGGATCGCATGGATTCGCGCCGCATCTATCTGATGGCCTGTATTGTCGGCAGCATCGGCGCCGCGATCTTTGCCGCACTGGGCCAGGGATTCTGGAGCGCGGCCCTGGCCCAGTTTCTGATCGGCGCGGCACTCGGCGGCACTTACATGCCGGGACTCAAGGCGCTGACCGATCATCTGGAAGGCGCTGCGCAGTCGCGGGCAACGGCGTTTTATACCGCCAGTTTCGGCGTGGGTTCGACGGTTTCCATTCTGGTGGCCGGTAAACTCGGTGCCACGCTGGGCTGGCAGTGGGCGTTCTGGTTCGGCGCGGTCGGGCCGCTGCTGGCCGGACTCGTGGTGACGCTGGCGGTGCCGATGGGTCGCGTGCGGGCGGCAGAGCACCACACCACGGCCTTGCTGGATTTCCGTCCGGTTTTGCGCAATCGCAAGACTTTGCCTTATGTCATTGGCTACGCTGTTCACAATTATGAATTGTTCGGACAACGCTCATGGATGGTGGCCTTTCTGGTGTTCTGCGCGAGCTTGCAGCCGTCGGATGCGCCGATGGCGCTGAGCGCGGCGACGCTGGCGGCGATGATCAACGTATTGGGGCCGGTATTCAGCGTCACCGGCAACGAGATGGCGCTGCGTTTCGGCCGCCAACGCATTATTTTCCTGTTCATGACGCTGTCCGGGCTGATCGCCTGCCTGATCGGGTATACAGCGGATTGGCCTTGGTATGTCGTGGTGCTGCTGATGATGGTGCATTACGGTGCGATGCTGGGCGACTCAGGCGCCCTGACTTCGGGGGCCGTGGCCAGTACGCCGCCGGAAATGCGCGGGTCGATGATGGCGGTGTATTCCTTTCTCGGATTCAGCACCGCATTCATAGCGCCGCTGGTGTTCGGTATGACGCTGGATTTCGCCGGCGGCAACCAGAGTGTCACCGCCTGGGGACTGGCGTTTGCCAGCATCGGCATTTTCGGCGTGATGGCGCCCCTGGCGCGCTGGATCTACGCCGGCAGGGGGCATCATCATGGTTGAGATGACGCCATGCTAGCCGCACAAAGCCTGCAATGCGTCCGTGGCGGACGGCATTTGTTCGAGAACCTCTCGTTTGCAGTGCCCGGTGGTACTTTGCTGCGGATTACCGGCGCCAACGGCGCCGGAAAGACCAGCCTGCTACGCATTCTCTGCGGCTTGTTGCTGCCCAGCGGCGGGGAAGTGTTGTGGCGCGATGCACCGATCCGGCAGCAGCGTGAAGACTACTGGCGTGAACTGCGGTACATCGGCCATTTGGCCGGCGTCAAAGATGAATTTACCGCCGAAGAAAACCTGGTGTTTGCCGCGGCACTCTCGGGCATCGACATCAAATCTGCTGCGGCCCATGCCGCACTGGATCAACTGGGCATGGGCAAATTTGCCCATCTGCCGGTGCGTATGCTGTCCCAGGGCCAACGCCGGCGCGTCGCACTGGCCCGGCTGGCACTGCCGGACAGCAATGCCGCGCTATGGGTGCTCGACGAACCGCTTGCCGCTCTGGATACCGATGCGACGGATTGCGTGCTGTCGCTGATTGACGCGCGCCTCGCGGCCGGCGCCGTGGTGGTGATGACCAGCCATCAGCCGTTTTCCGTCGCGGCCGCGCAGCATTCGATCAGCATACCGGTATAAACATGAGCATCTGGGCAAGCATCGTTCAAAGGGATCTGCGCATTGCCTGGCGCCGGCGTTCCGATGCGCTGTCGTCACTGTTCTTTTTCGTGATTGTCGTCAGCCTGTTTCCGCTGGGCGTCGGGCCGGAACCCTCGACGCTGCGGCTTATGGCCAGCGGCGTGTTGTGGGTGGCGGCATTGCTGGCGACGCTGCTGTCTCTGGGGCGTCTGTTTGCCGCTGATCATCTGGACGGTACGCTGGAGCAGATGCTGCTCGCGGCAGAGCCTTTATGGCTGGTTGTCACCAGCAAGGTTTTCGCACACTGGCTGACCAGCGGTCTGCCACTGGTACTGCTGTCGCCGCTGATGGGCTTGCAGTTCGGTCTCGAGGGTGATGAGATTGCCGTGCTGAGCGGGGCTCTGCTGCTGGGTACGCCGGTACTTAGCCTGATCGGTTCGATCGGCGCCGCACTGACGGTCGGTCTGCGCGCCGGCAGCGTGCTGTTGGCCTTGCTGGTGCTGCCGCTGTACATCCCCGTGCTGGTGTTTGGTGCAGCGGCGAGCGGCGCTTTTGCTTCTGGGCTTACGGTGACCCCGCATTTTTCGATCCTCGGCGCTTTATTGCTGGCCAGTATGGCGCTGGCGCCCCTGGCCACGGCGCTGGCTTTACGCATTTCGCTGGAGTAAGCGATTTCTTGAGTTAAACTTGATTTAAATCATGGAGATAGAATCTGCCCCTGTTCTATCGTGCCGCATCCGAAACCGTACATCGCAATGGCTTATGATGCCGGGGCCGTGACACCTGTCAGAAACTGAAATTCGCGACACTTATTCAAAAACCCGGTAACCGTCTTGGCTGCGATCAACTGGTTCAAGTTTTCTTCACCCCACAGCTTTTATCCGCTGGCCGGACGCATGATGCCGTGGTTTCTGGCGGCATCGCTGTTGCTCTCGATCGTCGGTCTGTATGTGGCCTTTTTTGTGGCACCGACCGACTTTCAGCAGGGTGAGTCCTACCGCATCATTTTCATTCATGTGCCCGCAGCCTGGATGTCGATGTTCATCTATCTGGTGATGGCGGGGTGGGCCGGTGCCGGTCTGGTATTCAACACGCGACTGTCGGGGATGATGGCCAGGGCGCTGGCACCGACCGGAGCGATGTTCACTTTTCTCGCGCTGTGGACCGGCGCCTTGTGGGGTAAGCCGACATGGGGCACGTGGTGGGTCTGGGATGCGCGCCTGACTTCGGAATTGATCCTGCTTTTTCTGTATATCGGATTTCTGTCGCTGACCGCTGCCATCGAGGACGAGCGCCGTGCGGATCGCGCCGGCGCCGTGCTGGCGCTGGTCGGTGTGGTGAATATTCCGATCATCTATTTTTCGGTGGTGTGGTGGAACACGCTGCACCAGGGCGCGTCGGTCAGTCTGAAAAGCGCGCCGAAGATGGCGACGACGATGCTCATCGGCATGCTGCTGATGGCGCTGGCGTTCTGGATGTACAGCATCGCCGCGGCGCTGTTGAGGGTGCGCTCCATTATTCGCGAGCGTGAACCGCGCGCGGCAGCGGAGGTCTGAGCATCATGCAATGGGGCAGTTGGGCTGAATTCTGGGCGATGGGCGGTTACGGTCTCTATGTGTGGGGCTCGTTCGCTGTGACCCTGCTGTGCATGGCCGGTGAAATGGTGTCGCTGATCAGCACCGAACGGGCTGCGCGAAAGCACGATGGAGAAAAGGCATGAAGCCCCGCCACAAACGGTTTATCGCGATTGCGGCAGCACTGCTCGCGCTGGGCGGCGCCGTGGCGCTGGTGTTGAACGCTTTCCAAAGCAATCTGGTGTTCTTTTTCAGTCCTTCGCAGATTGCCAGCAAGGAGGCTCCGGTCGGCCGCAGTTTCCGTCTGGGCGGGCTGGTGCAGAACGGTAGTGTGGCCCGTGAAAAGGATGGCGTAACCGTTCGTTTTGCCGTGACCGATACCGCACATACGATACAGGTGGTCTACCGCGGCATCCTGCCGGACCTGTTCAGTGAAGGCAAAGGGGTTGTCGCGCAGGGAAAACTGGAGCCGGATGGCGTGTTCCGCGCCGAACAGGTGCTGGCCAAGCACGATGAAAACTACATGCCGCCCGAGGCGGCTGCTGCGCTCGAAAAAGCCCATGGAGGCAAGAAGCAATGATCCCGGAGCTCGGTCACTTTGCATTGATCATCGCGTTCTGCATGGCTTTGGCCGGCGGTCCGCTCGCGCTGCTCGGCGCGGCCGTAGGCAAACAAACCTGGATCGGTTTCGCGCGACCGGCTGCAAGGGGGCAGTGTCTGTTCGTAATGATTGCTTTTGCCGCGCTGACCTACGCCTTTGTCACCAACGACTTCTCGGTTGCCTATGTTGCCAATCATTCCAATACTTCATTGCCGCTGCAGTACCGGGTGGCGGCCGTGTGGGGCGGACACGAAGGCTCCCTGCTGCTGTGGTTACTGATGCTGTCGCTGTGGATGGTGGCGGTCAGTTTTTTCAGTGATCACCTGCCGGACACAATGAGCGCCCGCGTGCTCGGCGTGATGTCGCTGGTCAGCATCGGCTTCCTGGCATTTACGCTTTTTGCGTCCAATCCCTTCGAGCGGTTGTTCCCCGGCCCTGCCGAAGGACGCGACCTCAATCCCCTTCTGCAGGATCCGGGCATGGTGCTGCATCCGCCGATGCTGTATATGGGTTACGTTGGATTCTCCGTCGCATTCGCTTTTGCGATGGCAGCGCTGCTCAGCGGCAGGCTCGACGCGGCTTGGGCGCGTTGGTCGCGGCCGTGGACAACTGTGGCCTGGATGTTCCTGACCATCGGCATCGGTCTGGGCAGCTGGTGGGCTTACTATGAACTGGGCTGGGGCGGATGGTGGTTCTGGGACCCCGTGGAAAATGCGTCCTTTATGCCCTGGCTGGTCGGCACCGCGCTGATGCATTCGCTGGTTGTTACCGAAAAACGCGGCAGCTTCCGTATCTGGACCGTTCTGCTGGCGATCTGCGCTTTCTCGATGTCGCTGCTGGGCACATTCCTTGTGCGTTCCGGCGTACTGACTTCGGTTCATGCGTTCGCGACCGACCCCAAGCGCGGTATTTTCATCCTCGCTTTTCTGGTGCTGGTTGTTGGCGTATCGCTGGTGCTGTTCGCCTGGCGTGCGCCGACCGTTCGCGGCGGCGGCAGCTTCGATACGGTTTCACGGGAGTCACTGCTGCTGACTAATAACGTGCTGCTGATGGCGGCCGCCGGTTCAGTCATGCTGGGCACCCTGTATCCGTTGTTCCTTGACGCGCTGGGTCTCGGCAAACTGTCGGTCGGGCCGCCTTATTTTGAGGCGGTGTTCGTGCCGCTGATGACACCGGCGCTGTTCCTGATGGGTATTGCGCCGCTGGCGCGCTGGAAGCAGGCCGCCTTGCCCGAACTGATCAAGCGCGTGCGTTGGGCCTTCGGCATCAGCCTGGCGACGGCATTACTGCTGCCGTTTACGCTGGGCAGCTGGAAGCCGATGGTGGCCTTCGGTCTGTTGCTGGCAGTGTGGATCGTGGTCACCGCAGTGATCAATCTGCATGCACGACTGCACTCGGCCGTTGCCGGTTCGTGGCTGGCAAGGCTGCGCGTACAACCTGCCGGTTACTACGGCATGCTGCTGGCGCATTGTGGCGTTGCGGTATTTATCGTCGGCGTCACCCTGGTCAAGGGTTATGAATCCGAGCTGGATGTGCGCATGGGAATCGGCGAGAGCGTTGCGGCTGCCGGTTACGACATCCGTTTCGATGGTGTGAAGGATGTGCAGGGTCCGAATTACATCGCAGCCCGGGGCACGCTGACCGTAATCCGCAACGGCAAAACCCTGCTGACCCTTCACCCTGAGAGACGCATTTATCTTGCGCAGCGCATGCCGATGACCGAGGCGGCGATAGACCCTGGATTCACAAGGGATCTTTATGTTGCACTCGGTGAATCTGTTGGTGAAAACGCCTGGACCGTGCGTGTTTATGTCAAACCCTTTGTTGACTGGATCTGGGGCGGCTGTCTGTTGATGGCCCTCGGCGGACTGCTGGCCGTTGTCGACCGCCGATATCGTGTCGGCGCAATGGCGGCGAATGCGGCACCGGCAGCGGTCGCGGCTTAAGGGAAAAATCGTGGCACGTTATCTGGTTCCGTTGGGTATTTTTCTGGTGCTGGTGGTGTTTCTCGGCGTCGGGCTTGGCCTGAATCCGCGTCAGGTGCCATCGCCTTTGATTGACCGTCCCGCGCCGACGTTTGACCTGCCGCAGTTGCATGCGACGGACAAACGCATCAGTCCCGAAGCGCTGCGCGGTCAGGTCTGGTTGCTCAATGTCTGGGCTTCGTGGTGCGTGTCCTGCCGTCAGGAGCATCCCGTGCTGGTTGATCTGGCCAAAAGCGGTGTGGTGCCGATTTACGGTCTCAACTACAAGGATCAGCGTGAAGAAGCGCTGCGCTGGCTGGAGCAGTGGGGCGACCCTTACAAGCTGTCGATCATGGATCCGAAGGGCATGACCGGTATTGATTACGGTGTTTACGGTGTGCCCGAAACCTATGTCATCGACAAGACAGGCGTCATCCGCTACAAGCAGATCGGACCGCTGACGCCGGAAATCCTCCGCGACACCATCCTGCCGCTGGTGAAAAAACTCAATGCATAAAATTCTGCTGATGCTCTTGTGTCTTGCCGGCTGGTACGCGGGCCCTGCGACTGCGGCTGAGGCCAAAACCGTCAGCGAGGATCCTGCGCTGGAGCAGCGGGTGATGCAGATTTCCAATGAGCTGCGCTGCCTGGTATGCCAGAACCAGACCATCGCCGATTCGCATGCTGAACTGGCGATTGACCTGCGCAACCAGGTGCGAGAACAGCTCAAGCAGGGAAAGTCAGAGCAGGAAATTCTCGACTACATGGTCCAGCGTTACGGCGATTTCGTGCGTTACCGGCCGCCGGTGAAATTGCAGACCCTGGTGTTGTGGGTTGGCCCCTTCCTGCTGCTCGCGGGCGGGCTCTATGCGCTGCTCGGATTTCTGCGGCGCCGGCGCCAGTCACCTGAATTCAATACTGTTTCCCAGGCTCGTCTGGATGAGGCTTCACGCATCCTGAGCGGAAAAGAGAACCGGTAATGATGATGTTTGCTGTGGCGGCTGCACTGCTGCTTGCGTTGGCGATGCTGTTTGTGGTGCCGCCGCTGTTGCGTCGTCGTGCGGATTCCAGGTCTTCGGCGGGGCCTGATCTTGCGATTTTCCGCGATCAGCTTGCCGATCTGGAACGCGACCTTCAGTCCGGCACGCTGGCCGCTGACCGTTATGCGCAGGCGCGCAGCGAGCTGGAGCGCCGTCTGGCGGAAGAGCTGGAAGCCACCACCGAAGAAACCGTAGCAGGCGGTGAAAGCCGCGTCATCAGCGGTATCGTCATCGCCGCAGTGCCGCTGCTTGCGGTCGCGCTCTATCTGCTCATTGGCACACCACAGGTACTGGATCCGCAAGTGATGGCGGCTGAAGATGCCGCGCATTCAGTGACGGCGGAGCAGATCGAGCAGATGGTGAGCAAACTGGCGCAACGGCTGGAAAAGGAGCCCGATGATGCTGCCGGATGGAGCATGCTCGGCCGCTCCTATGCCGCGCTGGAACGATTCAAGGAAGCTGCCGATGCATTCGGCCGCGCCGCCAAACTGGTGCCCGGTGATGCGCAACTGCTGGCGGATTACGCGGATGCGCTGGGTATGGCACAGGGACGCAGCCTCAAAGGCGAACCGAGTCGCATCATTGCCCGGGCGCTGGCTGTTGATCCCGATCATTTCAAGTCGCTGGCTCTGGCCGGTACCGCAGCGTTTGAAATTCATGACTATGCAGCGGCCATCCGTCACTGGGAGCGGCTGACGCAAAAGATTCCGCCGGACAGCGAATTTGCACAGGCGATCGCATCGAGTCTTGCCGAAGCGCGACAGCTCGCCGGTAACAGCG
>Ga0222712_10000376_pt1 | contig 60952 bp, 56 predicted proteins | sample C33_657DmetaG_FD_165043 | JGI IMG/M metagenome (GOLD analysis project Ga0222712, IMG submission 165043) | Estuarine water microbial communities from San Francisco Bay, California, United States - C33_657D | ecosystem: Environmental > Aquatic > Marine > Unclassified | place: USA: California... | reverse complement strand
TATCACATTTTTTGGCACTTTGATGCCGGTTCCGACTGAGGATCCACCCCATACCCGGCCAGCGTCAAATTACCGTCCTGCAATCCTGCCCGCAGGCAGGGAGGCATCCATAGCATCTCCTACAAAGTCCCAGCGAATCTCGTTGGAGGGGAGTGGGAGCTGCGCCCTCGCAGCGATCAGGCACCAATCAACAAAGCCTGAGTCAAAGCTTCGCTGAAATCTTGCAAGCTCCCACCGTGCGCCAGCGCCAATGTGCTGAGCACCAGGCGGTCACCGGCCTGGGCTGAAACACCTGCGGCCAGCATGAGGCTTAGCGCCTTGGCCTCGAGCTCGGTCTGCGACATCGGGTTTTCGGGATCGCCTTTGGCGGTCTGCACCTCGATGACCCGCTCGGCGCCGCTGTGCATGCGCGCCACCAGACGGGCGCCATAGCGCTCGGGGTAGGCGCGGGTACAGGCCGGATCTTCCAGCACCTGCACTTTTTGGCGCAGCTGCGCCAGGGCAAGATCGGCCAGAGCCTCGGGCGCGCTGTCCTGCAAAGTCACATCGCCCCTGAGGCAGGCCACCGCCACCGCATGCTGCAGGCTAAAGCGTGCCTGGTGCGCGCTCTGCGGCACGGGGCAGTCGGCAAAGGCAAGGGCATCGGCATAGGTGTGCAGACTCAGGGACTGCAGCTGCCGCAGATCCAGCCCACCGGCACGCAAGGCCAGAGCGGCCTCGATGGCCGGGTGCACATGGCGGCAAGCCGACCAGGGCTTGAAGCTCACTTCATGGATTTTCCAGGGGCCCTCGGCGCCCGCGAGCAAGGCCGCTACATCGGGCTGCACACAAGTCGCCGCAAAAAAACCGTGGCTGCCCTCCAAAATCTGGCGCGCGCCGGCAAAGCCAGTACGCGCCAGATCGGCGGCCAGCAGACCCGACTGCGCGCTGCGGCCGCTGGCCAGCTGTTTGGAAAACGTCGGCTCCTGTCGGCATTGCCAAAGCCCGGCGGCCATCATGCCGGCCTGGCCCAGCGCGTCCAGGTTTTGCTCGGTATCGAGCCCCAGCAGATGGGCGCAAGCCGCGGCCGCGCCGAACACGCCACAGGTGGCGGTGCTGTAAAAGTAGCGGTAGTGGCTGGGCCCGGCGGCCATGCCTATGCGTATGGCCACCTCATAGCCGCGCAGCAGCGCGTCCAGCAGTGCCTGCCCACTGGCGCCCTCGCGCTCGGCCAGGGCGAGCGCGGCGGGCACCACCGTGTCGCCCGGATGCACGATGGAGCGGCGGTGCAGGTCGTCGAGCTCCAGCAGATTGCCCAGACCGCCATTGACCAAGGCCGCCACAGATGCCTCGCGTCGGCCCACACCCCAGGTGCTGCAAGGCCCGGCAGCGGCAGGCTGGGCCCAGCGGGCCAGGGCCTGCGCAGCCGGGGCGCTGCGGCCCACAAAGGCGCAGCCCAGCCAGTCAAGCAGGTGCAGGGCGGCGCGCGCCCGGTCGGCCGGGGTGATCGGGCGCTCGAGCAGGCGCAGCAAGTCGCGGGTCAGCGATGGGCTGGCCGGGTACGAGCCGTCGTTCATGCAGACTGGCGATGCGGCTGGCGCCTGCTCAGGGCTTGAGCAGGGCCTTGAGCACGTTTTGCAGGCGGCGGGCTTGAGTGCCCTCGTGCGCGGCGCTCAGCACCTGGGCCACATCGTCGCCCCAGGTCTGGCTCGGGTCGGGCGCGTTGCGGCGGGTGAGCATTTGCAGCTGCATCATGCGCCGCGCCGCCAGATGTTCGGCCGGGGTCGGCAGTTCGGCCGCAATCTCCAGGCGCAGCAGGGCCTGTTCGGCCGGCTGGCTGTCGGCTGCAGCAGGCCCGGACAAGGCCTGGCTCCAGCGGCTGCGGGCCGCGGTGGCCACACCCTTGCCCAGCGCCTGGGCGGCGGGCAACTGAGCCGGATCGCGCTGCTGCCAGGCGTCCATCAACTGCGTGAGCACCTCGCCATGGGCCTGAGCTGCCAGCTTGCGCAAGGCCTGCTGGGCATGATCGAGCGCATCGCGCTGGGCGCGAAAGGCCGCATCGCCCAAGCGCGGACCACGCTCTTCGGGCCGAGGCCTGTCGCCCCAACGGTCGGCGCCGCGCTCACCCATGCCTGGTGCACCCCGTCCACCCGGGCCACCCCGTCCATCGCGGCCTCCTCGGGCATCGCGGGTATCACCGGGACGGCCGCGCTCGCCGGGGCGGCCGCCGGGCCGCTGCCCCCTGGCGCCAGCCGCGGGCTCGGGCCGGCGGGCTCCGGGCCGGTCATCGCCACGCATGGCGATCACCGGCTTGGGCGCGGGTTTGACCGGCGCGGGTGCTGGTGCGGCCTCGGCAGTTGCCGGTTCTGCTGCAGCCTCATCGGCCTGCGCCGCTTGGCCGTCCTGGGCAGCTTGCTGCGCGGCTTCAGGCGCAGCAGCATCTGTGGCAGCGGCCTGCTCAGCGGCCACCCCCTCAGAGGCCGGCGCCAGTGCAGGCAGTTGGTCGGATGCGGCAGCAGCCGGCAGCGCATCGGCCTGGGCTGCGGCCACCTGCTGGCCGCGCACAGCCGCCTCCAGGGCTTTAGCGGCGGCGTGGATTTTTTGGGCATCGCCACTGGCATTGGCCTGCTCAAGCTCGCGCGCGGCGGCAATCACCCGCCTGTCGTGCTCGCCCAGGGCGGCCACCGCCTGCTCACGCTCAGCGCTCTTGCGGGCAAAGGAGTCGTCGATGGGTTTGCGGAAGGCATCCCACAGTTTTTGTTCCTGGCGCCTGTCGATGGGCACCTGCTGCGCTTCCTGCTGCCAGCGCTGTTGCAGGGCACGAACGGCATCAATGCGCAGCGGCGACTGCGCGCCCAAAGCCTGCGCCTCATCGATCAAAGCACGGCGGCGGGCCAGACTCTCATGGCGGGCCGCCTGCAACGGGCCATGTGCGGTGTCGACCAAGGCCTTCCACTGGGCCTGCATCTGCGCATAGGCTTTCTCGCTCAGGTGGCCGGCATCGCGCCAGCGCTGCTCCAGCGATTGAATGACGCGCAGGTGCAACTTCCAGTCCTGGTTGCCCTGATGGGCCTCGGTCCAGACGCGCAACTCATCCATCAAAGCGCGGCGCTGGGCCAGGATGGCCTCTTGCTGTTCGCGGGTTTTCTCCAGCCAGGCTTCGACCACTTTGTAGGCCTGGTTGCAGGCCTCGTCGAACTTCTTCCACAGACCGTGGTTGGGCACGCCGCCTTGGTCGCCCGTCTTCCATTGCTCGCGCAGCTGACGCAGGGCCTCCTGCTGCTTGCGTCCGCCCAGGGGCTGCTCGACCAGGGCCTGCGCCTTGGCCAGCAGTTCCTCGCGGATCTGATCGGCGCGCCAGCGCTGCCAGCCTTCGAGCTCGCCGGCCGAAGTAAGTGTGGCATGGGCATCGGCCTCCAGCGCGGCGTCAATATGGCGGACATGGTCCTTGAGCGCCTGGCGCAACTCGGCGGCCGCCTTCGGCGCTGCCTTGCCGTGGCCCTGGGCCAGTTCGGCCTTGAGCGCCTCCAGCGCCTGAATCACCGCAGCGGTGGCGGCAGCGCGTTGCTGCGCCAGCACCGCCGGATCGACTTTGGGCTTGGCCGGCCGCTCGGGCTTGGCCCCGCTGGCGAGATCGCGCAAGGCGCGCAGCTCGTCGGCCCAAACCAGCACCGCCGGCAAGGGCGCTTGCGCATCATCGGCAGCGGCTACCGCCTGGGCCAGGGCGGCCTCAAACGCATCCCAGACCGCCAACAACTGCTGGCGGGCGAGTTCAATTTGCTGGGGAAAGCGCGCATCAACGCTAGGCCAGACCGGATCGGCAATCAGGCCGTCGGCCTGACCACGCCAATGCGCCACATCCTCACGCAAGCTCGGCCACAGGGCCTGGGCATCGCGCCAGGGCTTGGTTGAGAGCACCTCGGTACGCTGCACGATCAGTACAGCCGCCTCGCGTTGCACCTGAGCCCGGTGCTGTAGATCCTCGATGGTCTTGACCCGCTCGCTGAGCAGAACCTTCAGGCCGGCCAAGGGCTCGCGCGACAGCGGCGCACCGGCCTTGGCTGCATCACGCTGCCAGGCCAGGGCATCGGCCAGGTTCAGCCGAGGTGCATCGAGCAGGGCCTGGCCACGGGCCGCCCAATCGGCGGCCAGGGCCTCCTGGCCGCGCGCTCGGCGCAACTCGTCCAGCTTTTCACGCAAGGGCCGAGCCGCGCCCTTGTCGCGCTGCGACAGCTCCCTGAACACCTCGGCCAGCTGCTCAGGCGAAGGTTCGCCAGCCATCCAGTTGCGGATGCGCGCAGCACGCTCGCCCGCCGTCGGGGCGGTAAAGGCGCCGCCGGTCAGGGCGTCCAGCGCCTTCAAATCGACCGCCTTAGCGCGGGGCTGGGAATCCGGGGAGGGGTCTGAATGAACCATGGGTCTGGGACAAAGGGGAGAAAAGAGGGTCGCAGCGCCGCAAGCCAGCAGCAGACCGGCGACCGCAAAGGGGGTGGGAGAAAACCGGCTATTTTGACCGCAATTGCCCGCCGCTTTTAAATAGCCGCTGCGAAGTGGGCCTGATCGGGCCACTGCTCACGCTGGAGGAGCCCGCCGCGACCCGTCAGAAGCGCTCGAATATTTCATATTAAGAAAAATTCGCGCAGATTCTGGAGCGTTGACCGAGTGTTTGGATTGCTCCTAAAATTCGGAACAGCAAAAAACCAGGGTCAACCCCAGGTCAGCAGGACCGGCACCAGGAGGCCGGCCAGGCCCAGAGCCCTCGCCTGACCCGGCCACCCGGCGCCTCCAGACGGACGGCGCAAGAACCATAAAGGAAAGCCATGACAGCGCCTACCAGCGCCCCAGTCCGCACGAGACTGCAGCGCATCCGCCTGAGTCTGGCCCATGTGGGCCAGGACATCGCCCAGGGATTTTTCGACGTCACCCACAACAGTTTCGCCATGCTGGGACTGGCTGTGGCCTTCGTGGTCATCACCCTGACGGCCCGCACCGACCTGCGCGAGGCGGCCGAAGTACAACTGATGGCCCTGCTGGTCGAACGCCAAGGGGCCAATCTGAGCCTGGGCGAGCCGGCAGCCGCAGGCCGGGCCACCGCCCTGAACCCCAGCGATCTGCCCAAACCGCAGGCGGACTTGGCCCATTGGCTCAGCCGCAAATACGGGGTAGCGCCCGAACCGGTGGCCGCTCTGGTGGCCGCCGCCCATGACATCGGCAGCAAGGTCGCCCTCGATCCGACCTTGATCCTGGCCATCATGGCGGTGGAGTCGGGCTTCAACCCCTTCGCCCAAAGCCCGGTGGGCGCGCAAGGCCTGATGCAGGTCATGACCAGCGTCCATCACCAAAAATATTCACCGTTTGGCGGCAAGCTCGCGGCGTTTGACCCGGTGACCAATTTGCGGGTGGGTGTGCGGGTGCTGCTGGCCTGCATAGAGCGGGCGGGCTCGGTCGAAGGCGGGCTCAAGTTCTATGTCGGCGCAGCCAATTTGGACGATGACAGCGGCTACGCCACCAAGGTGCTGGCAGAACAAGAACGGCTCAAGCTGGTGGCCGAAGGCAAGACCGTGCCCACCAGTGGCCAGACCGCCTGGGCAGTGCCGGAACTGCAGCCAGCCAGCGCACAGATGCCTGACGCGCCGGTCAGCGGCGGACAGCGCTCCTGAAACCAGCCAGTCAAGCTCCTCAGGAGCTGCCGGCCTGGGCTACACTGCGCCCCGTGCGCAACTGGCGATAGGCTTGCAGGTCTGAAAAGGCTGTGCGGCTGACGTGGGACACCACTGGGGAGCGCACGGTCGGCGCCGCGGGCACCGGCCTTCGAGCCGTTCGCCTGGGCAGCCCTTGCCAACTCCGCAGGGACCATGTCTTTAAGGACTGCCATGTACAACCGTGAACATCTGGTTGCTCAAACCGACCCCGAGCTGTGGGCTGCCATCGAGGCAGAAAACGCCCGCCAGGAACACCACATCGAGCTGATCGCCAGCGAGAACTACGCCTCGCCAGCAGTGATGGCCGCACAAGGCTCGCAGCTGACCAACAAATACGCCGAGGGCTATCCCGGCAAGCGCTACTACGGCGGCTGCGAGTACGTCGATGTGGCCGAGCAACTGGCCATCGACCGCGTCAAACAATTGTTCGGCGCCGATGCCGCCAATGTGCAGCCCCATTGCGGCGCCTCTGCCAATGAGGCCGTGTTTCTGGCCTTTCTCAAGCCGGGCGACACCATCATGGGCATGAGCTTGGCCGAAGGTGGCCACCTGACCCATGGCATGGCGCTCAATATGTCGGGCAAATGGTTCAACGTGGTCTCCTACGGCCTGAACAGCCGGGAAGAGATCGACTACGACGCGATGGAGAAAAAGGCCCACGAAACCCGGCCCAAGCTCATCATCGCCGGCGCCTCGGCCTACAGCCTGCAGATTGACTGGGCACGCTTTGCCAAAGTCGCCAAGGACGTGGGCGCGATTTTCCTGGTCGACATGGCCCACTATGCTGGCCTGATCGCCGCTGGCGTCTACCCCAACCCGGTGCCCCATGCCGATGTGGTCACCTCGACCACGCACAAGAGTTTGCGTGGCCCGCGCGGCGGCATCATCCTGATGAAGTCCGCCCATGAGAAGGCGATCAACAGCGCCATCTTCCCGGGCCTTCAGGGCGGTCCGCTCATGCATGTGATCGCGGCCAAGGCGGTGGCCTTCAAAGAGGCGCTGGCCCCCGAGTTCAAGGCCTATCAACAGCAGGTGATCAAGAACGCGCAAATCGTGGCCCAGACCCTGACCGAGCGCGGCCTGCGCATCATCAGCGGCCGCACCGAGAGCCACGTGATGCTGGTCGACCTGCGCGCCAAGGGCATCACCGGCAAGCTGGCCGAAGCGGTGCTGGGCCAGGCCCATATGACGATCAACAAGAACGCCATCCCCAATGACCCGGAAAAGCCCATGGTCACCAGCGGCGTGCGCATCGGCACCCCGGCCATGACCACCCGCGGCTTCAAGGACGAGGAAGCGCGGCTGACGGCCAACCTGATCGCCGACGTGCTCGACCAGCCGCACGACGAGGCCAACATCGCTGCGGTGCGCGCCAAGGTCAACGCCCTGACCGCCCGCTTTCCGGTCTACCGATGAAATGCCCCTTCTGCGGCCATCTTGAAACCCAGGTGGTGGAGACCCGGGTCTCGGAGGACGCGGACGTGGTGCGCAGGCGCCGCCAATGCGGCGCCTGCGAAAAGCGCTTTACCACCTACGAGCGGCCCGATGTCAACTTTCCGGCCATCGTCAAGAAGGACGGCCGGCGCATCGAATACAAGCGCAGCAAGATCGTCGAGTCGATGAGCCTGGCCTTGCGCAAGCGGCCGGTAAGTACCGAGCAGGTCGATGCGGCGATCGAGCGCATCGAGGAAAAGCTGCTCAACCTGGGCGTGCGCGAAGTGCCCTCGACCCGGCTCGGCGAATGGGTGATGCGTGAGCTTAAAAAACTCGACAAGGTCGCCTATGTGCGCTTTGCCAGTGTCTACCGCAGCTTTGAAGACCTGGACGACTTCAAGAATCTGGTCGACGAAGTCCGGCGCTGAGCCGCCGGCTAGAGCCCACAGCTAGCGCCAGCACTCCTGCACCGTGGCCGCCGTGCCGCTGCGGCCCTTCAGGCCGGTGTGGCTCAGGGTGAGCGCGGCGCAGGCATCGCTGCGCATCGCGCCTTGCGGCTCGGCCCGTAATTGATAGCTCACCGCATCGACCTGCTCGATCTGCACCGCGTAGAGCGTCTGACCATCGACGATCACCGATTGCAGCGCCGCCGGCAGGCTGGGCTTTTGCCCTGCAGCGCTGAGGTAGCTGCCTTGCACGCTGTAGTGGCGCTCCATGAACTGCTGGGCCTGCAGCAAGGCCACCGCCGCCTGGGCCCAGTAGCTGCGCTGCAGCTGGCTGCGGTAGGAAGGCCAGGCCAGCGCAGCAAGCAGACCGATGATGAGCAGCACGGTGAGCAGCTCGATCAGGCTCATGCCCTGCCGGGCATAGTGGCGCTGTGCGCGCTGCGGCAGCGGCCTTGTCGATGGGCAAGGGCATGGATTCGTCATGGATCACCTCAAGGGCGGGTTGAGAATGCGCCGCCACAGTCGCGCGCGCACCTGGGCGTTTTCAATCAGCAGCGTGCTTTGCAGCCAGACCGCCGTGCCGGCCGTGGTCGCGCCCGAGGTGTTGTCGCTGCGGTGGTCGGGGCTAAAGCCGCGCGCATTGACCAGGTAGACCATCGAGCCCGCTGCCTGCTCAGGCAGGGTCTGCGCCTCGACCAGGCAAACCGGCGGCTTGCCGGCGGAATCGGCGGCAGCCACAGGCACCGTCGCCAAAACCGTACCGGCTCGCCACAGTGCGGCCGAGGTCCAGGCCGGCTGCGCCCCCGAGCTGAGGGCCAGCGCGCTTTGCGCCAGTGCCGGCGCCCGCACAGCGCTGGGCAGCAGCAGCTGGGCCTCGCAATAGAGCAGGCCCGCCTGCGCCTGCTCGAGCGCGATGGAGCGCATCAGCTGGGCACGGGCCAGCTGGGTCGAGCCAGCACTGCGGCGCAGCGCCGCCGCAGAGCCCAGCGCAATAGCTCCCAGCAGCACCAACACCACCAGCAGGCTGAAGCCGCGCTCGGCAGGTATGGCCCTGCGCGCAATAGGATCGCCCTGCCGCACGGCTATCTGCTCCAGTTGCGCAAGGCCACGGTCGACCCAAAGGTCCGCCGCAGCCGGCCGTCGTCCGAAGTGAGGGCTTTGCCCGCGCAGTCGGTGTAGCTGCGCACATCATCCGGGCCCAGGACCGGATCGCTGCTGCGCAGCAAAAGGCAAAACCGAACCGCCCTCACCTGCCGAAAATCACTGACCTGGGCTGCACTCAGAAAGCGCAGCGCCGTGCCTTCGCCGGCATCGACCGGCAGGCCCCAGCTGAGCACAAGGCGCTCAACGTTGTCGACCACAGGCTGTAGCCCACTGCTGCTCCGCCCACCACAACGCAGCTCGCTGCGCGTGCCGGTGCTGACTTGCCAGCGGTTGTAGGCGATGTACACCCGGCTGCCATCGGCGGCCGTGGACGCGTCCAGGCTGTTGCCCAGACAGTCGGTGGGGTGGCCGTCGCTGCCCAGGACCGTGCTGTAGCCGTCGGCCTCATAGGCGATTTCTACCGCCGATGAGCTCAGGCTGCCCGCGGCAGGCGCAGCGGCACAAACCGGCTGCGCGTTGCTGGGCAGACTGGCAAAGCCATGGTCGCACGCCCACAGGGGCGCTGCGTCAAGAGCGGTCTGCCAGGATGCAGGCCCACCTGGGCTGGAGCGCAAGCGCAGCGGCCGGCCGTAGCCGGCCATCATCAAGTCGGCCCGCAGCAGCTCAATGGCGATCTGTGCGTCTTCAATCATCAAGGCCTGCGCCGCTTGCAGGCGCTGGCTGCGCCTGGCCGACACCGTCTGCACCAGCGCCGCCGCAATCAGGGACCAGGCAATGAAGGAGGCCACCAGCCACTCCAGCAGGCTCAAGCCTGCCGAGCGGCGGGCCGGCCCGAGCGCGCGCAGTTGGCCCGCCCTCACCATGCCAGCCCCACATTCAGGCACCGCCAACCACCGGCTGCGTCCATCAGCCCAGAGGGGCAGCGCCAAATGGATGGCGCCTCCTGACCCAGCTCCTGCACCCCCGGCTCGCGCCAGACCAAGGTGAGCAGGCCGCTGCGGCCGCCTGTATCGATCTGCAACTGCGCCGAGCCCTGAGGCAAGGCCTGCTGCAGGCTGGCTCGCCACTGCGCCGCGTCGGCCGAGGCCCAGGCGGGTGCATCGCACTGCCCCAGACTGCAAGGCGCTGCGCTGGCGGCTACCGGCAGTGCCAGTTGCGCCGCCACGGCCTGCGCCTGGCCGGGGCTGGCCCGCAGCCGCTCGGCCAGATCAGCGGCCAGCACCTGGGCCTGGACCGTGTGCTGATTGAGCCGACTTTGACGCAAGGCGCCGGCCTGGGCACTCAGCCAGGCGCTTGCGCCCAAGCTGAGCAGCAGCAGGCTGATCAGCACCTCGATGAGCATGAAACCGCCGCCAACGGGCTTGTTCATGAACATTGGGTCTGCCCCTCAGGCCGCAGCGCCGCCCGGCCCTGCATCGAAATGCACACCAGGCGCAGCGCCGAGCCGGCCACCAGGCGCAGGCTCTGCCCAGCCGCCCGGGCCGCGCCTGTGGGCTGGTAGGTCAGACCGGCCCGCGACGAACTGGCATTGCTGATGATGGCCTGCACCGATGCGCTGGGCTGGTGCTGGCGCAGCACCAGCTTGCCGGCACCGGGCACGCGGTTGGCCTCGGCATCCAGAAAAATTATCCACCCCCGGCCCCATTCGCCATGGCCGGCGCAGGCCAGGCCATCAAGCGTGGGGCAGATCGAGACCGCCTGAGCGCGAACCAGCGCCTGGGTGCGGGCATAGCGCAGGTCATCGAGCAGGGTCTGAGCCTCGGCCTCCAGAGCCCAGCGCAGCAACAGACCGCGCAAGGACGGCTGGGCCAAGGTGGCCAGGGCCAGCGTCAAGCCGAGCACCACCATCAACTCGAGCAAGGTAAACCCCGAGTTGCGCGCAAACGAAGGCAGGCCTGGCCGGTCCATGGCCGATCCTAAGAACGCCCTGCGGGGACGGGTGTTAATTGTTATTTCGGCAGGTACCCATCAGGACAGGCTTCGAATGCAGCCGGCACCCGAAGCAGGCTGCGCTGCGCCTTACACTGCCCTAGGAAAACCCAAGACGAGACCGCAAGGCCTCAAAAAAGCCAAGCCACACACGCCCACCATGATCGAACGCGCCCTAGAACTGGCCGCCCAGGCCCGCCTGCTGGCCCCGCCCAACCCGGCGGTGGGCTGTGTGCTGGTTGATGCCCAGGGGCAGGTGATCGGCGAGGGGCATACCCAGGCCACCGGCCAGGCCCATGGCGAGATCATGGCCTTGCGCGATGCGGCCACGCGCGGCCATTCGGTACGCGGGGCCACCGCCTACGTCACGCTCGAGCCTTGCGCCCACCATGGCCGCACCGGCCCCTGCTGCGATGCGCTGATCGAAGCCGGCGTGGCCAAGGTGGTGGTGAGCCTCACCGACCCCAACCCATTGGTGGCTGGCCGGGGCCTGGACCGGCTGCGCGCGGCCGGTGTGCAGGTCGAGGTCGGCCCCGGCGCGCAGCAAGCGCGCGAGCTCAACATCGGGTTTTTCAGCCGCATGCAGCGCGGCCGGCCCTGGCTGCGCCTGAAAGTGGCGGCCTCGATAGACGGCACCACCGCCCTGGGTGACGGCCAGAGCCAGTGGATCACCTCGCCCGCGGCGCGCGCCGACGGCCACGCCTGGCGCGCCCGCGCCTGCGCGGTGCTCACCGGCATAGGCACGGTGCTGGCCGACGACCCCACGCTCAATGTGCGCGAGGTCAGCACACCGCGCCAGCCGGTGCGGGTGATCGTCGACAGCCATCTGCAAACGCCGCTGAAAGCGCGCATCTTGCAAGGCGGTGGGCCGGTCTGGATCTACACCGCAGTGCGCGATGCTGGCCGCGAGGCCGAACTGAGTGCACTGGGCGCGCACATCACCTGCCTGCCCGATGCGCAAGGCAAGGTCGACCTGGCCGCAATGGTGCAGGACCTGGCGCGGCGCGAGATCAATGAAGTGCATGTGGAAGCGGGCAGCAAACTCAATGGCTCGCTGATGCGCGCCGGCCTGATCGATGAGCTGCTGATCTACCTGGCCCCGCTGCTGCTGGGCCCCGGCCAGGGCCTGTTGGCGCTGCCTGCGCTCAGCCAGCTGTCGGACGGCATCGCCTTGCAATTTACCGATTGCCAGCGCATCGGGCCGGACCTGCGGGTCATGGCGCGGCGGGTCGGATCCGAGGCTTTTTAGGGTCGAAGCAGCGCTGGCCGGCCGGCGGCCCAATTCCCTGCGAAAATACGTGCATGTTTACCGGCATCATCACCGGCGTGGGGCGCATCGTCGCCATCCACCCTCTCGGCAGCTCCTTGGCCCACGGCAAACGCCTGACCATTGAGACCCCTCTTGGCTATCTGGATGATGTCGCGCTGGGCGACAGCATCGCGCTCAACGGCGCCTGCATGACCGCCACCCACATCGACCTCAGCACCCAGCGCTTTAGCGTCGACGTGTCGGCCGAGTCACTGGCGCGCACCAGCGGGCTGGGCCAGACCGGCCCGATCAACCTGGAAAAAGCACTGCGTGCGCATGACCGCCTGGGCGGGCATATCGTCAGCGGCCATGTCGACGGCATAGGACAAGTCACGCACTTTGCGCAAGTGGGCGAAAGCTGGGAGTTGCGCATTGCGGTGCCGGCCCAGCTGGCCCGTTTTCTGGCCTACAAAGGCTCGATCACCGTCAATGGGGTGAGCCTGACCGTCAATCAGGTGCAAGACCCGGCCGCGCTCGAAGGCGGCTGTGAGATCAGCATCAACCTGATTCCGCACACCGTGACGCATACCGCGCTGGGCAGCCTGCAAGCGGGCGCGTCCGTCAACCTCGAGATCGACCTGATCGCACGCTATGTCGAGCGCATGCTGCAGGACCAAAGAAAGCCCCTCACTTCATGAATGCAGCCGCCCCCCTCACACCACCGGTGACGATCTCGCCGGTCCAGGACATCGTGGCCGAAATGGCCGCCGGCCGCATGGTCATCCTGATCGACGAGGAAGACCGCGAGAACGAGGGCGACTTGGTGCTGGCCGCTGACCATGTCAGCGCCGATGCGATCAATTTCATGGCCCGCTATGGCCGTGGCCTGATCTGCCTGACCCTCAGCCGCGAGCGCTGCGAGCTGCTGCAACTGCCGCCCATGGTCAGCCGCAACGGCACCAAGCATTCCACCGCCTTTACCGTCTCTATCGAGGCGGCCGAAGGCGTGACCACCGGCATCTCGGCCGCCGACCGCGCCCGCACGGTGCAGGCCGCCGTGGCGCCCAAGGCCCAGGCCAGCGATCTGGTGCAGCCCGGCCACATCTTTCCGCTGCAAGCCGTTGACGGCGGCGTGCTGATGCGCGCCGGCCATACCGAAGCGGGCTGCGACCTGGCGGCCATGGCTGGCTGCTCGCCCTCGGCGGTGATCTGCGAAATCATGAAGGACGACGGCACCATGGCGCGGCTGCCCGACCTGCTGGAGTTTGCCGCGGTCCATGGCCTGAAGATCGGCACCATCGCCGACCTGATCGAGCACCGCAGCCGCCATGAGTCGCTGGTCGAGCGTGTCGGCAGCCGCAGCATGCAGACCCATTGGGGGGAATTCACCGCCCACGCCTGGCGCGACAAGCCCAGCGGCAGCCTGCACCTGGCCCTGGTCAAGGGCAGCTGGCAGCCGGGCGAGCCGGTGGCCGCGCGGGTGCATGAGCCGCTGTCGCTGTTCGATGTGCTCGAGACCGGCCGCACCATGCATTCATGGAGCTTGGACGAGAGCCTGCGCTTTATCGCCCAGGAAGGCCGTGGCGTCGCCGTGCTGCTCAACTGCGGCGAGAGTGCCGAGCAATGGCTGGCTCAGTTCGAAGGCCTGGCCCAACCCAGCCACGGGCCCAGCCGGGGCCGCATGGACCTGCGCACCTACGGCATCGGCACCCAAATCCTGCTGCAGTGCGGCGTGCGCAAGATGCGCCTGATGGGTAACCCGCGCCGCATGCCCAGCATGGCCGGCTATGGCCTGGAAATCGTGGGCTACCTGAGCAAAGACGATATCAAGGCCTGAAAGACACCCATGCAAACCACAGACAAAGGCCAGACTTCGGTGCCCAGCGACGGGCGCGGCCTGAGCATCGGCATCGTGCAGGCGCGCTTCAATGAGGGCGTGACCCAGGCCCTGGCCCAGGCCTGCCTGAGCGAGCTCAAGGCCGCCGGCGTCGAGCAGATCACCCATGTGCAGGTGCCCGGCGCGCTTGAAGTGGCCACCGCCTTGCAGGCGCTGGCCGAGCGCGGCGGCTTTGACGCCCTCATTGCACTGGGCTGCATCATTCGCGGCGAGACCTATCACTTCGAACTGGTGGCCAATGAAAGCGGTGCGGCCGTCACCCGAGTGGCGCTCGACTACCGCCTGCCGATCGCCAACGCCATCTTGACCACCGAAGACCTGCCGCAAGCCCTGGCCCGGCAAGACGAAAAAGGCCGCGATGCGGCCAAGGTGGCCATCGAAATGGCCCGTCTGCTGCAAAGCCTGGCCCCATGAACTCACCTGTCGACATCGATCAGCCCGGCGCTGCGGCCCCCACCGCCCCCAGAGCGCCGGCGCCGCGCAAGGCCGCCGGCAAATCGGCCCGCACCCGCGCCCGCGAATTCGCCCTGCAGGCCCTCTATCAGCACCTGGTGGGGCGCAACCCGGCCGAAGACATTGACAGCTTCACCCGCGACCTGATCGGCTTTCACAAGGCCGACGCGGCCCATTTCGACGCCCTGCTGCACGGCTGCATCCGCGAGGGCGAGCAGCTCGACGCGCTCATCACTCCCCACATCGACCGCAAGCTCACCGAGGTCTCGCCCATCGAGCATGGCGTGCTGTGGATCGGGGCTTATGAGCTGCGCCATTGCATGGACGTGCCCTGGCGGGTGGTCATCAATGAGTGCATAGAGCTGGCCAAGGGCTTTGGCGGCACCGACGGCTACAAATGGGTCAACGGCGTGCTCAACCAACTCGCCCCGCAGCTGCGCGCCCAGGAGGTGGGCCGGCGCCCATGATCCGCATCACCGAGCGTGCGCAGCGCATCGATCCCTTCTACGTGATGGAGGTGGCCAAGGCCGCCCATCAGCTCGAACTGCAGGGGCCTGCTGGTGCGCCGCCGATGATTTACCTCAACATCGGCGAGCCCGACTTTACCGCGCCCCCCTTGGTGCAGCAGGCGGCCGAGCGGGCCCTGCGAGACGGGCAGACCCAATACACGCCAGCGCTCGGACTGACGGCCTTGCGCGAGCGCATCAGCCAGTGGTATGCCCAGCGCTTTGCCGCTCAGGTGCCAGCCTCGCGCATCGTGATCACCGCCGGCGCCTCAGCAGCGCTGCAACTGGCCTGTTTGGCCCTGGTCGAAGCGGGCGACGAGATCCTCATGCCCGACCCGAGCTACCCCTGCAACCGACACTTCGTCAGCAGCGCCGGGGGGCAGGCGGTGCTGCTGCCCACCACCGCGGCCCAGCGGTTTTCACTGTCCCTGGCCAGCGTACAAGAGGCCTGGCGGCCGGCCACCCGCGGCGTACTGCTGGCCTCGCCCTCCAACCCCACCGGCACCTCGATTGCGCCCGACGAATTTAAGCGCCTGCATGAATTCGTGCTGGGGCGCGGCGGCATCTCGATGATTGACGAGATCTACCTGGGCCTGAGCTACGAAGAGCAGTTCGGGCGCAGCGCACTGGCCCTGCCGGGCGAGCTGGGCGAGTCGGTGATCAGCATCAACAGCTTCTCGAAATACTTCAGCATGACCGGCTGGCGCCTGGGCTGGCTGGTGCTGCCACCGGCACTGGTGCCGGTGGTCGAACGGCTCGCGCAGAACCTGTTCATCTGCGCCAGCGCGCTGGCCCAGCACGCGGCGCTGGCCTGCTTCGAGCCCGACAGCCTGGCCGAATATGAAGCTCGGCGCGCCCAGTTCAAAGCCCGCAGGGACTATTTCTTGCCCGAACTCGAGCGCCTGGGCCTGCATGTGCCGGTGCGGCCCGACGGCGCCTTCTACGCCTATGCCGATGCCAGCTCGGCCATTGAAAAATTAGCGCTGAGCGCAGGCCGGCCCGACGGCACCGGCGGCAGCTGGGACCTGGCTTTTGCGCTGATGCAGCAGGCGCGGGTGGTGGTCACCCCCGGGCGCGACTTTGGCCAGGCCGACCCTCACCGCTACCTGCGCTTTTCCACCGCCAGCAGCATGGACCAACTGCAGCAGGCCGTCGCCCGCCTGGAGGCGGTACTTGGCTGAGGCCCACCGCGCCGCCTTTGAATGGCCGGTCAGGGTGTACTGGGAAGACACCGACGCCGGCGGCATCGTCTTTTATGCCAACTACCTCAAATACTTCGAACGCGCCCGCACCGAATGGCTGCGCTCGCTGGGCATTTCGCAGCAGGCCTTGCGCCAAAGCAGCGGCGGCATGTTCGTGGTCAGCCAAACCGAGGTACGCTACCTCCGGCCGGCCCGGCTCGACGACGAGCTGCGGGTCAGCGCCGCCCTGACCCAGGTGGGCCGCGGCAGTCTGCACCTGCAACAGCAGGCCCGGCTCATCGGCGATCAAAGCGTGCTGTGTGAGGCGACAATACGCCTGGGCTGGGTCGAAGCGCTCAGCCTCAAGCCCAGCCGCATCCCTGCCCTGGTTCTACAACAACTCCAAGCCAGCCCATGAACCACGAACTGTCCATCATCCCGCTCCTGCTCAACGCCAGTTGGGTGGTCAAGGCCGTGGTGCTGATCCTCATCGGCATGTCTCTGGCCAGTTGGACCACCATCTTCAGCAAACTGCTGCGGATAAAACGGGTCAAAAGCCAGAACGATGCCTTCGACAAAGAGTTCTGGTCGGGCACCAGCCTGAACGACCTGTATGCCGCCGCCTTGCGCAATGCCAAAGAGACCGGGCCGATGGAGCGCATCTTTGCCAGTGGCATGCGCGAATTTCAAAAGCTACGCGAGCGCCGCGTCAACGACGCGCCCACCTTGCTCGACGGCGCGCGCCGCGCCATGCGGGCGAGCTACCAGCGAGAACTCGACGCGGTCGAGGCCAATCTGTCCTTTCTGGGCACAGTCGGCTCGGTCGCGCCCTATGTGGGTCTGTTTGGCACCGTCTGGGGCATCATGCACGCCTTCACCGGGCTGGCTGCGCTGGAGCAGGTAACCCTGGCCACCGTGGCCCCCGGCATCGCAGAGGCCCTGGTGGCCACCGCCATCGGCCTGTTCGCAGCGATTCCGGCCGTCATCGGCTACAACCGCTTTGCCCACGACATCGACCGGGTGGCCAATCGGCTGGAGACCTTCATCGAAGAGTTCTCCAACATCCTGCAGCGCAATCTGGGCGCCCAGTCGGCGTCCGGTCACTAAAAGCCATGGCCAGCGTACAGGGACGAGGCCGAGGCCGGGGCCGGGGCCGGCGCACCATCAACGAGATCAATATGGTGCCCTTCATCGACGTGATGCTGGTGCTGCTCATCATCTTCATGGTCACTGCCCCCTTGATCACCCCCAGCATGATCGCCCTGCCCCGCGTGGGCAAAGCCGCGGCGCAGCCGGTCAAGCCCATACAGGTGCAGATCGCCAAAAACGAGAGCCTGGAAATCAAGCACAGCGGCAGCAGTCAGCCCAGCACCCTGGGCGATGTGGGGCAGGCGGTCAAGCGCCTGCAGCCGGCGGTCCCAGAAGGTGAGCAGGCCACGCCGGTGCTGATCAGCGCCGACAAGTCGGTGCGCTACGAGGTGGTGGTCAAGGTGATGGACGCCCTGAACAAGGCCGGCGTCAGCCGCATTGCGCTGTCGGTGCAAACCGGAAATTGAGCAGCGCGCAGGCCATGAACGCAGCGCCCGCCCAAGACCTTAACCCGCCTGCGGCCGCCAGCTCCGGGCCGGCGCTGGCACTGTCCCTGCTCGCCCACGCCCTGCTGGTGCTGGCCCTGGCCTGGGGTGTGAACTGGTCGCGCACCGATCCGACGGTGGCCTTTAGCGCCGAGATCTGGGCGCCGGTGGCTGAGCGAGCTGCGCCTGCCGCCACCGCGCCAGAGGCAAGCCCCAAGCCCACACCGCCGCCCCCGCAGGAGCAGCCTGCGCCACCGCCACCACCGCCACCGGCGCGTGTCCAGCAGGAAGCGCGCGACGCCGATCTGGCGCTGGAAAAGCGCCGCAAGGAAAAGCAAAAAGCAGAGGAAAAAGCGGAAAAGCAGGCCAAGGAAAAAGCCCAGAAGGACAAGGCTGAAAAAGAAAAAATCGAAAAAGACCGCAAGGAAAAAGAAGACAAGCAGCGCGAAAAGGCCAAGGAAGAAGCACGCAAGGAACAAGACCGCAAGGAAGCGGCCGAATCAGAAAAACGCAGACAAGAGCAACTGCGCCGTATCCAGGGCCAGGCGAGTTCCACCACCGCAACCGGCACGCCTGGCGCGACCGGCGCGCCCGAGTCCAAAGGCACAGCACAACGCTCAGCCGCGCCGTCGTCGAGCTACGGCGGCAAGATCGTTCAGCTGATCAAGGACAACACCAAATTCACCGACCCCAATTCAGGCCGCCCCTCAGTGGTGGTACTGGTGCGGACTTCACCCCAGGGAAAAATCGACCTCAAGGAGTTGAAAATCATCAGCCCCAGTGGCAACCAAGCCTTCGATGATGCGGTGCTGCGCGGCATCCAGAAAATGGAATCCGTGCCCAAGGATGTCGACGGTAGGGTGCCCGAGGTACTGCTGCGCGAGGGGCTGGAGCTCAAGGTCACCCTCTGAGGTCGGGGCAGCGTGGCACAGGCCGCATCGCGCCGGGGCGGCGCTCCCACAATCAATTCGGTGAAGGCCTTGTTCGAGAGGTGGGAGCTGCGCCCTCGCAGCGATTACTCGTAGACGATTTGCGCCAGCCCCTTGTCGGCCTGCGCCATGGCACTGGCCAGCGCGGCGTCGGTGGGGTAGATGCGGGCGGCTTCGCCCAGTTGCAGGTCGGCGGTGGCGCCTTCGCGAAAGATGCTCAGCCGCAGTGGCAGGCCCACCACCCGCTCGCCCTGCTCGGACTGCTCGCGCCGCGCTGGAAAATCACGCAGCAGCCGGCCGATATCGGGCGAGCTGCCGTTAACAGCCATGCGCAAATACTTGCCGAAGCGGCAACGCGCGCTCTCCAGGTCCCAGATCTGGGCGATCTTGAAGCGAAAGCCACCGGCGAACCGGTCGGGCTGCAGTGTGCCCTGCACCACGATCAATTCGTCGTCCTTGATCAGGTGCTTGTGGGCGTTGTAGAAAGCTTCGTCGACCGAGGCCTCGACCGCGGCCGACTTGTCGTCCAGCTTGAACAGCGCCACCTTACCGCGTTGGCCATTGATCAGCTTGAAGTCGCACACCACCGCAGCAATCACCTGCGGGTCGCGCGAGTCGACCAGATCGGCGATGCGCCGCTTGCAAAACTGCCGCACTTCCAACTCGACCTCGTCGAACAAATGCCCCGAGAGGAAAAAACCGAGGGCCAGCTTTTCAAAGCCCAGGCGGGTGCGCACGCCCCAGGGCGTGGCCTGCACCAACGGCGGCTCCTGATCGCTGGCCGCCTGCGGGTCCATGTCAAACAGGCCGCCCTGGTTGGCGTTGGCCTGGGCCGCGTTGGCAAACTCAAAAGCCAGATCGATCGAGGCCAGCAGGCTGGCGCGGTTGCGCTGCAGCAGGTCAAATGCGCCGGCCTTGATCAGGGCCTCGACGGTGCGCTTGTTCAGCCGGCTGCGGTCGACCCGCACACAAAAATCAAACAGCGACTTGAACGGACCGCCAGCTTCGCGCGCCGCCACGATGGCTGCGATCGCCTGCTCGCCGGTGCCCTTGATCGCGCCCAGGCCATAGCGGATCAACTTGTCACTGACCGGCTCAAAACGGTGCCGACCGCGGTTGACGTCCGGCGCCTCGAAGGCGATGCCCATGCGCAGCGCATCGGCATACAGGACCTTGAGCTTGTCGGTGTTGTCCATCTCCACCGTCATGTTGGCGCAGAAGAACTCGGCGCTGTAATGCACCTTGAGCCAGGCGGTGTGATAGGCCAGCAGGGAATAGGCGGCGGCGTGCGACTTGTTGAAGCCGTAGCCAGCAAACTTTTCCATCAGGTCGAAGACCTCGTCGGCCTTTTTCTCGTCGATGCCCTTTTCTGCCGCACCCTTGCGGAAGATCTGCCGGTGCTCGGCCATCTCCTCGGCCTTTTTCTTACCCATGGCACGGCGCAGCAAATCGGCGCCGCCCAGGCTGTAGCCGCCCAGCACCTGCGCGGTCTGCATCACCTGCTCCTGGTAGACCATGATGCCGTAGGTCTCAGACAGCACCGGCTCGACCAGCGGATGCGGGTACTGCACCTCCTCGCGGCCGTGCTTGCGCGCCACGAAGCTGGGTATCAGGTCCATCGGGCCGGGCCGGTACAGCGCGTTGAGCGCGATCAGGTCTTCGAGGCGGGTAGGCTTGGCGTCCTTGAGCATGCGCTGCATGCCTGGACTTTCAAACTGGAACACTGCCTCGGTCTGGCCCCGGCTAAACAGGGCGTAGGTGGGCGCATCGTCCAAGGCGATGGCCTCGTAGGAAAAATCAGCCTGCCCCGGATGGCGCCGCACGATGAGCTCGCGCGCGATCTCCAAAATCGTCAAGGTGGCCAGGCCCAGAAAGTCGAACTTGACCAGACCGATGGCCTCGACATCGTCCTTGTCGTATTGGCTGACCGCGGCATCGCTGCCCGGCTGCGCGTAGAGCGGACAAAAGTCGGTGAGCTTGCCCGGGGCAATGAGCACGCCGCCAGCATGCATGCCCACATTGCGTGTCACGCCTTCGAGCTTTTGCGCCAGCTCGATCAGCATGCGGACGTCGTCCTCCCGGCTTATGCGCTCGGCCAGCAGCGGCTCGGCCTCGGTCGCATAGATGGTCTTGTCGCCTTCGGGCTTGGGGTTAGGCGGGTACTGCAGGGTCACCGAGGTGCCCGGCTTGTTGGGAATCAGCTTGGACAGGCCGTCGCAAAAGCCGTAGGACAGGTCCAGTACCCGGCCCACATCGCGGATGGCCGCACGCGCGGCCATGGTGCCAAAGGTGACGATCTGGCTGACCGCATTAATGCCGTACTTGGCCTTGACATAGTCGATCACCCGGTCGCGGTTGCTCTGGCAGAAGTCGATATCGAAGTCGGGCATGGACACCCGCTCCGGATTGAGGAAGCGCTCGAACAGCAGCTTGTACTGCAGCGGGTCCAGGTCTGTGATCTTGAGCGCATAGGCCACCAGCGAGCCGGCCCCCGAGCCCCGGCCCGGCCCGACCGGGCAGCCGTTATTCTTGGCCCAGTTGATGAAGTCCCCGACGATGAGAAAGTAGCCGGGAAAGCCCATCTTGAGAATGACCTCGATCTCGAAGTCCAGGCGCTGCACATACTCAGGGCGCTTTTGCTCGCGCAGCGCCGCATCCGGGTAGAGCTTGAGCAGGCGCTCCTGCAGACCTTCATGCGAGGCCTGGCGGAAATACTGGTCGATGGGCAGGGGCGCGCCGCCGACCACCGGCGTCGGGTAATCGGGCAAACGCGGCTTACCCAGTTGTAAACTGAGGTTGCAACGCTTGGCGATTTCCACCGTGTTGGCCAGTGCCGAGGGCAGGTCTGCAAAGGCGCTGGCCATCTCAGCCTGCGACTTGAAATACTGCTGGTCGGTGAACTTGCGCTGCCTGCGGGCATTGCCCAGCACCTCGCCTTCGGCCACGCAGACACGCGCCTCATGGGCCTCGTAATCTTCCGGAGCCAGAAACTGCGCCGGATGAGTGGCCACCACCGGCAGGCGCAGACGGGCTGCCAGCTGCACCGCCGCCGCCACATGGCGCTCGTCGTCGGTCCGGCCGGCGCGCTGCAGCTCCAGGTAAAACCGGTGGGGAAAGAGGCTCGCCAGTTGCAGCGCGACATCGGCCGCGCGCGCCTCATCGCCCTGCAACAGGGCCTGACCAATGGCGCCGGCCTGCCCGCCCGACAGCGCAATCAGCCCTGCGCCAAGCTCCTGCAACCAAGCCAGCTCGACAACCGCCTGATCGCGCTGCACATTGCGGGTCCAGGCCCGCGTGAGCAACTCGCACAGGTTCAGATAGCCGCGGTGCTCCTGCACCAGCAACAAGAGGCGGGTGGGCGGTGCGCCGGCTTCCTTGCCCGGGGTTTGCACCCAGACGTCGGCGCCTATCAATGGCTTGAGGCCCGCGCCACGCGCGGCCTTGTAAAACTTGATCGTGGCAAACAGATTGCCCAGATCGGTGATGGCCAAAGCCGCCTGGCGGTCGGCCGCCGCACGGGCGACCATCTCGTCGACGCGCAAGGTGCCGTCGACCACGGAAAACTCGGTGTGCGTGCGCAGGTGAACAAACATGGCGACCATTCTAGGCCGCCATCCTGTGGACCCGACGCAGAGGCGAGCGGCTTTTTAGCGCTTGTAACGCGCAGCCACTTGCGCCACCCGCTCGCCAAAGGCACGGGCAGTTTGCAGGTCACCGGCAGCCATCTCGCCGGCGCCGGCATCGGCCGGCGATTGGGCGATTGCGCCCGCATAAGAGCCCAGGTAATTGGGGTCGTCGCGGCGGGACGCTTTGTTGCTGCTGGGCATGATGCCCTGGCTGACCCACAGGCCACCGTGCTGCATCGCCAGGGTGAACAAGTAGGTCAGGGTCGAGCCCTTGTCGCCGTTGATGGCGGCACTGTTGGTAAAGCCGGCAAACAGCTTGTCCTTCCAGGCTTGGCTGTACCAGGCTTTGGACGAGGCGTCGGCAAATTTCTTGAACTGCCAACTCACCGTGCCCATGTAGGTGGGCGAGCCCATGATGATGGCGTCGGCCTGGGCCAGCTGCTCCCAGGCGCTATCAGCCAGGTTGCCCTCGGCATCAATGGCGATCAGCTCCGCGCCAGCCCCCTCGGCCACGGCCTGGGCCATGCGCTGGGTATGGCCGTAGCCGGAGTGGAAAACAACTGCGATTTTGCTCATGACTAACTTCCTTTTAAAAAAACGTGATTGACTCTCGAAGCGGCTGGTGAACGCTTAATGTGGCTGCCCCATCTTTGCTCTGAATGGCTCGGACCGTCGGTGTGGCCCTGCATCTAGCACCTGGCAGCAAGTCCGGCGCGGTTCAAGCCGCCAGGTCGAACACCAGCACCTCGGCCTGCTGGCCCTGACTCAGGTGCAGCTCGGACTCCGACACCAGCTTGGCCGCATCACCGGCCACCAGCGCATGGCCGTTGACGCTGAGCTCGCCCCGGATGAGATGCACATAGGTTTTGCGCGCAGGATCCAGCGCCAGCCGGGCCTGCTCGTCGCCGTCGAAGAGACCGGCGTACAGCTTCGCATCTGCATGGACGGTGACCGAGCCCTGGGCGCCGTCGCGGCTGGCCACCAAACACAGGCGGCCGCGTTTTTGGGCCGCCTCAAAATGCTTTTGCTCATAGCCCGGGTCTATGCCCAGCTCGGCCGGTTGTATCCAGATCTGCAAGAAATGGGTCTGACCTTGCGGGCTGTGGTTGAACTCGCTGTGCATCACGCCACGGCCCGCGCTCATGCGCTGCACATCGCCAGGCAAGATGGCGGTGCCATTGCCCATGTTGTCGCGGTGGGCCAAAGCGCCAGACATCACATAGCTGATGATCTCCATGTCGCGGTGACCGTGGGTGCCAAAGCCGGTGCGCGGCTCGATGCGGTCTTCATTGATGACCCGCAGCGGCCCAAAGCCCATGTGGGCCGGGTCCTGGTAGCCCGCGAATGAAAAAGTATGAAAGGACTTGAGCCAGCCGTGGTCGGCATAGCCGCGATCGCCCGAAGGTCGCAAGGTGAGCATGGGATAAGCTCCAAAAATTGTCTGCCGCAATGGCCCAGCACCGTACTTTAGGGCCTTCTCCGTGTCATTGCATTGAATGGATTTGTCCTCTATATTCAAAATTTTTGATCTATGAAAACACCTTCCGGAGTCGCCGATGTGCTCACCCCCGAGGCCCTGCGCATGCTGGCCTGCATTGCCGACAGCGGCAGCATGGCCGCCGCGGCGCGCGAGCTGCGTCTGGTGCCCAGTGCGCTGAGCTACCGGGTGCGCCAGCTCGAGCAGGCGCTCGACGTGCTGCTGTTTGACCGCAGCTCACGCCAGGCCCGGCTGACCGAGGCCGGCCTTGAGCTCTTGCGCGAGGGCCAGCGCCTGCTGCTCGATATTGACGCGATCGCGCACCGCGTGCGGCGGGTGGCCACCGGCTGGGAGCCGCAGCTCACGCTGGCGCTCGACAGCGTGGTCTCGCGCACCACTGTGCTCGAGTTGTGCGAGGCTTTTTATGCGCTGCAGCCACCGACCCGGCTCAAGCTGCGCGAAGAAACCCTGTCGGGCACGCTGGCCAGCCTGAGCACGGGCCGGGCCGACCTGGCCATCGGCGTGGTCAACGAGGCCAGCGCGCAGCCGGGCATACGCGCCAAGCCACTGGGCCAGCTCGAATTTGTGTTTGCGCTGGCACCGCACCACGCACTGGCTGCTGCGCCAGAGCCCCTGAGCGATGCGCTCATCGGTCAGCACCGGGCGGTGGCAGTGGCCGACTCCGTCCAAAGCGGCAGCGGCATGACCCTGGGCTTGCTCGGTGGTCAGGACGTGCTGACCGTGCCGCACATGGCGGCCAAGCTGCAGGCTCAGCTGCGCGGCCTGGGCGTGGGCTTTTTGCCGCGCTACATGGCCCAGCCCTACATCGATACCGGCCAACTGGTGGTGCGCGCCGTGCAGCGTTCTAGCCGCGTCGCCCGTTGCAGCTACGCCTGGCGACATGAAGCCAAGGCCAGACCGGGGCGGGCCCTGCAGTGGTGGCTTGAGCAGCTGGAGCGGCCCGCCACAAGGCGGGCCCTGCTGGTACGCCCCTGAGCCCAGGAATCCCAGGGGACACCCCGAGAAAAAGGGCGCGGCGATGCGTGTAGAGTCAGGGCATGGCCAGAACCAAACCCACCCCCCCGGCAACACGCCGCTATGCCGTGATCGGCGCCGGCATGGCCGGCATCGCCTGCGCCCGTACCCTGATGCAAGCCGGCCACGAGGTCACCGTCTTTGAAAAAAGCCGGGGCGCCGGCGGCCGCATGGCCACCCGGCGCACCGAATTTGGCAGCTTCGACCACGGCACGCAGTACTTCACCGTGCGCGACGCGCGCTTTGAAAAGGCCTTGCAAACCACAGGCGGGCCAGTGGCACGCTGGCAGGTCAACACCGTGCGCATCATGGACGAGGCCGGCCGCGTGGTCGCAGCAGCCGCGCCTGGCGCCCAAGCGCAATGGGTGGCCAGCCCCGGCATGAACGCCCTGGTGCGCCATTGGGCCCAGCCCTTGCCCGAGCTGCACCTGCAGACGCTGGTCACCCACATCGAAGCCGACCGACTCTCGCCCGGCCGCTGGCAGTTGCAGACCGAAGGGCCCGGCGCCGACAGCCAGGTGCATGCAGGCTTTGACGCGGTCATGCTGGCCCTGCCGTCCATGCAAGCGGCCGCGCTGCTGCGTGCGTCGCAACTCCTGCCCAAAATTCAGACCCAGCTGGCCAAGGTCGAGGTCGCGCCCTGCTGGACCCTGATGCTGGCCTTCCCCCAGGCGGCCGGTCCGCTGGGCCCGGCCTGGCATGCGGCTCGCAGCACGCACCACCGCATCGCCTGGCTGGCCCGCGAAGCGTCCAAGCCCGGGCGCGAAGCCATCGAGCGCTGGACGGTGCAGGCCAGCCCGCAATGGTCGCAGCGTCATCTGGAAGACGACGAAGAGCGGGTCAAGGCCAAGCTCTTGCGCGCCTTCACCGAAGTCACCGGCATCCGGGCCGAGCCCGGCCATGCGCAAGTCCACCGCTGGCGCTATGCGCAAACCACCCAAGCCTTGGGCCGCAGCCACCTGTGGGACAAACGCAGCGGCATCGGCCTGTGCGGCGACTGGTGCTTGGGCCGGCGGGTGGAAGACGCCTTTGTGTCCGGGCTCGAACTGGCCCTGACCGCGATCTAGTCACAGCCGGCGTGCGGCCACAGCCCTGCGTCGGGCGCTTTGCCCCCTCTCCCACCGGCCCCTTGCATGCGGGCTCGCTGGTGGCCGCGCTGGCCAGTTGGCTGCACGCGCGCGCCCGCGGCGGGCACTGGCTGGTGCGCATTGAAGACGTGGACACGCCGCGCTGCGTGCCCGGCGCCGACTACACCATCTTGCAGCAACTGGCCGCCTGCGGCCTGCACAGCGACGCGCCAGTGGTCTGGCAAAGCCAGCGCGCTGCGCACTACCAGGCGGCCCTGAACAGGCTGATCGAGCAGGGCCGCGCCTATGCCTGCGCCTGCTCACGCAAGGACGTTGAAGCAGCGCTGCTGGCACTAGGCCTGCCGCTCGAGCGCCACCAGGCCGCGCCCTACCCCGGCACCTGCCGGCCCGAACGCGGCGGCCTGCAAGGGCGCAGCGGCCGGGCCTGGCGCTTGCATGTGGGCGAAGGCCCTGCCGCGCATGTGCAGTGGCGCGATGAGCGGCTGGGAATGCAAGAACAGGCGGTCGATGAAGAAGTGGGCGACTTCGTGCTCAAACGCGCCGACGGCCTGTGGGCCTACCAACTGGCGGTGGTGGTCGACGATGCCGAGCAAGGCATCACCCAGGTGGTGCGTGGCCAGGACCTGGCCGATAACACCGCCCGCCAGATCCTGCTGCAGCGGGCACTGGGCCTGCCCACACCCGAATACCTGCACACCCCCTTGGTGCTTAGCACCAACGGCGAAAAACTCAGCAAGCAAAACGGCGCGCAGGCGCTGGATTTGCGCGAGCCCATGACCGCCTTGAACCAGGCCGCTGCCGTCCTCGGGCTGTCGCCGCTGCCGCACCAAACGCCTGTGGTGCAGGCACTGCAGGTCTGGGTCGAGCAGGTGCAACAGGCCTTGCAGACACGGGCGTGAAGCCTTAGGCCTAGACGGTCAATTGCTCACCCGGCAGCGCGCTGAGCTCCGGGCAGGCTCCCTCATTCGGCTTTGATGCCAGCGGTCTGGACCGCCCTGCGGTACTTCACCACGTCGGCCTTGAGGATCTCACTCATGCCGGCGGCATCGACCACGAAGAGGTCCAGCCCGGCATTGGCAAAGCGGACCTTGGTCTCGGGTGCGGCCAGAACCACGGCCAGGTCGGCGCGGATTCTTGCCAGCACATCGCGCGGCGTGCCGGCCGGTGCCGCCAGACCGTAGTAGTTCTCGACTTCGAAGTTGGCCAAGGAGGCAATGCCTGACTCGGCCACGGTGGGAATGTCGCGGGCGGAGTCGGAGCGGCCCTTGGATGTAACCGCCAGGGGAACAAGCTTGCCCTGCTTGATGAAGGGAAGCACAGCCGGCATGGTGGCGATCACCGTGTCGACCTGGCCGGCCACCGCATCAAACACGGCAGGGCCGCAACCCTTGTGCGGCACATGCGTGGCCTTTTGCTTGACCGCGTCCTTGATCAATTCCATCGCGAAATGGTGTGCGGTGGCGACGCCGCAAGTCAGGTAGTCGAACTCGCCCTTTTGCTGCTCCATGCGTGCGATCAGCCCGCGCAGGTCGGTGATTTTGGACTTGGGGTTGGTCGCCAGCACGATGGCCGAGGAGCTGACCATGCCGATGGGCTCGAAGTCCTTGGTAATGTCAAAGGGCGTCTTGCTGAAGATCACGCGATTGATCGCATGGGTGTTGCTCACCATCAGCAGGGTGTGGCCGTCGGGCGCTGCGCGAAAAACCACCTCCGCGCCCACATTGCCGCCCGCACCGATGATGTTTTCCACCACCACGCTTTGCGGCTTCCAGCGCTCGGCCAAGCGCTCAGCCAGCAATCGCGCACTTTGGTCTGCCGCCCCGCCGGGGCTGAAGGTCACGATCAAGCGTATCGGCTTGCTCGGAAAGGGGGCCTGTGCAAGACAGGCCTGCGATGCCAAGCCGACCAGCAGCGTTGCGACAATGTTCCGGAAAATGACTGACATCGGATCTTCTCCCTTTCAACAAGGATCATGCACAAAAAAACTCAGGTATTGGCTTGGCCCAGTGCTTGACGCTCTGCGTCCGCCACCTGTCCAGCCAGCCACACAGGATCGACGGGGATCTGGGTCACGCGCACCTTGAAGTCGCTCAATGCGTCGTCGATCGCAGACGCAATCGCCGAGGTCACCGGGATGGTTCCAGCCTCGCCTATCCCCTTGACACCCAGCGGATTGCTGGGGGCCGGGCTTTGGGTGAACATGACTTCCAGCCGGGGGACTTCGGTGGCGGTGGTCATCAGGTAGTCCGCCAGAGTCACGCTCTGGGGCTGGGCCTGCTCGTCGTAGCGCATGTATTCGAACAGGGCATTGCCGATGCCGTGCACGATGCCGCCATGGACCTGACCCTCGCAGATCATGGGGTTGATCAGGGTGCCGCTGTCATGCATGGCCACATAGCGCAAGAGAGTGACCCCGCCGGTGACCGGATCGACCTCCACCTCGCAGGCATGAAAGCCGTGAACATAGGCCATGTCTGTCGGCTCCCAGTGCACCACGGCCTCCAGGCCAGCGCCCACGCCAGGCGGCAGGTCATAGCCCGGGATGCCGCGCAGGATCCTGGCGATGTCGGCATAGTTCACCCGCCGGCTGGGGTCGGCGGTGAGCACCACCGCGCCGCCTGCCAACTGCAACTCGCTCTCAGGCACTTGGAGCATATGTGCGCCTGCGCGCCGGATCTTGGCCGCCACCTCCAGCGCCGCCAGGTGGACCGAGGAGCCGGCCGTCACGGTCTGTCGGCTGGCAAAGCCGCCTATGCCCATGGAGATGTGCGCGGTATCGCCGGAAATCACATGCACGTCCTGGACCGGAACAGCCAGGGCCTGGGCTGCGATTTGAGCCATGGCGGTGTTCAAGCCCTGGCCCATGGCCATGGCGCCGGTGGCCACCGTGATACGCCCATTGGCTGAGACGCGCACGCTGCCCGACTCAAAAGGCCCCCGACCGGTGCCCTTGACGCCGTGGGCAAAGCCGAGCCCGATGTAGCGGCCCTGGGCGAGCGCGGCCTGCTGCCGCTGCCTGAAACCTGAATAGTCGACCGCCTGCAGCACCGCTTGCTGGGCGCCCAGGTAGTCGCCGCTGTCGAGCACCAAGTGGCGCCCAGAACGTGCCTTGAGCGGCTTGGTGTAGGGCATCTGCTCCTTGCGAACGAGGTTGCGTTCGCGGATCAGCGCCCGGTCGATGCCCAGTTCTCGAGCAGCGCGATCGAGCAGGCGCTCCATGACGAAGGTGCCCTGGGGATAGCCGGCGCCGCGTACGGGTATCACATAAGGCTTGTTGGTTTGCACCACCTTCACATCCAACTGGAAGGCGGGCACCGAATAAGGCCCCGTGACGGCGGTGGCGGCGTTGTAGGCGCAGTTGATGCCCTGCGGCGTGTAAGCCCCCTGGTCGTGCAGCATACTGCCCCGGATACCCAGCACCTTCCCGTCGGCGGCGCAAGCGATCTCGACCTCCCAGAACTGATCGCGTTCCTGGATGGCAGCCAGGAAGTGCTCCATCCGGTCCTCGACCCACTTGACCGGCTGCCTGCAGTGGTAGGCGGCGGCCGCCACGGCAATTTCTTCGGGGTAGATCACGAACTTGGCGCCAAAGCCGCCGCCCACATCGGGCGCGGTGACGCGCACCATGGAGTCCTGCAGGCCCAGGGCTTTGGCCACCGTAAATTGCAGCTCATGCGGCATCTGGGTCGAGGCCCAGAGCATCAAAGTGGCGTGCTGCGGCTCGTAATGGGCCAACAGGCCACGGCCTTCCATAGGGTGCGCCCCGCCCCGGTGCTGGACGAACTTTTCGCGAAACACATGCGGCGCATCGCGCAGCACCGCTTCGCAGTCGCCGTGGCCCACCGAAAATTCCTTGAGCACATTGCCCGGCACCTCCAGCCTGACCTTGGGCGCGCTCGGTAACACCGCAGCGCAAGCGTCGGCCACCACAGGCAAGGGCTCGTAGTCCACCTCGACGGCGGCGGCACCGTCTTCGGCAATGTAGCGGCTGTCTCCCAAGACCATGACGATGGGCTCACCCACGAAGCAAACCTCCGAGGGCGTGAGCACGTAAGGCGTGATGTCGGGCGGCAGATCCTTGCTGGGCCAACCCAGCGGCATGCGCAGATTGTCCAGGTAGCCCGCCATTTGCGCAGCGTCGATGACCGCCTTGACGCCGGGCATGGCCAGCGCCGCAGAGGCATCAATGCGCTTGATCAGTGCATGGGCGTAGGGGCTGCGGACAAAGGCGGCGTGCAGCGTGCCTGCGGGTTCGAAATCGGCCACATACCGGCCCTCGCCCTTGAGCAGCCGCTCGTCTTCGGCGCGCAGCACCCGCTGGCCAATGTGGGCGTGGTCAGCGTGGCCCATGCGATGCTCCCCGTTGGGCCAGAGTGGCCAGCGCGGCCTTGACGATGTTTTCGTAGCCGGTGCAGCGGCAAATATGGCCCGACAGGGCAACACGGACCTCCTGCTCGCTGCCCTCGGGGCTGTATTTGAGCAACTCGGTCAGCGTCATCAAAATGCCGGGTGTACAAAAGCCGCATTGCAGGCCATGCAGTTCCCGGAAGGCTTGCTGTAGGTCGTTGAGCTGGCCGCCTTCGGCCAGCGATTCCACCGTCTCGATCTGGTGGCGCTGTGCCTGTGCGGCCAGCATCAGGCAACTGCGGGCGGCCACGCCGTCGACCAGCACCGTGCAGGCACCGCAAACGCCATGCTCGCAGCCCAGGTGGGTACCGGTCAGGCCCAACTCCTGGCGCAGACAGTCGGCCAGGGTGGTGCGCGGCTCCACGCTCACGGCCTGGGGTCGGCCGTTGACATGGAGTGTGAGGTCATGCCGGCTGGCGGCGTCGAGTTTGGTCATGGGCCTGTCTTCGTCAAAGCGGGGGTGACGCGATCAAGCGCGCGCAGTACGGCCCTTTCGAGCAGGCGGGCTGCCAGGCGCTGGCGGTACCACTGCGGGTAGGCGGGGTCGGTCAGCGCCGGGATTTCGGCGGCCTGGGCGCAAGCCTTCTTGATGGCCTCGGGCTCGGGCCGGCGGCCCTGCAGCATCTGTTCGGCCGCGCTCACGCGGCAGGGCACATGGGCCACGCCTCCGAGGGTCAGCGAGCTGCGGTGCACCGTGCCATCGGGGGCCAGTTCCACCAGGGCGGCCGCTGAGACGACGGCGAAGTCTCCGTGCCTGCGCCCGTATTCAACGAAGCCATGGCCGCTGTGCGCTGGCCAGGGCTTTAGGCGCACCGCAGTGAGCAATTCCTCGGGCTGCAGGCAGGTGCTCAGCAAGCCCAATCCAAAGTCACGCATGGGCACTTGTCGCTGCGAGCCCTGGCGCGAGATGGTGAGTTCGCCGTCCATGGCCATGGCCACGGTCGGCAATTCGGCCGAGGGATCGAGGTGGCACAGGCTGCCACCGATGGTGCCGCGGCTGCGGGTCTGGCAATGACCGATGTAGCTCACGGCTTCACTGAGCAGCGGCAGCTTTTGGGCGACGAGCGCCGAACGCTCGATCTCGCGCTGCCGGGTCATGGCGCCAAAGACGATGTCCTCGCCATCCAGCTCGATACCGGTGAGTTGGGCAATGCCGTTGAGATCGACCAGGTCATCGACCCCAGCCAGGCGCAGGTTGAGCATGGGCATCAAGGACTGCCCGCCTGCAATGGCGCGGGCGTTGCTGCTGCTGGCCAGGACAGCCAGCGCCTCGTCCAGCGTGCTTGGCAGGTGCAAATGAAACGGCGCGGGCTTCATGGGCGACCTAGATGCGGCTCAGTTCGAGCGAGGAATGCGTGAACAGGTCTTTGGGGTCGACCTTGTGCGCCGACAGGCCCTGTTGGTGGTGGTAGCGGGTGAAGGTCTCGAGCACATGGTGGTTGGGCTCGAAGCCGTAGCTCCAGTAGTCCTCGCCCAGTTGCTTCTTGGCCTGCTCGTAGGCGGCAACGCCCCAGGGCAGGCTGTGAAACAAGTGTCCGATCTGGCCCATCTCATGGAACGCCAGTTCCTTGGCCTTGATGAAGGCCTTGAACACATTGACCGGCAACCAGGGATGCTGCTCGGCCAATTCACGGCGGATGCCGATCAGGTGCATGGTGGGGAAAATGCGCGTGCGCTTGAAGTAGTCCGCCTCCGTGGCCGGGTAGTCGGGGAACATGCGGTCGATATTCGCCTCGCCCCTGAGAAAGCACGAAGGCGCACGGGCGCTGATCACGGCATCGAGCTCGCCGCTGGCCAGCATGCCGCTGAGCGTCTTGTCGTTGGGGATTTGCTGTAGGTCGATGGAAGCCGGTAGCTTGAGCGGCGCGCGCTCGCCCCGCCCTGCTTCTTCCACGCCGCCGCGACGCCAGTGCACGCTGGCAGGGTCTAGCCCATAGTCGTCCTGCAAGATGCCGCGGATCCAGACATTGGCCGTGATCTGGTATTCCGGCAAGCCGACCTTTTTGCCCGCAAGGTCTGCCGGCGTGCGGATGCCCCGATCGGTTCGGATGTAGACCCCGGAATGCCTGAACAGGCGCGAGACGAAGGCCGGAACGCCCACATAGGCGTTGGCGTCGCGCGAGCTCATCATGGTGTGGCTGCTCAGTGAAATCTCGCAGATGTCGAACTCTGCGGACCGAAACGCGCGGTGGAAGGATTCCTCGGGCTCAAGCTGGGAGGCAATCAGGTCCACGCCCTCGATCTGGACGCGTCCGTCGAACAGGGCGGCCGTACGGTCGTAGTTCGTACAACTCATGCTGAGGGTCAGTTTTTTCATGGGCTTGAGACGGTTCTTGGCAGGGTCAGACAGGGCAAAGGAAAGAGGGTTTGGCGCACTGGCGCGCAGTCCCGACTTCAGCTGCCGGCCAGATGTGCATCGCGGCGCTCGTAAAGCTTGGCGTCGGCATAGCCCATGGCTTCGGGCTTGGCGCGCCCCAGCATGACCTGGAAATAAACAGGTTCAAGGCTCGTGTTTTCGTAGCCGTGAATCACTCCGGGCGGGCAGGAAATGCATTCCCAGGGCCCAAGTCTGACGTTAACCCGCTTGCCCGATTCGTCCTCAAGGAAAACATCCAGGAAGCCTTGCAACACGAAAAAGACCTCCTCCACCTCATGGGTGTGGGCCGCATTGCCCTGGCCGGGTTGGACAAACATGATGCTCAGTGTGAAGCCGCGGGGCGGGATCACCGATGCGTCGCCATGCTTTCCAGATCCACCTGCGCCAATGAAGCGATGCTGTGCACGGCGATAGCCTTCAATCTTGGCATCTTCAAAAGCCGCCCAATCGGCCTTGCGATCTTTGAAGCGAGCCACGTATTGATGGGCGATGTCTTCGATCGATGCGTCCTGGAGTTCGGCCGGGCGCGGATGTCTTGCGATGGTCATGGGATGCGGCGAGTGTAAAAATGAAGGGAAGACCCATTCTGAAGCATAGTTGACCATCTAGTCAATAACAAGCGTCTCGATCTCGTTTGCCCGCAGCCCCTTCACATCCTCGTTGCTCGTAACCCGTCCTACCATGGCCACTCAAAAAAAACCTGAACCGCCGGTCGGGCGTCGTGACAGTTCTCTGCGGACCCGCGAAATGATCCTCAAAGGGGCGATGCAAGAGTTTTCCGAGCGCGGCTTTGATGGCGCCCGCATCGACAAGATCGCGCTGCGCGCTGGCGTCAACAAAAACCTGCTCTACCACCACTACGCCAGCAAAGACGGGCTTTTTTCAGCGCTGCTGGAGCACATGTACGAAAAGATTCGTGCGCGCCAGCGCGACCTCGAACTGCGGGACAAGGACCCGGCCGATGCCGTCCGCCGCTTGGTGGTGTTTACCGGCAAGATCTGGGTGCAATACCCGGAGTTCCTGCGCCTGCTGCAAAGCGAGAACCTGACCGGCGGGCGCCATGTGGCTGTCTCACCGAAAGTGCCCTCGCTGTACGAGCCGCTGCTGGCCACGCTCCAAAACGTGCTGGAGCGGGGCAGCAAGTCAGGGCAGTTTCGGGCAGATGTCGACCCGGTGGACCTCTACATCTCTATTTCGGCGCTGACCGCGCACTACATCAACAATCGCCACACCTTCGAGGCGATCTTCGGTCAAAACCTCATGACGCCGCAGCGGATCAGGCAGCGCCTCGAACACGCCGCCGACATGGTGCTGGCCTTCCTCAGCGTCAAACCTTGAGGAGGAGCTGTCAGCGGCTCAGGCGCATGCCTGTGAACTTGAGCTGCGAAAGCTCCTCCATGGCGTAGCGCACACCCTCGCGCCCCGAGCCCGACTTCTTGCTCCCGCCAAAGGGGTAGCAGTCGAGCCGGTAACGGCTGGCTTCGTTGATCCACAGCGCGCCGACATCGAAGTCGTCCGAGAACAGGAAGGCTGAATTGAGGTTGGTGGTGAACAAGGCGCCCTGCAGGCCGAACTCCGAATCATTGGCCAGGGCCAGCGCCTGCTGCACATCGTCGGCGGGCTCGACCACCGCGATCGGACCGAAGGCCTCTTCGGTCCAGACCGGGGATTGGCGCGGGGCTGCCACCAAAATGCCGGGGCTGACGGTGCAGCCCTGCTGCACCGGCTCGAGCACGAAGCGGGCGCCCTGGGCCACCGAATCGCGGGCGATGCGCATCACGCGGTCGGCCTGCGTGCGCGAGACCATGGGACCCAGGTCAGTGGCCGCGTCGTCGGCCGGGCCGACCTTGAGCGCCTTGGCGGCAGCCACGAAAAGTTCGAGGAAAGGCTCTAGGACCGCGCGCTCCACGATCACCCGCTGGGCGGAGACGCATTGCTGGCCCGAGGCCTCGAAGGCGGCACCCGCGATTCGCCGGGCGGCGTCTGCCAGGTCCGCATCGGCCAGCACAACATTGGCCGCATTGGAGCCCAGCTCGGTCAGGAACTTCTTGGTACCCACCACCCGGGACAAGGCTTCGGCCGCCTGGTTGCCGCCTGTGAAGGTGACAGCGCGAACCCGGTCTTGGCTGACCAGGCTCAGGGCGGCACCGCGGTCGCCGGTGACCACATTAAACAGACCGGCGGGCACGCCGCCGTCGGAGAAGGCCCGTGCGATGCGTACAGCCGCCCGGCTGGCCGCCGGATGCGGCTTGACCACGACAGCGTTGCCGACAGCCAGCGCTGGAGCGACCTTCTGGCACAAGAGGTTGGCCGGCGCATTGAACGGCGTGATGGCGGCCACCACGCCCAGCGGAACATGGCGGGTGAAGCCAAAGTGCCCAGCCCCCGAGGCGATGGCCTCCAGCGGCAGAACCTCGCCGCCCATGTTCAGAATTTCCCTGGCGCAGGCGCGTATGAAATCGATGGAGCGCTGAACCTCGCCGGCAGCCACGCGCCGGGGTTTGCCCACATCGGCCACGATGAGGGCCACCACCTCGGCCGCCGCAGCGGCCAGCGCGTCGGCCGCCTGCGATAGCCACTGCGAACGCTGTGCCGGCGTGGCGCGCCGATGCTGCTGATAGGCCTCCTGGGCCAGGGTCACCACCTCAGCGACCACTGCCTCCGGCGTTTCACCGACTTGGGCGACGGGCTCACCGGTATTGGGCGAAATCCATGCGGCGAGTGCGCCCGCCGGGAACTCACGACCGGCGCTGTAGGCGCAGCAAACTTCGACGGCGACACTGGGGTGATTCATATTTTCCTGGCTCCATGAAAGAAGGTCTGTGGCAGCCCAGCGGCCCGGCTGCGCACACGCGGGAGACGGCGGTCACAACCGTTACTCATTGACCATTTGGACAATTAAGCGGTCCGCAAGCTCGTAACTGGGCGGATAATATCTGTGTTTTGCAGGCCGGTGTTGTCGCTTCGGATCACGCCGATCTTGAAGACCGCCTCAAGCTAGAGCGGCGTGGCATCTCTGGCTGGGTGCGGCTGGCTGAACCACCCGCCTCGCGTTTTCATCCTACGGACCCCGCATGAGCGCCATGGATCTTGTACCCGCCATTCCTGACTCCCTGCGCCAACTGATGGCACAGGTCGGCCCCCGGTGGGGCACGGCTGTCCAGGCCAACGTCAAGCTCATGATTGAGCATTTCAGCGAGGTGCTCCGCCAGGCGCCCAAGCAGGGCACGGTGACGCGCAACATTGCCTACGGCGATGACCCGCGTCAGGTTCTAGACGTGTATCAACCGGCCGGGACAGCGCTTGGGGCCTGCCCTGTGGTGATGTTCGTGCATGGTGGCGCCTTCGTCGAAGGCGAGAAGGACCGCACCAGCGAGGTCTACAGCAACGTGCTGTGGTACTTTGCCCGCCATGGCGTGGTGGGTATCAATGTGGAATTTCGCCTGGCGCCCGAGCATCGCTATCCCGCGGGCACCTTGGACATGGCAGCGGCCGTAGCCTGGGCCAGGCGCGAAGTGGGCGCCTTCGGCGGGGACCCTGAGCGCATTTTCCTGATGGGGCACTCGGCCGGCGGAGCGCACAGTGCCCACTATGCTTACGACCAGCGCTTTCACCCACCAGGCGGCAGTGGCCTGGCAGGGCTGATCTGCATCTCCGGTCGCGTGCGTGCCGAGGATTCGGCAGAAAACCCCAACGCCGCCCGCGTGCGGGCCTATTACGCCAGCACGCAGGACATGGAAGAAGGCTCGGCGGTCAACCATGTGTCGGCCCAATCGCTGCCCACCTTCGTGGCCATGGCCCAGTACGAAAACCCGCTGATCGACGTGCACTGTGTGGATCTGATCTCGCGCCTGACGCAGGCCAGACGCAAAGCGCCGCCCCACATGTGGCTGCGGGAGCACAACCACACCTCCATCATCTGCCACTTCAACACCGCCGACGATGCACTGGGTCGTCAGATCCTGGCCTTCCTGGCCCAGCCCGGCTGACAGGGCCCGATGAACCCGCAGTGGCTCGGCTACCTGCTCTCGGGATGTGCGCTCCTGAGTTTCACCACCGCCATTCTGGTGACCAAAAAAGCCACCAGCCTGCTTCCGCTGGGCCTGGGTTTTCTGATCGCCACCGCCACCAATGTGCTGTTTGCGGCCCTGGCTTTTGCCGCCCATATGGCCATGGGTCGGGCCTGGCCCGAGTTCAATGGAACGGCGATGGCCTATTTCGCCGGGGCGGGGGTGCTGTCGACCTACCTGGGACGCTGGTTTTTTTATGAATCCGTCGTGCTGTGGGGGCCGGCCAAGACCAGCATCTTTCAGGTCAGCAACCCACTGTTCACCGCCCTGGTGGCCTGGCTGGCCCTGGGAGAAGTCCTCTCAGCGTCCACCTTCACCGGCATGGCCATGGCTGTGGCGGGCTTGATCCTGATCAGCGTGCACCCCATGCAGGCCGGCAGCCAGGCTGCCAGTACAGCCAGGACCTCGCCGTCTGATGGCAAACCCGCTTCGCTGTGGACCCGATGGAGGTCCTCGATCGTCGTTCTCGGCCTGGGCAGCGCACTGGCCTACTCCATGGGTAATGTGCTGCGGGGCGCGGCCGTCCGCGACTGGAACGAGCCCCTGCTCGGCGGCCTGCTCGGCGCCCTCAGCGGGATCCTGCTGCATCTTTTTTTCATGCCGGAAAAACGCCAGCTGCTCGATCGGCTCAGGCAGGCGCCCAGGCTCGGGCTCTGGCTGTTTGCGCTACTGGGGGCTACGACCATCGCCGGCCAGATCTTCTCGATCGCCGCAATGCGTTATGTGCCCATTTCCGTGACGAACCTTGTGACCCTGTGCTCGCCCTTGCTGGTCATTCCCCTGAGCCGGTTTTTTTACAAGAGCGAAGGAAAAGTCACCCCGGATATCGCCATCGGCGCTGTACTGACCGTGGCGGGCGTGGGCTGGGTACTGATGCGCTGATGCGGGCCTAGTTGGCCTTGGCGCCTGAAGCGGCCACCACCTTGGCCCACTTCGCGATTTCGGCGGTGATGAACTGCTCGAAGTCGGCCGGCGAGCCGCCCATGATGTCAAAGCCCTGCGCCACCAGCGTCTTGCGCACATCGGGAGACTCCACGGCCCGGCGCGATTGCGCGTGCAGCTTGTCGATGATTTCCTTCGGTGTGCCCACCGGCGCCACCAAGCCGAACCAGGCGGTGGCCTCATAACCGGGCAGACCGCTTTCAGCGACCGTGGGCACATCGGGCAGCCATGGCAGCCGCTTGGTGCTGGTGACCGCCAGCATGCGCACCGTGCCGGCCTTGGCCAGTTCCATGACATTGGGCACATTGGCGAACATGAACAGCGCCTCGCCGCGCACCACCGACAAGATCGCTTCGGGTGAGCCTTTGTAGGGAATATGCAGGGCCTCAATGCCCGCCATGGAACGGAACAGCTCGGCCGACAAGTGCTGCGAGGTGCCCGAGCCCCCAGAACTGTAGGAACTCTTGGCCGGATTCTTCTTGGCGTAGTCCATCAATTCGGCCACGGTCCTGACAGGTAAGGACGGGTTGACGATGAGCGCGTTCGCGTTGGAGCCCAGGGCGGCGATCGCTGCAAAATCCTTGGTCGGGTGATGGGTGGGATTGCTGTAGAGCGAGTGGTTGATGGCGTGCGAGCTCACCGAGGCCAGCAAGATCGTGTAGCCGTCCGGACGCTGCTTGGAGACATAGGAGCTGGCCACGTTCCCCCCTGCGCCGGGGCGGTTCTCCACCACAAAGGCCTGGCCCATGGACTTGGCCATCTGCTCAGAGACTGCGCGGGCGAGCAAATCCGATGCGGCGCCCGCCGGGGCAGTCACCACGACACGCACCGGGCGCTGCGGATACGCCTCCTGGGCGCATGCGAAAGATGTCAAAAAAACAAGGGCCAGGGTAGGCAGAAATTTTTCAGGCTTGAACATGATTCGGACCGGCTGCTTGGGCAAATTGACCACACGGTCAATGATAAGCGCATTCGCCCGGTAGTAGCCGAGGTGGTCGGCTATTGCAGGCGGCGATCCTCGATGCACTTCAGATCGCCTGAGCTCAAGCGCCGGCTGGGTGCAAGGCGCCGGCGGGCGGCGGCCCCACCGGGCGCTGCCTCAGTCAGACTGCGGCTTGGCGATCCAGCCTGCAATGTCTTTGACCGCCTGCTCTTCCATGCCGATAAAGCCATGCCAGTGCAAGGCTTCGCAGGGGTCGCCCTCGGGATTGCTACCGCCCTCGACGATCAAGCGTTTTTTGATGGGCGAGTTTTTCAGCCCTCGCATGATCCAGTCGATGTCGCGCGCCAGGGTGATTCGGCAGGCATCATTCTTGTGGTGGTACACCAGCACCGGTAGCCGGATCTGATCGATCGCCTGCTGCGGCACCGATGTGGCCACACTGAAACTGGTGATTGACGCGGTCAGCACCAAGCCCGCCAACTGCTCCTGCAGCGAAATGCCCAGGGCCGCGGCCGAGACCGTGCCGCGGCTGGTGCCCACCAGCCACAGCGCCTGGCTGCCGCGCTGGCGCAGGTCGGCCAGCACCTGATTCACGTCGGCCCTGTGCATGGCCGAAGTACGCCAGACATCGTCAAGCTGCCTTTTGTCCGAGGGGTTGCCCAGCATCGCGACATTCAGACCCTGAGACCGGAACAACTCGCCACTGCGAATCAGGAAATTGCGCGACTGCGGCCGGCCCTCGCGCATGCCGATGCCGCCACTGCCGCCTGAAAACAGCACTACCGTGGTCTTGGCGCCGTCGGCCGGCATCCACCAATAGCTGATGCTCTGGCCCTCACGGGTGGCCAGGGTCACCAACTGGTCTTGCGCCCAGGCTGCAGCGGACAGCCAGAGCCAGGCGCACAGCCAAATGGCTCGAATCGTTGCTTTCATGAGACGTCCCCCGTCACTTAACTTCGAACCAACTGCGACCTTCCCAGTGCAGCCACGTAGGCGGATGCCTATCGCTGGACGAGTCTAGCGCGCTCCATCAGAAGCTCCAGCCCCAAAACTCAGGAGATGAAGACAGGTGGCTGGCTTAAGGTCCAAGTCGCCCAAACCTGCTACCCGGGCAGCCCTATCGCTCGGCAACTAAAGACTGGTCAGGCTCCACCAAATTACACATAATATGTGCGATCAGGAGTCCCGCTTATGAACATCACCTTGTCCGTCGACGAACGCATTGCAGAGGCCGCACGCGAGGCTGCCCGCAAGATGGGAAAAAGTCTGAACCAGGCGGTGCGCGACTACCTGGAGCAACTAGCCGGTCAGGAGCGGCTGGACGCCGAATGGCAGGCCTGGGAACAACGCTGCCTCACCAGCCCCGGACGCTTGCAGGGCTGGCGCTTCGACCGGGAAGCGGTCCATGATCGCCGCTGAGCCGCCTCCTCCGTCGGGCCTGTGGAGCCGGCTGCCGCAAACACGCTGCTTTATCGACACCAAGGTCCTGATCTACGCCGACAGCGGCGATGAAGCGCGCAAGCAGCACATCGCCATCGACCTCTTGCGCCATCTGCGCATGCAGCGCCTGGGCGTGTTGTCGACCCAGGTGCTCAATGAGTACGTCCAGGTCGGCCTGCGCAAGCTGGGCCTGCCGCACAGCCACCTGAGGGAACAACTGCGGCTTTACCGCCAGTTCGATCTGAGCGTGGTCACACCCGAGACGATGGAATTGGCCTTGGAGCTGCACCAGCGCCACGCGCTGAGTTATTGGGACGCGCTCATCCTGGCCAGCGCCCACATTGCAGGATGCGCCGTGTTGCTGACAGAGGATATGGAGCATGGCGAGCTGCTCGCTGGCGTTCGACTGCTCAACCCCTTTGCAGAGGCTTGAGCGCCGATAATGCCCGGTTTGCCCCTGCGCCAGCCATGAGCACCCCTGACTCGACCCCGCCCCTTGAAGCGCTGAAGCAGCGCCCGATCAAGACCTTTGTGCTGCGCGCCGGCCGCATGGGCCCAGGACAGGCGCGGGCCATGCAAGAGCTCGGCCCACGCTTCATCCTGCCTTACCGGCCCGAACGGCTCGATGCACCTGCTGCCTTTGGGCGGTCGGCGCCCTTGATTCTGGAAATCGGCTTTGGCATGGGCGATGCCACGGCCAAGATCGCGCTGGCCCGGCCGGACGACAACTTTTTGTGCTGCGAGGTGCATGCACCCGGCGTGGGTGCGCTGCTCAAGCGCTGCGGCGAGCACGGCATAGGCAACATCCGCATCCTGCAGCACGACGCGGTGCAGGTGCTGGACCACATGCTGGGCGAGGACAGCCTGGACGGTGTGCACATTTTTTTCCCGGACCCCTGGCACAAGGCACGCCACCACAAGCGCCGGCTGATCCAGGGGCCCTTCGTGCAGCGCCTGGCCCGGCACATCAAGCCAGGCGGCTACCTGCACCTGGCGACCGACTGGCAGCCCTATGCCGAGCAAATGCTGGAAGTGATCAGCGCCGAGCCCCTGCTACAAAACACGGCTGAGGGCTACGCCCCCAAGCCCGACTACCGGCCGCTGACCAAGTTCGAAAACCGCGGCCTCCAATTGGGTCACGGCGTGTGGGACCTGGTGTTCCTGCGCAAACAAGGCCGTTGACGGGGCGGTCAGGCCGCGTGCGGCAGCATGTCGCGCCAGGGCCGCACGGCAACGCCGCTGCGCGTCATTGGAGTGTCGCCGCCGTAAACCAAGGTCGGCTCCAGGGCACTGTCGCCCGCATAGCGGGCCCACTTGTTCAGGCCGTCCAGAAATCCCGTGTGGAAGGTCTGGCCCGATTTGATTTCGATCGGCTGCAGGCGAGCGCCGCGCTCGATCAGCAGATCAATCTCCTCCCCTGTGTTGTTGCGCCAAAAGTAAAGGCGAGGCGGCAAGCCCTGGTTGAAGGCCCGCTTCAGATGCTCGTTGATCACGAAGTTTTCAAACAAGGCACCGCGGGCGGAATGGATGGAAAGATGCTTCGCATCGGCAATGCCCAGCAGGTAAGCCGCCAACCCGGTGTCGTAGAAGTAGAGCTTGGGAGTCTTGACCAAACGCTTGCCAAAATTCTGGTGATGCGGTTGCAGCAGATGAACAATGTAGCCCGCCTGCAAGACCGACAGCCAGGCACTGATGGTCTTGTGGGTGACGCCGCAGTCATTGGCCATGCTGTTCATGTTGAGCAACTGGCCGCAGCGGGCCGCGCACATGGCCAGAAAACGTTGAAACGCACTGAGGTTTCTCAACTCTATGACTTGGCGCACATCGCGCTCCACATAGGTGGTGAGGTAGTTGGCGTACCACTGAGTCGGCACCAAGGGCCGGTCAAACAAGGCGGGGTAGAGGCCGCGCCAAAGCAGGTCGTCCAGACCGGTCAAAGGCAGTTGCGCGCCTTGCAACTCCTCTACGGACAGGGGAAGCAATTGCACCAGGCCCACACGGCCAGCCAGGCTTTGGGAGATGTTGGACAGCAGTCCGAATTGCTGGGAACCCGTGAGCACGAATTCCCCCATGCGCTGCCGCTCATCGACGCGGGTTTGCAAGTAGGAGAACAGGGCCGGGCAGCGCTGCACTTCGTCGATGACGGCGCCCTGCGGATAGCGCGCCAGAAAACCACGCGGGTCTTCCTCGGCGTAAGCGCGGATGTCCAGGTCTTCCAGGGACACATAGGCTTTGTCCGGGAAGGCGCTGCGCGCGAGAGTGGTCTTGCCCGACTGCCTGGGCCCCGTCATCGCCACAATCGGAAAGCCCCGCGCCAGCACTTGCAAGGCGGCATGAGCTGAACGAGGAATCATTTTTACAATTTGGTAGTTGTATTCTCATATTGTAAATAGACAATTGTCCTTGTCCAGCGACATGGCCATAGCGCATCGCTCACCGACATCTACAAACAAACATGGCCCACCAGCCGAAGAACCCAGCCATTGCCATGCGCGGTGGCGTCTCGCCCAGCTGCCTGGCCCTGCCGCGCATGAGGGTGAGCCCCTGGGCCAGCTTGCTCGAGCATCTGGCTGAGCGCTTGCCGGCGGTCAGCCGCGAGGAGTGGGCACAGCGCATGGCCGATGGCCGCGTGCTGGGCGAGGACGGCCAGGCCCTGAGCCCCGACGCGCCCTATGCCCACGGCGCGCGCGTGTATTACTGGCGCGAGCTGCCCCAGGAAGAGCGCATTCCTTTCGAGGCCGGCATCGTGTTCGAAGACGAGCTGCTGGTGGTGGCCGACAAGCCGCATTTCCTGCCGGTGACGCCCGGCGGGCGCTATGTGCGCGAAACCCTGCTGGTGCGACTCAAAGACCAGCTGGGCTGCGCCGACTTGAGCCCTCTGCACCGCATCGACCGCGAGACTGCGGGCCTGGTGGTGCTGAGCAAACGCCCGCAGGACCGCGACGCTTACCAGCGGCTCTTCCGCGACAGGCGTGTGGCCAAGCGCTACCAGGCCATTGCAGCGGCGCCTCAGGGCTTGACCTTTCCACTGGTGCGCAAAAGCCGCATCGTCGAGAACGAGGCGCAGTTCTTTCGCATGTGTGAGGCTGAGGGAGCAGCCAACAGCGAGACATGCATTCGGGTGCTGCAGCTTCTGGGCGAGCGTGCGCTGTATGAGCTGGAGCCGGTCTCGGGCAAGCGGCACCAACTGCGGGTGCATATGCATGCGCTGGGCCTGGCCATTGAAGGCGACCAGTTCTACCCCGAGGTGCGGCGCGGGCCGGAGGAGGCTGAGGACTTTCGCGAGCCACTGCAGCTGCTGGCGCAATGGCTGGCGTTTGCCGATCCAGTGAGTGGGCAGGCGCGGGAGTTCACGAGCCATCTGCGGCTGGCTTGGCCTCTAACTTGACACACGCGCCGTGCGAACAAGCCCCTCGCCCCTTCGGGGAGAGGGAGTCAATCGGGCCCCTTCTCACATCCTAAACTGCCGACATGAGCATCCTCAGCCCCGAAGCAACTGCCGCCGCCCTGCCCTACCCGGCTCTGATCCGCGAGATTGAAGCCCTTGTGCACGATGACAGCGTGCAGGTGCCGCCGCGCTTGGTACAAACACTGGCCGGCGGAGCGCTTTTCGCTGCCATGCCAGCGCACGACGCGAACATCGCGATCACCAAGCTGATCACCTATGTGGCCGACAACCCCGACCGAGGGCTGCCTGCCATCCAGGGCGACATCGTGGTGTTTGATGTACGCAGCGGCCAACGTATCGCGCTGCTCGACGGCCCCACAGTGACCGCCCGACGCACCGCCGCCGTCACTGTGCTGGCGGCCCAGCGCTTGGCCCCCCAGACCCAGGGGCCGCTTTTGATCGTCGGCGCCGGCGTGCAGGGGCGCTCGCACCTGGAGGCCTTCGCACGAGGCCTGGGCGTGCGCCAGGTGAAGATCGCCTCGCGCTCGCCCGCCAGCGCCCGAGCCTTGGCTGAGCATGCGCGAACCTTGGGCTTGGAGGCACAGGCGGTGCAGGACGCCAATGCGGCCTTGGCCGACTGTCCCTTGGTGGTCAGTTGCACGCCTGCGCAGGGCGTGGTGCTGCATGCCCTGCCTCGGCCCGATGCCTTCGTGGCGGCCGTGGGCGCATTCACGCCGCGCATGGTGGAGTGGGCGCCCGAGGTGTGTCGGCAACTGGCAGACACCGGCACTCTGGTCGTAGACACGCGCGATGCCGACCATGAGGCTGGCGACCTGCTCCAGGCCGGCATCGATGTGACTGCGCTGCCCACGCTGAGCGATCTGCTGCGCGCCCAAGCACCGCGCCCGACCGGGCCCGTGTTCTTCAAAAGCTGCGGCTGGGCCGGCTGGGACCTGGCGGCGGCGCGCTGCGCCATGCGCCGCCCCTAGCTCCATCACCGTTTCAAAGCGGCATAAAAATTCTCATGCGGCCCGACCGCCAGCAGCATGACTTCGGTGGGCGCATTTTTGTGGGGCCTGAGTTCGTAGGCCAGCAAGGTCTCTTGGTTGTTGAGTTTGAACTTATGGACAAACACGCCAGACAGATCGCCCTTTTTTTCTTCGCCCATTTGAGGGTTTGACAGGACGGCTTTGACAGCCTCATCCAGCACTTTTTTATCGCGGGCGTGTAGCTTCTTCGCGACCCTGCTGAACGACGGCGCGGCGCTGACGGCCAGCATCAGCCGAACTCATAAGGGGCAGCCAGTCCCGCTTTGGCTTCTTCTCGCGCGAGCATGATGTCTTGAATCAGGCGCACAGGCATGTCGGGGTTGTCGGTCACGGCTTTGCCGATGCGCGCCCAGTATTCAATTTGCTTGGGCACTGACCGGTGCTCTGCGGCGGCATAGGGTTTAGCGTCTTCGACCAATTCGTCAGACAGTTTCATTGCAACAGCCATGGTGCCCCTCCTTAATGAAGTTGTATTTTACAACCATTGGTTGATTTATGCAACTTTTCCATCCTGGTAAAGCACTTGTTCATCGGTCATTTCAGGCGACAGGCCTGCAACGGCTTAACGGGCACCTCCACCCCTGCGCGCTGCACCTACCGATCGGCCTCCCACAGCGCCCGCGCCGCCAGCATTTGCAAACGCCAGGCTGGTGCCAGCCAGTGAGGCGGCATTCATACACGATCACCGATGCCGCTGTGAAGCTGGGCGTCAACCGTGTCACGCTCGCGCGTGTCGTTTCGGGCGCATCGGGCATCTCAGCTGACATGGGCTTCCGCCTTGCCCAGGCCTTTGGCACAAGCGCAGAAATGTGGGGTGGCATGCAGATGCAATACGACCTTTGCCAAGCGGGCAAACTCAAGCTGCCCAAGATCGAGCGAATGACCGCATGACCCGCAAAGAATTTGAGCCCGAGGAAAAAGGGCGCCACGCGTGCCCTCACCCCTGCCCTCTCCCAAAGGGAGGAAGAAGGTTCAGACCCGCTCGCTGACCCAGCCCTGCACCGAGGCCAGCGCAGCGCCCAGCTTGCTGGCATCGGTGCCGCCGGCCATGGCCATGTCGGGCTTGCCGCCGCCTTTGCCGCCGACCTGCTGAGCCACGAAGTTAACCAACTCGCCGGCTTTGACTTTGCCCACGCTGTCGGCGGTCACACCGGCAGCGATTTGCACTTTGTCGCCGTCGACCGCGGCCAGCACGATGGCGGCGGTCTTGAGCTTGTCCTTGAGCTTGTCCATGGTCTCGCGCAGGGTCTTGGCATCAGCCCCTTCGAGCCGGGCAGCCAGGACCTTCAGGCCTTTGACATCGACGGCCTGCGCCATCAATTCGTCGCCTTGGCTGGAGGCCAGCTTGCCCTTGAGGGCCGAGACTTCCTTCTCCAAGGTTTTGACCTGCTCGAGCACTTGCGCAATGCGGGCATTCAATTCAGCGGTCGGCGCCTTGAGCGAGCCGGCCGCCTGGGCCACGGTGTCTTCCAGCGACTGCAGGTAAGCCAGGGCGTTGGCCCCGGTGACCGCCTCAATGCGGCGGACGCCAGCGGCCACGCCGCTTTCAGCGACGACCTTGAACAGGCCAATATCCCCAGTGGCCTTGACGTGGGTGCCGCCGCACAACTCGCGGCTGCTGCCGATGTCCAGCACCCGCACGGTCTCGCCGTATTTCTCGCCAAAGAGCATCATGGCGCCGGTCTTTTGCGCCGATTCAATGTCCATCACCCGCGCCTGCGCTGCTGCGTTGGCCAGAATTTCTTCATTGACCTTGGCCTCGATCTCCCGAATCTGCGCATCGCTGACCGGCGCGTTGTGCGCAAAGTCAAAGCGGGTGCGCTCGGCATTGACCAGGCTGCCCTTTTGCTGCACATGGCTGCCCAGCACCTCACGCAGGGCTTTGTGCATCAGGTGGGTGGCGCTGTGGTTGCGCACGGTGGCCTCGCGCAGCGCCAGGTCGACACTGGCAGCAACCGAATCGCCGACGGCCAGGGTACCCTGCTCAAGCACACCATGGTGACCAAAGACATCGGCCTTGATCTTCTGGGTGTCGGCCACCGCAAAGCGGGCCGAGCCGGTCGTGATAAGGCCCTCATCGCCGACCTGGCCGCCGCTTTCGGCATAAAACGGCGTGCTGCTGAGTACCACCACGCCCTGCTGGCCGGCCTTGAGTTCGGCCACCGGCGTGCCATCGAGGTACAGAGCCAACACCTTGGCGCTGGCCTCCAACTGTTCGTAGCCCACAAAGGCATTGCCGGCGCCGGTGTAGTCCAGCGCTTTGTCCATCTTGAACTTGCCGGCAGCCCTGGCCTGGGACTTCTGCTTTTCCATGGCGGCAGCAAAACCGGCCTCGTCGACGGTCAGGCCACGCTCGCGGCAGACATCATTGGTCAGGTCCAGCGGGAAGCCGTAGGTGTCGTGCAGTTTGAAAGCCACATCGCCCGGCAGTTGCTTGGCACCACCGGCCAGTGCGCTGTCAAGAATCTCCATGCCATTGGCCAGGGTCTCAAAGAAACGTTCTTCTTCCTGCTTGAGCACCTCAGTGACCCGCTGGGCATCGGAACGCAGGCGCGGATAAGCCTGGCCCATGAGCCGGTCCAACTCGGCCACCAGCTTGTGGAAAAAAGGCTTTTTCTGACCCAGCTTATAGCCGTGGCGAATGGCGCGGCGGATGATGCGGCGCTGCACATAGCCGCGGCCTTCGTTCGAAGGCACCACGCCGTCGCTGACCAAAAAGGCGGTGGCGCGCAGGTGGTCCGCAATCACCCGCAGGCTGGGGCTACTCAGATCGGCGCAGCCGGTCTCCCGGGCAGCGGCCTTGATCAGCGCGTCAAACAGGTCAATCTCGTAGTTGCTGTGCACATGCTGCAAGATCGCAGCCAGCCGCTCCAGGCCCATACCGGTGTCCACGCAGGGGGCGGGCAGCGGGGTGAGCGAGCCGTCTTCATGCATCTCGAACTGCATGAACACGTTGTTCCAGATCTCGATGAAGCGGTCGCCGTCTTCCTCGGGGCTGCCCGGGGGGCCGCCGGGGATGTGATCACCGTGGTCGTAGAAGATTTCCGAGCAAGGCCCGCAAGGGCCGGTGTCGGCCATCATCCAGAAGTTGTCGCTCTTGTAGCGGCCGCCCTTGTTGTCGCCAATGCGGATCACCCGCTCAGGCGGCAAGCCGATTTCCTGGGTCCAGATGTCGTAGGCCTCGTCGTCTTCCTGGTAGACGGTGGCCAGCAGCCGCTCTTTGGGCAGCTTGTAGACCTCGGTGAGCAGTTCCCAGGCCCACTTGAGCGACTCGCGCTTGAAGTAGTCGCCAAAGCTCCAGTTGCCCAGCATCTCAAAGAAGGTATGGTGGCGCGCGGTGTAACCCACGTTTTCCAAGTCGTTGTGTTTGCCGCCTGCGCGCAGACAGGCTTGCACCGAGGCCGCGCGCACATAAGAGCGCTTGTCGCTGCCCAGAAACACATCCTTGAACTGCACCATGCCCGAGTTGGTGAACATCAGGGTCGGGTCATTGCCGGGCACCAAGGGGCTGGAGGCCACCACGGTATGGCCCTTGGCGGTAAAGAAGTCCAGAAAGGATTTGCGAATGTCGGCGACATTCATGACGGGCTGGGTCATGGCGGGTATCTCTTGAGATCGAAAGCAGGAAAGGCCAGCATCAAGGGCCCTTCCAGGGTCAACCCGAGATTATCGCCGCCAGGGCGGGGGCTTGGCAGACGGGGTAAAAATGCAAGCTCGCTTGAAGCGGAGCTTCGCGCCTGGCTGTGGTTTGCGGCGCCGACCTCACGCCCCTGCGGACCGCCTATCGCCGCGAGGGCGCGGCTCCCACATCCTCATCCGAGTCGGCTGGAAAGGTAAAGCCCTGCCCCCGGTGGGAGGGTCGCCCTCGGCCCGATGCGGTCTTCAAACAAGCGCAGCCCTTGCACCGAGGCCCTATCGCCGCGAGGGCGCGGCTCCCACATCCCTGCTGGCGGCCTGCTGGCTTTCTTGTAGGAGGGTCGCCCTCGGCCCGATGCGGCCTTCAAACAAGCACAGCCCTCGCACCGAGGCCCTATCGCCACGGCTCTCACAAGACATCAGGCTAAGGCCATCAAGCCAGCTCCCGCAGACGATCGCCCTTTCCTGAGCTAATCTCGCGCTTTGACCTCCACACTGCCCTAAAACCATGGACATGAACGCTTCCCCCCTGACCCTGCTCAAAGACCCCAGCCTGCTCAAGACGGACGCATTGATCAACGGCCAATGGGTGGCCACCAGCCGCCGTTTCGAGGTGCTGGACCCCGCCACCGGCCAAAAGCTGGCCGAGATGGCCAATTTGGGACCGGCTGAGGCCGAGCAAGCCATAGCGGCGGCCAATGCTGCCTGGCCGGCTTGGCGCAGCAAGACCGCCAAGGAGCGCAGCGTCCTGATGCGCAAGTGGTTCGACCTGCTAATCACCCACACCGAAGACTTGGCGCGCATGATGACGGCCGAAAACGGCAAGCCGCTGGCCGAGTCGCGCGGCGAGGTCGCTTATGGCGCGAGCTTTGTGGAATGGTTTGCCGAAGAAGCCAAACGCATCAACGGTGAAACCCTGCCTCAGTTTGACAACAACCGGCGCCTGCTGGTGCTGCGCCAGCCTATCGGCGTGTGCGCGGCCATCACGCCCTGGAACTTCCCGCTGGCCATGATCACCCGCAAGGTGGCCCCCGCACTGGCCGCTGGCTGCACGGTGGTGATCAAGCCGGCCGAGCTCACGCCGCTGACCGCTCTGGCTGCGGCCGAGCTGGCATTGCGCGCCGGCATCCCGCCGGGGGTGATCAACATCGTCACCAGTGATGGCCCCGGCAGCGTCGAAGTGGGCAAGGTGTTTTGCGCCAGCGATGTGGTGCGCCACATCAGCTTTACCGGCTCGACCGAGGTCGGTCGCATCCTGATGGCGCAGTCGGCCCCCACGGTCAAAAAAATGTCGCTCGAACTCGGCGGTAACGCGCCCTTCATCGTTTTTGACGACGCCGATATCGATTCAGCGGTCGAGGGCGCTTTTGCCAGCAAATACCGCAATGCCGGCCAGACCTGTGTCTGCTCCAACCGCATCTATGTGCAGGAGGCGGTGTATGAGGAGTTCAGCCAGAAGTTCGCCGCCAAGGTCAAGACCGCCAAGGTCGGCAACGGCTTTGAGGAGGGGGTGAACCAGGGCCCGCTGATCGAGCCGGCCGCGCTGGTCAAGGTCGAGCGCCATGTGCAAGACGCCCTGACCAAGGGCGCGCGCATCCTCACTGGGGGCAAGCGCATCGCTGGCGGCTCGGGCCAGTTCTTCGAGCCCACTGTGGTGGCCGACGCCACTGCCGACATGGTCTGCGCCCGCGAGGAAACCTTCGGCCCCTTCGCGCCCATCTTTAAATTCAAGACCGAGCAGGAAGCCATCGCTGCAGCCAATGCCACTGAATTCGGTCTGGCCAGCTACTTCTACAGCCGCGATGTGGGCCGAATCTTTCGCGTGAGCGAGGCGCTGGAGTACGGCATGGTCGGCATCAACGTGGGAATTCTGGCCACAGAGCATGTGCCCTTTGGCGGGGTCAAGCAGTCGGGTCTAGGGCGTGAAGGCTCGCACCACGGCATCGACGAATATGTGGAAATCAAATTCCTGTGCGTGGGCGACGTGCTGCGCTGAGCGACGTGCTGCTCTAAGCAGCTTGTGTCCGGGCTTTAGTCAAGCCAGGGCAGACTGTGAAAGGCATAGCCGCCCAGCAGGTGATCATGCATCCAGCCGGTGGATGACTGCCAGGTCGGTTGTGCCCGCAAGGTCCACTCCACAAAGGGTGCCAGCAGCGGCTGACTGGCACGCAGACTTGGCCGCGCGACCTCGTAATAGGCCGTCGCGGATGTATCGTCGGCATACGACATGAAGCTCCAGGTGAGGGACGAGACCCACAGCAGCAGGAACAACAGAGATGGGCGCCAGGGCGCTGCCGGCTTGCCTGGCCAGCAGCGCTGAGCCAGCAAGCTGGCCAGCAAGCACAGATTGGCCAGACCGAACAGCAGCGAAACGCCCAGAGCAACTGGAACCATGACCGCACGGCGGTAGGCGTCGGTCAGCAGTTGATCCGGCCAGGGCTGCGCGTTCATCGCAGCCTCCAGCCCCTTGGCCTGGATATCGGCGGGCGTCAGTCCGAGGGTGATCGCCGGCAGCAAGGCGCGCCAAGCGGGGCGACTGTTGGCAGGCAGCCGCTCAAATTGCACCAGCGGCTTGCCTCGAACGAGCAATTGACCACCGAGCAGCGCCGGCGCCAGTTGCTGTGCATACAAACTCATTTGCTTGTCTTGCGCGCTGGCCTACGAAACAATGCGTTCGACCAGCCAGTGCTGCAGATGCCACATCAAGGTAACACCCACCAGCAGGCTGAGCAGCAAGGCCAATGCTGGCATCATGCCCCGCCGCAGCAGCGCACAGGTGAGCCACAGCGATAGTCCCAGGCCCGAGATCAGGCGTGCCCAGACTTCAAGGTCTTTGAGAGCGCCCAGCTCGGGCGCGGCGGCCGAGCTAACTTCCATCAGGTGATGGTTGAAGGACAGCTCCAGCACCGCATAGGCGGCAAGCAGCACCAGCAACCACCAGGGCGGGGCTTCACGGCTCGGGATTGAAGGGGCTGAACTCACCCAGAATATTTTCTATGACATCCGGGCCAAACGCAGCCTGCCGTGGCCTTACCTGACTCTTGTCCTTGAACCCAGGCAACCAAGCTTGCGCCTGCCCTAGAATGAGCGTACGCGGGCGTCGTTCAATGGCAGGACCTGAGCTTCCCAAGCTCAAGACGTGGGTTCGATTCCCATCGCCCGCTCCACATCCATACCGCCGACCTCGGCGCCCCCCTTCAGCTCGTGTGATGCACCTGGGCAAGCCGGTAGACCGGCGTCGCAATGCCTTCATAGCGCGCCTTGAGCTGCAGGCCCATGAACTGCGAGTAGTGCCGATTCTGGTGCAGGTTGCCGCCTTGCACCCACAGGTGCGGCACCTGGGTGGGCTTCCACATATTGCGCAGCTCGCCTTCCCAGGGGCCGGGGTCTTTGGGCGTGTTTGATCCCAAGCCCCAGACCTTGCCCAGGCGCTGAGCGACCTCGGGCGAGATCAGGTCCGCCAGCCATTGATTCATGGAGCCGTAGCCAGTGGCGTAGACGATCAGATCGGCCGCCATTTCGGTGCCGTCGCTGAGCACCACCGAGCGCGGTTTGATCTGCGCAATATTGACGCCGCTCTTGAGCTTGATGCTGCCATTGGCCACCAGCTCTGAAGCGCCCACATCGATGTAGTAGCCCGAACCGCGGCGCAGATACTTCATGAAGAGGCCCGAGCCGTCAACGCCAAAGTCGAGCAGGAAGCCGGCTTTTTCCAGGCGACCATACAAATCGGCCTCGCGCTTTTTCATCTCCTCATAGACCGGGATATGAAAGCTGTGCATGATCTTGTAAGGCACACTGGCAAAGACCAAGTCGGCGGTATGGTGGTCGATACCGTTTTTGACCGCCTGCTCTGAATAGAGCCCGCCCAAGGCCAGTTCCATCAGGGCTTTGGACGGCGCGATGTGGGTGGACGAGCGCTGGATCATGGTGGTGTCCACGTCTTGCTCCCACAGCGCGGCGCAGATGTCATGCGCGGAATTGTTGGAGCCCAGCACCAGCGCCTTCTTGCCGCGGTAGTTTTCGGCGCCCGGGAATTTGCTGGAGTGAAACTGGTCGCCTTCGAAGCTGTCGGCGCCAGGGATCTGAGGCACGCTGGGGTAGCCCGAGACGCCCAGGGCAATCACCAGCTCCTTGGGCCGCAGGGTCAGCTCCCGGCCTTCGCGCTCCACGGTGATCTCCCACTCCTGGCGCTTGTCGTTGTAGCTGGCCTTTTTGCAGGTGGTGGAATTCCAGTAATTCAGCTCCATGACCTTGGTGTACATCTCCAGCCAATCGCCGATCTTGTCCTTGGGCGCAAACACCGGCCAATCTTCCGGAAAGGGCATATAGGGCAGGTGGTCGTACCAGACCGGGTCATGCAGGCACAGACTCTTGTAGCGGTTGCGCCAAGAATCGCCGGCGCGTGCATTCTTTTCGATGATGATGGCCGGCACGCCAAGCTTGCGCAGCCGTGCGCCCAGGATAATGCCAGCCTGCCCGCCGCCGATGATCACCGCATAGGGCTGCCGGGTGTAACCGAGTTCGCGGGCTTCTTCCTCACGCTGCTCTTTCCAGGTGGGGCGTCCCTTGTAGGCGCCATGCTCCACACCCTGGGGGCGGGTCAGGCCTTTGGCCTCCTCGAAGCCCTTGAGCTCGACCAGGGTGGTCAGCAATGTCCAGGCCTTGCCGTCCTTCAAACGCAACTGTCCCCGGCCACGCGCCACCGCCGTCTCGAAAGTCACCCAGGCCTCGGTCAAGCCATCAGCCTCGGTGGCCGTACCGTCGATGGCCCAGCCACTGGGCCTGACCTGATCCAGGCAGGCCTGCAACATCTGAGCGATCTGATCGGGCCCCTCGCTGGTGACGATGTTCCAGGTAAAAGCCAGCAGATCGCGCCAGTAGCTTTCAGGGTGGAACATGGCAACGGCGGCCGGTACATCCCGGCGCTGTAGCGCGGCATCGAAGTCTTTGAGCCAGAGGCTAACGCGGTCTTGGGCGGTCATGATTGAAATCTCCTTGGGTGGGTAAACATAGGCCAACGCCTGGGACGGCCGCATCACGAGACTCGTGCGGAACTTCGCGCATCCTGGGCTGCAAGATCGAGGCGCAATTTAGAACAGGTTCTTTATAAAGCTCTGCTGGATTAATTCAATTGCGTTTGCAAACTATCAAACACTTGGCCTGAGAGACACGGTGAGTGAAGTTTTCCTTGGCCGCAGTGGGCAAGATGCGCTGCGGCGAAGTGAGCACCCTGCCCCGCGCGAATGGGGTAGGCCCGCCCGGCTCATGCTGCGGGTACACAGAAATCGCCGGCCGGGCCGATTTCTGTGTAACCCCACAGCATGAGGCCCGGCCCCTGGGCTCGCGATGGCGCGCCCCAGCCCTTCGGCCATGCGCGAGGCGAAAGCACGAGCGCAATTTCTATAAATCTGCAGCCCTAGAATGAACCAAGCACAACCCCTGGACCCCACCATGCTCGACCCCCAAGCCGAAAAGGCCCTCAAGGCGCTGGCCACGCACAACGCGCAAGCCGGGCCCAAGCCGACGCCAGCGCAGCTGCGCGCGCTCTATCTGAGCCGGCGGCACTTCACCGAGCCAGCGATCGAGCCAGTCTCTCTGAGCCGCGACCACACACTCACACGCGGTAATGCGCAGATCGTGGTGCGCGAAATCCGGCCTGCTCAAGCCAGCCCCGACCAAATGCTGCCTGCCTTGATCTATCTGCACGGCGGAGGCTGGATGGTGGGCAGCATCGACAGCCACGATGGGGTCTGCCGGGCACTGAGCAATGCCACCGGCTGCGCCGTCTTTTCGGTGGACTACCGGCTTGCGCCCGAGCACCGCTTTCCTGCCGCCTATGAAGACGCGCTGGCCGCCCACGCCTGGCTGGTGAAACGTGCAGGCGAGCTGCGCATCGCACCCGACCGAATGGCAATAGCTGGCGATAGCGCCGGCGGCTCGCTGGCGGCAGCGGCCTGTCTGGGCCTGCGCGGCCAGCCGCATGCCCCGATCTTCCAGCTTTTGGTCTACCCCAGCACGGTGATGCGCACTGACACGCCGAGCTACCTGGCCAATGCCGAGGGGCGGGGACTGACGCGCGCAGGCATGGCCGCCTATATTCAGGCCTATATGGGTTCTGATGGTGCGCTGGATGACTGGCGCGCCTCGCCCCTGCTGGCGCCCAGCTTGCAAGGCCTGCCGCCAGCGCTGGTGCTGACCGCTGGCTTCGACCCGCTGCGCGACGACGGCCGGCTCTATGCCGACGCGCTCTCAAAGGCGGGCGTGGACTGCCAATACCTGTGTTTTGAGCGGCAGATTCACGGCTTTTTGCTGCTGGGCCAGATCATCGACGAGTCACGCACCGCCATCGAGGTGTGCGCGGCATCGCTGCGCCGGGCCTTTGACGCAAGTTAGGACCCGGGCCAAGAAGATAGCCATCCGATCGGCCTGCATCGGCCTACATCGGCTCCAAGCAGCAGGCCGAGACGGCAGGGCCTGCGCCCACGCTCAGCGCAGCACCACGAGCACGATACCGGCCAAGGCCAGGGCGCTGCCGCCGATCAACTTGAGCGTCCAAGGCTCGCTATCGGCAAACAAGAGTCGACTCATAGGGAAAATCAGCAGGGGCGTACACATGCTGAGCAAGACCGCGATGCTGATCGGCATGTAGCGCATCGCGCCTATGCTGAAGATCTGCCCGCCGATATTGCCCAAACCGACGATCACAAACAAGCCCAGGCCGCGCGGGCTAGCGCGGCGCAGCTGCGCCAGCAGATCACGCTTACCGGGCGTCACCGAAATGTGCAGCATCAGGCCGGCCGTTGCACCCACCAGAGCGCCGATCACCGGCTCGGGCCACTCGCGCACCGCATAGCCCCGCATGAGATTGCCACTGGCATAGGCGGCCGCACTGCCAAAGCCCAGGATTAGCAGCGAATGCGCCAGAGAAAACCCACCTCCGGCAAGGCGCGGCGCCTTGGATCTGCGCTTGTGCCCGACGATGAGCAGACCAGTGACCGTCACCGCCATGCCCAGCAGCGCCGGCGCACTGAGCCGCTCGTCAAACAGCAACCAGGCAAAGGCTGCGGTGAACACCGGAATACCCATCTGAAAAACGCTGGTGCGCTCCGGGCCGAAGCGCGCCACTGCCTCGTAAAAAAGCCAGCGGCCCATAAAGGTTGCGAACACGCCCGCTGCAGCAAACAACATGAAGGCCTGCGGATGCCAGCCTAAGGGGTGGGCTTGCCACAGCTGTTGGATCAACAAGACCGAGCCCGCCACCAGCACATTGACGGTGGTCGAGACCACAAAGCCCAGCGCCATCGACAAATGGGGCTGGGCCATGCGCGTGCCCAAAATCGACACGGCAAAGCTCGCCATGCTGGCCATAGCCAGCAGAAAGCCGGTCAGGGCATCGCTCATCCGGGGATGCCGATGCCGTTCAGAAAAGCAAGTTGGCGCTGGACTTGGACTGGATCAGCTCAGGCGTTACGCCTGGGGCCAACTCGATCACCTTCAGACCATCAGGGGTGACGTCCATGACACCCAGGTCGGTGATGATGCGATCGACCACGCCCACGCCGGTCAGCGGCAGGTTGCACTGGGTCAGGATCTTGTGGTCCTCGCCGCCGTCCTTCTTGCGGGCCACATGCTCCATCAGCACGATCACCCGCTTGACGCCAGCCACCAGATCCATGGCACCGCCCATGCCCTTGACCATCTTGCCGGGAATCATCCAGTTGGCCAGATCGCCGCGCTCGCTGACCTGCATCGCGCCCAGGATGGACAGATTGATCTTGCCCCCGCGGATCATGGCAAAGGACTGATCGCTGCTAAAGATTGCCGTGCCCGGCAAAGTGGTGACGGTCTGCTTGCCGGCGTTGATCAGATCAGCGTCGACCTGATCCTCGGTGGGAAAGGCGCCTATGCCCATCATGCCGTTTTCCGACTGCAGCCAGACTTCCTTGTCGGCGGGCACATAGTTGGCCACCAGGGTCGGGATGCCGATGCCAAGGTTGACGTAAAAACCGTCTTCGAGTTCCTGGGCCGCGCGGGCGGCCATCTGTTCTTGGGTCCAGGGCATGTTCAGGCTCCTACTTTGGCGGTGACGGTGCGCTTTTCAATGCGCTTTTCAGGGCTGGCATTGAGCACCATGCGGTGTACATAAATCCCGGGCAGGTGTACGTCGTCGGGGTGGAGTTCGCCCGCAGGCACAACCTTTTCCACCTCCACGATGCACAGCTTGCCGGCCATGGCCACCGCCGGATTGAAGTTGCGCGCGGTATAGCGAAAGCGCAGATTGCCGGCGGTATCGGCCACGTCGGCCTTGATCAGGGACAGTTCGGGCACCAAGGAGCGCTCCATGACATAGGTCTCCCCATCGAACTCGCGGGTTTCCTTGCCCTCGGCCACCATTGTTCCCACACCGGTCTTGGTGAAAAAGGCCGGAATGCCAGAACCGCCAGCGCGCAGCTTTTCAGCGAGCGTGCCCTGGGGCGTGAATTCAAGCTCAAGCTCGCCAGCCAGGAATTGGCGCTCGAACTCCTTGTTCTCGCCTACATAGCTGGAGATCATCTTCTTGATCTGGCGCGTTTCGAGCAACTTGCCCAGGCCAAAGCCGTCAACGCCGGCGTTGTTGGAAATCGCGGTCAGGTTCTTGACGCCGCTATCGCGCAGCGCTTCGATGAGGGCCTCGGGAATGCCGCACAGGCCAAAGCCGCCGACGGCAATCAACTGGCCATCGCGCACCACATCCTTGATCGCGGCAGCGGCGGACGGATATAACTTGTTCACAAATTCCTCCTACAGTGGGAAAACAGCATTGAGCGCTTACTGACGAAACGCAACGCCTCACGATAATACGTAAGAGCATACGTAGTATTGCCTAAAGACAAGTCCCCATGGCGACCCCTCCTTTAAACGCGCCCGGCGTGGCCAAGGCCGACCACCGTATGGCCTTTGAATTAGCACCGATAGGCTTGGTGATCTCGCGCCAGCGCATCATGATCGACTGCAATCAGCGCCTGTGCGAGATGTTCGGCGCCAGCCGCGAGCAGCTGGTGGGGCAGTCATTTCGGCTGCTCTACCCCAGCGCCGACGAATACGAGCGCATGGGCCAGCGCCTGAACGCCATCTTGCAGACCCGCGGCGTCTATGCGGACGACCGCATCATGCGCCGCGTTGGCGGCCGCCTGGCTGGCGAAAGCTTCTGGTGCCATGTAACCGGCCGGGCCCTGAACCCGCAGGCGCCGCATGAAGCGGGCATCTGGAGCTTTGAAGATTTGAGCGCTCGCCGGCCGGTGACGGCTCAATTGACGGCGCGAGAGCGCGAAGTGGCCGCCCACCTGATGGAAGGGTTGACCTCCAAAACCATAGGCCGCGCCCTGGGCATCAGCCACCGCACCGTGGAAATCTACCGCGCCCGCCTGATGCGCAAATACCAGGCTGCAACCACCGCCGAGCTGGTGCACAAGCTGCTGGCCGGATAGGGGCCAAAAAGCGCCAGACTGAGAAAATACACGAGCTTAATTAACTTAAATTATCAATTCAATTTTCAGAACCAACTACATTTGATCAGTTTTCATTGACGGATCGAGCTCCAACCTCGAACCCAAAGAAGAAATGATCAAAACCCGGCTTCGAAAACTACCCTGGCTGCAGGCCGCTGCGGCGGGTATCACCCTGCTGCTCTCCAGTATCACCGCGGCCCAATCGCCCCCTTGGCAAGTATTCGCTCAAGCCGACGACAGGCCCCGCCTGAGCGTGAGCCAAAGCAGCAGCTTGCTGGTCTTCATGAGGGCCCAGGAAACCACGCCAGTAGGCTCGCGCGCCTTGCCCACGGACATCCTGATCGACGGGCTGCTGCATACCGCATTGCTGCCAGGGGGTTTTTCCGAGGCGAGAGTCTGCCCCGGCATCATTGAGCTGCAGGTGGTTGGCCAGGCCACCAACGGCTTGCCCCAAAGGCCGTCTGTCCCGATTCGCACCAGCCCGGGTGGCATCACCTACATCGAGGTTGCCGCGCCCACGAGCAGCCAACCCTTGCGGGTGCTGTCGCAATCGGTAAGCAGCGCACCCAGTGCGATGCAGGGCCTGCGCAGGCAGGTACACGCCCTCTCACGGCTGCCCGCCAATCAGGACTGCCGCGTCTCTGTGGAACGTGAAAACCTGGTCGCTGCCGCGCCGCCAACGGCTGCAGCAACGGCCCTTGTTCCACCGGCCCTTGTTTCGCCGGCCCTTCTGGTACCACCGCCGGCTCCCCTAGCGCCACCGCCGGTTCTTGCGGCCAAGACCCAAGCGGCGGCGGAACTGCCGCCCCCGCCCGCACCAGAATTGAAGCGCAAGCACACGCTGTCGTCAGAAATGCTGTTCCAGTTTGGCGGCTCGCGGGTGCAGGACCTCACACCTCAAGGCCATGCCGAAATTGTTCGCATCGCCCGGGCCCTCAAGGAGCAAATCCGCAGCATTCAAAGCATTTCCGTGCAGGGACACACCGACCCCATGGGCTCGGCGAAAACAAACAAGCGCCTGTCGTCCGAGCGCGCCGAAACAGTGCGCAAGATCCTGATCAACAGCGGCATACCGTCTCGCAAGATCCAGGCTGAGGGGCTGAGCACCTCACAGCTGCTGGTGACCGACTGCCAACGGCGCGGTGATAGCAAAAAAGATCGACTGGCCTGCAACGCTCCCAACCGGCGGGTGGAAATCATTACGAACAGCAGCAGGGGCTGAACCAGCATGAATTCAAAAACCTACAAACTCAGCATCCTCACGCCCGCCAACGAGGAGTCAGCCCCGGCAGCGGACGGCAGCAGGGCTGGCGTCAACCCGCCCACATCGGTCATGCACCTGCTACCGGCCGGCCGCATCGCCACCCTGCGTGTACCCGCAGTGGCCGGCGCCCGCTACATGGTGACCGAAGATGAAAGCGGCCGGGCGCCCCAGCAGATCCATGCCCGCCGCCGCGGCAAGGACCTGCTGATCCACATCGAAGACTACAAGCCCGATCAGATCGATCTGATTGTCGAAAACTTCTATGAACTGCCGTCGGGCGGCTTCGCGGGCGTCGCTGAAGACAATCTGGCCTACCCCTTCATACCCAGCACCGCAGAGTTGGGCGATGAAATCGTCGCCTTGGCCGACGGCATGGCCATTTCCCAGGTGCTGGGCAGTGGCCCGGTCAGCCTTCTGGGTGGCTTCGGCGCAGCGGGAGGAGCGGCGGCGGGCGCAGGAGCCGCCGCCGGCGCGGCAGGTGCTGCTGGCGGAGCTGCTGTTGGCGGGGCCGCAGCAGCAGGCGGAGCAGCCGCAGCCGGAGGGGGCTTGGGCCTGGGCGCTCTCGGAGCGGGTGGCTTGGCTGCCGCAGCCGCAGCAGGCGGCGGTGGTGGTGGTGGCACATCGACGGGAACGGGAACGGGAGGGGGAACGGGGGGCAACCCGAGCACGCCGGTCCCGGACAACGCAGGTCCCCTGTCCGTCAAACTGACGGACGCCACCAACTCGGGGCCCAAGGACGACACCGTTACCAACGTCCGCAAACCGACGCTCACTGGCACCACACAGCCAGGCAACACGGTCAGCATCAAAAGGCCGGACGGAACGACCAGCCCAGCCCAGGTCGACGCACAAGGCAACTGGACCTGGACACCCACTTCTGATCTGCCTGAGGGAGACAACCCGATTGTGGTGACGGCCACCAACAGCGCAGGCACCACGGTGCGCAATGTGAACGTGGGTATCTACTCCACCCCCTGGGGCGCCAGCCTGACCGACAACCTAGACGCCATCGAGAAGGGCACAGGCGACGTCAAGCCCGGCGACAGCAAACTCAATATCGCAGAGTTCGCAAGCGGTCTGACAGCCACCTTCACCCTGGCGCGCGAGCCAAGCCGGCCGCTTACCGCCGACGACCTCTTGATCACGGGCGATGCACAGATCAAAGCGGGTTCACAGCTCACCAAGATCGACAACAAGACCTACACCGCAGTGCTTGAAGCCAAGGCCGCCAACAACGCAGGCAGCTTCAGCGTCAAGCTCAAGGACGGCCTCACGAACTCCGCGACCTTCACCGACCTGGCGGGCAACAACTTCACAGGCGTCAGCCCAGTGCTCACGCGCAGCTTCGATACGGTGCGACCCGCCATGGCGCTGGCGCGAAGCTGGTCCGATACGAACAGTGACGGCAATATCAGCAGCAGCGAAAGCTCAGCTGGCATCAGCTACAGCGCCACTTTCAGCGAAGCTCTGAGCAGCCCCTTGGCCTTGAGCGACTTTTCCGTCACCAACGGCACGGTCCGCGCCAACTCCTTCGTCATCAACAGCCAGACCAACAGCTACAGCTTTGTGGTCGACCCCACGCCCAGCAGCACCGGACAGCTGCAGGTCAAGGTCAATGCCGCATCGGCCACCTCGATCAAGGACATCGCCGGCAATCCACTAGACCCAGCGGCGTTGACTACCGACAAGCTGCAGTTCGCCGGCGTACCCTTCGATCTCCGGGGCCCTACCCTGACCGTGGGGCTGACCGATCCGACCAACTCCGGGCCCAAGAACGACACCGTCACCAATGTCCGCAAACCCACGCTCACCGGAACCACCCAACCAGGCAACGCGGTCACAGTCAAAGGCCCCGACGGAACCACCAGCCCAGCTCAGGTCGACGCACAAGGCAACTGGACCTGGACGCCCGCCGCAGATCTGCCCGAGGGCAACCAGCCCATTCAGGTGATCGCCAGCAACAGCACGGGTATTGTCATTCGCGACGTCACTGTCGGGATTTTCAACAGCACCTGGGCCGCCACACTCGCCGACAACCTGGATGCCCTTGAAAAGGGCAGCCTGAACAACACTGACACCTTCACCGATCTGGCTGGCAACAAATTTACCGGCTCTCCCACTGCCTTGGCCCGCAACTTTGACACCCAGAGTCCGACCACAACGCTCTCGCGCAGCTGGGGTGACACCGCCAGCGACAGCGTACTGAGCATCAGCGAGAACACGGCCGGCATCAGCTATAGCCTGAGCTTCAATGAAGCGCTGGGCGTGGCGCCAACACAGAGCGACTTCACCATCACCAACGGCACGATCCGCGCCAACTCTTTTGCCACCAACAG
>Ga0222712_10000374_pt1 | contig 61268 bp, 43 predicted proteins | sample C33_657DmetaG_FD_165043 | JGI IMG/M metagenome (GOLD analysis project Ga0222712, IMG submission 165043) | Estuarine water microbial communities from San Francisco Bay, California, United States - C33_657D | ecosystem: Environmental > Aquatic > Marine > Unclassified | place: USA: California... | reverse complement strand
TGAGCACTTTTCTAAGCACGTCTTCTACTTTTTCATTTTTGATTTCTACCGTCAGCGGCAGGTCATTAGCAATCAACTCGTTTTTGTAGGAAAACAAGACGTTTGTTTGCTTTTCTATTGATTTAAGAAATGTTTTAATAGTCCCTTTTTCGAGAGATATACTCACCTTTTCTTGCAATACATCTTGTGCTTTTGCGGGAATTGCGAAAGCATTTATCGCAAAAACCCCTGCCATTATTACTTGTATGAGGTTGATTTTCATAAACAAGAGCAATTTTTGTTTAAAATGATTTTTTGTCATAGTTTTAATTGTTTTTTGAAAGAAAAATAAATTATTCACGCCTATCGTTTGTAGGCTGGAGGTATCGGGGGATAAATGTTAGCGCATTTTCCCTCGATTTTTTTTAGTTAATATTGCTTCATTTTCTATATATTGAGTTTAATGTTGAAAAATAGGTAACTTAAAACTTATTATTAATTGGTCATTAATCGCAACCTGTGGACTGAATCACTATTTGAGCATCTACAATTTTGTAGCTTGCACCAATTGTTTTACACATAATATCGAGTTTGCTATATAATGATTCGTTGGCTAGCGTAGTAGTGATTATACAATGTGATAGCTGGTCGGCATCATAAATAATATGAACACCATAAGCCTGCTCAATGACTTTCAAAACTTCTGAAACGGGTATGTCTTCAAAACTTGTTTTGGTCAACTGGCTTAAATCTTTGATTAGGATTGGGGTTTCAACCAAAGATTTGGTAAGTAATTCCTCTTTTCTTGAAAATACAATTTGTTGATTAGGCGTAATGATTAAAGCTTCCTCTTCCGGGTCAGCGAAGGTGACTTTGCTTTGGTGAAAAACAGAAACTCTTCCTGTTTTTACACTTACTATTACTTCCTGGCTATCTTCAAATGCCTGAATAGTGAAACTAGTTCCTAAAACTTTTGTAATAACTTCGTTAGAATAGACAAAAAACGGTTTTTGAGGATTTTTAGTGATTTCAAAAAAAGCTTCGCCACTCAAAAAAACTTGTCGTTTATTCGGTTCAAAGTGCCTTGGATAACTCAATTTGGCATTCTTTGACAATGTGACTACACTCCCATCTTCAAGTTTTATAGACAAAGGAGCATTAGAATTATTTATTTTTTCAATTAATCTGATCTGTTTTTCTGCCGTAGCTACCAATTCACTGTAATTTATTTTTTTAGGGTTATTGATTAACAATAAACTATTCAGACCTATTCCGAGAACAATCACAGCCGCAGCCGCCCAACTATATTTTCCCCATTTTGAAGAACGGAATTGTCGTAGAAATCCAAAGGTTGCAGTCTCTGATTCAACATCAATATTGTCGTTAATGAGCGACCATACTTTTGCTTGATTTATATTGGGTTGGCGAAGTTTTTCTGCCTCAGCTACTTTTTTAATAAAGTTTGAGGCTTCATTAATAATGATTTGTTTTTCAGGATTTTCCGATAAAAATGCTTGAAAAAAAGCATCATTTTTACCATACTTTACCCAAAGTATAAAAGCATCGTCTTTTATAAAATCTTGTGTCTGAAAAAACTTATACTTCATCTTTTTAAAAAGCTATTTTATTGGCTTCAATAATACAGATACGAATCATTCAATAAAATACTCACTAAACAAAAAATATTTTTTAAAAAAATATAAGGATTGTAAAATTTTTGAGAAGTTTACGCAGAATAGCATAAGAACGGAATAGCAGATTGCTAACCGATTGTTTGTTTACATCCATGAGTATTGCTATCTCATCTAATGTAAAATCGTGGTAATATTTTAGATTGATTACTTCTTGTTGGCGTATAGGAAGGTGAGCGATTGCTCTTTGTAAGGTATCTAAGTTGGCATCAAATTGTTCAGAATCTATCTTTTTTTGTTCCTCAGAAATGCTGATTAGGAAATCTAAGTAGACATCGACATCCTCTGATTTATCAAAAATATCTCTCTCGAGTTGGCGGAGGATTCTATTCTTTAATGAGCGGAAGAGGTAAAATTTAACTTCGTTAACTTCGGAAAGATTCGTCCTATTGTTCCAAATACTAATAAATAGTTCTTGTACGGCATCTTCAATCAGATTTTCGTTTTTTGTAATCCGAAAACCATAGTTAATTAGTGCTTGAAAGTATTGTTTATATAAATCCTCAAAAGATTTTTTATTACCCGAAATCATATCCTTCCAAAGGGTTTGTTCTTGCTCTTTGGTCAAATTCATAACTGATTCGAAATATTTTTTGTTGATTTTCAAAGCTTTCAACTTGAAATTTTAAATTTTCAGTGCGTAAGTATAATAATTTTATTTTAAATAAAACAAATCCAATTTTAATCAAAGCAGCAAACAAGCGAGCACAAGAAACTGATTTTAACCCACTCAAATCATATTGAATAAGTCAAAGAAATTGGAATATAATAACCCTCTTTAATGCATTAATCCGATTAAAACTAGATTGTAGCCGTATCGACTCGGCCTTTGGGACCACCAGAATCCACCTCAAAAGGGTATAGTCTTTTATTTTACAGGGTTGGTAGCAAAACAGGTAGCACGAGTGGGGTTTTCAGGTGAAATATGAGTTTGTTTAAATTTAAACGAAGTTGTAAAAAATAACCTTTATCGATCCAATTATTGCTGACGAATTACAAAAAAAGAGACCCCTATTACTAGAGGTCTCTCGGTATTTTCATCAAACTTAAAAACTCTTTTTTTGAATCATTAGAGGTGCTTTCGTCCGCCCAGCTTTTGCAAACACATTTGTTGCAAGTTCTTGCTAGGTATTTAAATCTGTCCGTTTAACTATTTGCCCCGCCTAACGTTCATGCCAAAAGTTGTTTCAACTGAATTGAACCACTCTTCATCAGTTTGGGCATTAAAGTCAACCCATTGTTCATCTGTCAAAGATGCCCGCCATCCTAAAAACGGAAGTGCTGTGGGACCAACGGGGTGTCTTAATTGCCAAGTGTCTCCATTGGCTATTTCAAACATTAGATCAGCTACCATTGAGGGAGGCGTAGGCTGTTTAAGCGATTCTTCGAACATAGCTCCAAAACGAAGTACCTGTGGATATTTAGAATGGCTATCCACAGTAATGTCTTGTGCCATTTTTGTATCAATAATACCTGGTTCTATTAACGATACCCTGATATTAAATGGTTTTACTTCTCCTGCTAAAGATTCAATAAGTGCTTCCAAAGCAAATTTGCTGGCGCAATAAGCACTTAATGGGGTATTAGCAATTTTTCCTGCGACTGAACCTACATTAATAATGCAACCATTTTTATTTTCTCGCATTTGAGGTAGTACTGCCTGAATGCATCGGATTACACCAAAATAATTGGTCTCCATAATAGCTTTAAAATCACTCATTGGCAATTCTTCGATCGAACCATGACGCTCAATGCCTGCATTATTTACCAATACATCTATGATTCCATGCTCCTCAATAATACTTTGAATGCAATGTTTAACTGAATCATCCGAATCCACGTCCATTTTATATATGATAATATTTAATGATTCGTCGGTGATTTGTTTTTGTAAAGTTGACGCAGCTTCAAGATTTCTCATAGTTGCAAAAACCTTATAGCCTCCTCGAGCAAAAGAAAGGGCTGTCTCAAAACCAATGCCCTTACTTGTTCCTGTAATTAATACTGATTTCATAATGCATAATTAAATATTGCCAACTTAAATAGGGTTTCGGCTTTCCCTTTTTTTAATATTAGTTAATTTCAAAAATTTAAGAATACCTATGGGCCAAGTTTAGCAAAATCTTTGGTGTCATAAATGGCATTTTCCCACATGAAGAATTTACTTTGAAAGCCAATGCATGATATTAAGCGCAAATTGCTTCAAATCGTATTCTGGCATTTGCATCCCCACCTTAACCTTATCCTTTCCAAAAAGCATGGCAATAAATATCTCCGTATCTGAAAGAACAACCACCTTACCCTTGCCCACTTTCCCTGCCAAACCTACTGAGGATCCCTGTTCTACAGGCGTAAAAACTCCAGCATTTCCCATTTGCGCGGCACTAGAGGTAGGTAAAAGATTCGTATAGTCCTTTCCTTTAAAGGCACTTGCAGTAATCATAACAATATGATTAATTTCCTCACTTGCATTGCGTCCCTTTAAGATGGGATGATCACCTGTAAGCATGCCATTTTCCTTCGAATAATGGATTACATTTTTGCCAAATTTTTTATCCTGGTGCAGCGTATCAGCTATAGTTCCATAACTAGCGGTGATGCCGAACTTATTTAATAAGGATTCCATCGCATTAATAAAAGGAGACTTTTCTGCTAAAATTAAAAGTGAGCCACCTTTGTTTACATAATTGTATATATGATCTATTTCTTCCTTAGAATATGCCTTCATATCCCCCAGCTCTTTTTTCGTTCCATTATCAAATGGGAAAGCAGCATCCAGTACAACTATACCATAGGTAGCAAGGTGTTTTTTAGTAATAGGCAATGAATCTATTTGTGGATTATATCCATCTGACTTGACTAAGTCAATGAAAGGATTCATTAAACTTCTTTGTATGAAAAAATTATGATGACCGCCATCAATTAAAACTTTAGGGCCACTATTGTTTTTGTAGAAAGGTTGTAAGACCTTAGAATCAAACGACGGATCGTTTATCATTTGCGCCTGAAGGCAATAGCTTGAAAACAAAAATGTTAAGAGCAATATTTTTTTCATTGTTTTAAATTTAAATTTGGATTTTTTTTTCAAAATTATAAATATCTTTTAGAAACCAAAAATAAACTTAAAACTTTAATGCATATTTAACACACTTAAAAAAGAGCTATTATATTTAAATCAAATTTTAAACCAATCAACAAACAAGTGAGCGTTTTAACTCGCTCAAATCATATTGAAAAAGTTAACGAAATTGGGATTGAATTATCATCTAATGTATTAATCCGATTAAAATTAAATTGTAGCCGTATCGACTCGGCCTTTGGGTACACCCAAATCCACCTCAAAAGGGTGGATTCTTTTATTTTACAGGGTTGGTAGCAAAACAGGTAGCATTAGAGGGTTTTTCAAGTGAAATGTAACTTCGTTTAAATCTCAAATAGCCAAACCACTTTACTTATTAATATTTCCACAAATCCATTTATAATTAAAAAAATAAAGCCCAACAAATTTGATGGGCTTCTTAATTTTATAGTTACTTTAACAAATACCTAATCCGCATAAAACTTACGATATAATTGGCCTGAAATAAAAACAGCGTTATTGCCTTTGTTTTTTTCTGCCCAAGCTTTAAATTTTGGATGTGCATGTATCACTTTGTATTCAGCTTCTGAATTCCAATGCCCAATAGTACAATTACGATATGTTTTCGTTGTATCTGAAGCAGCCAATTTTAAATGGCTGTAATAATTTTTAGGATAGCCAATCTCAACCATAATTGCATTGATTTCTTTCAAAGTTGCTATATAGGTTTGCTCAGCTGCAGCATTTTTAACATCGTAAAAATGAACAGAATTGATGGCGTTTTGAGCTGAGGAAGTCCGTCCTATAGCCAAGGCAAGTACTACTAAAAAAAGGATTTTTTTCATGATATTAAATTTGGTTTAGAATTTATGTTAGAACAAACATAAATATCTTTTTGAAATTAAAAATAAATTTTTACATTTTTTTTAAAAGTCAAACTTTCATCAAACAGTGATTCATTTTTTCCAAGCAGCAAACAAAAGAGCACAAGGAACTGATTTAAACTCACTCAAATCACATCGAGTATACAAAGAAATTGAGATAGAGTAACCTTGATAAGGTGTTGATCCGATTAATATTTGATTATAGCCGTATCGACTCGGCCTTTGGGTACACCCAAATCCACCTCAAAAGGGTGAATTCTTTTATTTTACGGGAGTGGTAGCAAAACGGGTAGCACGAGAGGGGTTTTCGGGTGTAATTTAAATTGTTTAAATTTAAACGATACAAGACTTAATGAAAATTGAGACCCTTAGATTTTCCCGACACATAACAGAGTTAACTGATATTTTACAGATTGTACCTAAAAAAATAAGACATTAAACCAAATCAAATATTAACTAAAAAATTTAAAAAATGACTTACAAAAATTTCGCATTCGCAGCTTTAATTTGCTTTTTGGCTTCATGTAGTAAAGATGATGATACTCCAACAACTCCAACAACTCCAACAACTGCTAATGGTACAGTTATTAATGTAGATGCAACTAAATTTCTTACCTCATCAGGAGCGGTAACCATTACTACCGAAAATCGAACACTTTCTAATGGAACAACAGCAGCTTGCTACAAAATTGTCACAAAAAGTACACCATCAGACCATGCGCAAGGTCCTTGGTGTCCAACAAACATTACAGATGATGCTACAAAAGGAGGAATTTGGATAGAAGCCGGAAACGTTTTCGACGTGGATGGAGCATTTGTTAAAAATCTAGCCACATTTTATAAGAATACTAAATGGCAAATGTATAACACTTCTACTGGTGCTATTACAAGAACTACAACTCAAGCTGAATGTCAGGCAGCTGCAAATCCAAATGTTGGGTTAGCTTATCAAAATTATTGTGTTGAATGTTTACCTTCATATGTATCTACCCTCACAAAAACTATTTATATACCTGTTACCCCTGTGAAATTGAGCTCACCAGTTAGCTTTGGTGGTGGACCAGGCTCAGTTGGACCAACTACCCGAGGAATTGCATTTAATGGAGTGATATTTGATGCAGGAGCACCTACAAATGCAATATTGGCTGCATACACCTTAGCTCCTTTTGACGATGCTGGTGGACACATAAATATGGGTGCAGGTTATCACTATCACGCTGCTACAGGTAAATCAACTAAAATCACTCAGCCAGACGGACATGCTGCTATGATTGGTTATGCTTTAGATGGTTTTGGTATGTATGAAAGGTTAAGTACTGCAGGAACAGAATATACCGATTTAGACACAAGTCGTGGACATTATGATGCTACTAGAGGCTATCACTATCACGTGGATAAAGCAGGTTCAAATAATTTTATTAACGGTTTAGCAGGAGCATATGCTCAATAAGAAATGAAGTTTAAATTACTATTTTTAATGATAGGAATGATGTTTTTTACACCATTCCTATTTGCCCATAGTCCCGATTTGTCAAGTATGATGATTTATGAGCAAAACGGTAAGTATTTTTTGGCAATTAAGAGTTCGCTTACCGCATTTGAGGGAGAGATTGATTATCACTTTAATAAAAACGCTTACAAAACTCCAGAGGAATTTCAGCAATTAGTCAGTAAACATTTTCAAAAAAATTGTTTACTGATTATCAATAATAACACCATCAAATTTATTCATCCAACTGTTGTACTTGGACACGAGACCACGGTATTTGCAGAGTTATTAAATGTGCCAGATAAGTTTAACTCTCTTTATGTAAGAAATACGGTTTTTAAGGATATGCCTAATAATATGTGTGAGCTAATTCTTACTTTAAAAGGTTTGCCTCAAAAGCAGTATATTTTAACCAATGCGAACAACCAAGAAGTAAAACTAAACGTAGAAAATGATTATTGGGAAGTTGAGGAAACAAATGCTTCTTTTTTTAAATCTTCAAATTTGCTTTTGTGGTCATTACTTTTCTTAAGCGTTTTAGTAGTTGTAGCAATAGCACTATGGAGAAAGAAAAACATCAGCTAAAAAGGGTTCTGCGTCATGCGCTCTGACATGCAAACTTGGAGTTATCTACTTCTAATGAGTTTTAGTAATAAATTGAAACTTTGTGCCACGTAAACCCGCCCGAACGCAAACCCTCTAACCGTTACCCCCTCAAACGAGGTGAATTCTTTTATTTTACGGGAGTGAAAGCAAAATGGATAGCACGCGAGAGAGATTTTCGGGTGAAATTCAAATTGTTTAAATTTAAACGATACAAGAAATAACAATTATCGGTCCAATTTTGCTGATGACTTACATTAGTCTTCCCTAGTTTACTTATTTAAAATCAAATCAGAGCTATTCTAATGTTTCTTGGGTTTAGATTCTTAAGTTCTCATATCTTTTGGCAAATTAAGAGCACTAAAATTCAGAGAAAAGAAAACAGTTTTCAAAGATAACTTGACCTTGGTTTGGAATTGCTCGAAAAAAAGGATTGAAACCAAACCAGATAATTTTTCCTTTATCTACTTTTTGAACCCCAAGCATCAATGAATTAGCAACTATTTGTTTTTTATGGGTCCCTATAAATCCCATAATTTTGGGTTTTGAAGAGGTTTTCAGTATCGGAGTAAATCCTTTTCTCAGGGTAACAAATTCAGAACTTTGGTTGATGATAAACATCTGTTGATCATCAATTCGAAAAGCTAATGGGTGGGTTTTTTCTACCTCTAATTCCAATAAATTTCCTGCTGACGTTTGGGAAATTTCAGCTCTTTCTTGGATCTCATAAGTTGAAGCATGCTCCACACTATCTTCTTTTACCTCTATATCTTTCCCTCCTAAAATCTTATGTGCCCCTTCAAATAATATTAATTTACCGCCTTTCCCCATCCAATCTTGCAATAAAATGGCGTAGTTATTGGATAACTTATTGTATTTCCCATCCGGGAAAATCACATGGGTATATTGAAATAAATTTGCTTTAAACAATTGATTTAAAGGAATAAAACTAGGTTTTAGGCCATATTTTACGGTCAAAAAATAAGCTAATTCTCCCTGTTGGTTTACATCATTCAAAGGATCTACCACTACGGCTATTTTTGGCAAAAAAATTGTTTTAAAATGTGTTGAGCCTAAATCTTTTCCATTTTCTGATCTGAAACTAGTCAAGGGTTTTAGCAAAATTTTTAGTGAAGCAGCCATTTGAACCAGTTCATTTTTTTGTGACTCTAATAATTTTGTAATCAATAGGGTAATCTGTCCCGATTGAACATCTGAATAGCTTAATAACCCTCCTAACTTCAGGGCAAAACGCATGAATTCTTGACTTGATTTGAAATTGCTTGGATAAAAAGAGTAGCCTATTTCTGCTGAATTGTTGGTTTTCAATGGGCCAATTTCATATTTATCTTTTTTAAATGAGATTTCTTCCGATAAACCATATGCCTTTAATCCATTCAATTGAAATAAATTCCAAGCGGTTATATCATAGGTAAGGGAGTCTTCTAGAACAATGTTTGGATCTAACAAGGCTTGAATTAAAGCCGAGGATGTCTGCCGAGCATTGATAAATAAGCCTGTTTGGACGGGTAAATTAATGAGCTTGTTCTCCTTGTATGCATAGGCACTTAATAATGGCTTTGTTAGTTGAGTATATCCATATTTAATGTCATTTTTTTCGAGTAATTCAATAAATTCTTTGGCTTTATAAAGCTCTGAATCTGGTATGAAATAGCTTTTAAACCTGTTTGTTGGATTTGTTCTTGATTTATTGTGATTTCCGTAAAAAGATAATTTTATTGCTTCTGAATTTGCCAATGACCACTCAACTAAATTTAAAGCTAAGCTTGTGTGATGCTCCACCCGGGCGCCCAGCGAAATTGAATCCCCATTGTTTTTAGCTGCATTTAGCCCTCCCCGAATTCCTCCTTGTTCCAAAGTCATCCCCAATGCACCATTTAATATTGGATACGTATCTCCATATCCTGGATACAGCAAATCATATACTTCCGACGTAAAATATGGCCATTTTTTAGCATCAAAAAGTTTGGAAAATGATTTGCTCACATTGGCTTGAAGTTCTAGTGTGCTGGGAGATAAAAAATTCAAATAGGGTTTAGCTGCGGGTGGAAAATAATACGTATGTTGAAAACTTTGTTCATGAAAATCTGCGTGCAACATGGGCATCCATGACCGATATAATTTGACTCTTTGTTGCGTTTCTTTTTGCATTTGCCATACCCAATCTCGATTTAAATCAAATGAAAAATGGTTATAACGTCCTGTGGTATTTCCTTCAAAATGCTCTTGGTCATTTGGATCCGCATTTCCTTCTGTTAAAAAGTTTCTTCGATTAAATTGGGTTACATATGCTTCCCGACCATCAGGATTCAAACATGGATCAATTAAAATTACATAATAGGTGGATTTGTTTTTCGATGAAACCAATTGAAACATAGTTTTTAAAGCTGCCTCGCTTCCTGCCGCTTCATTTCCATGTACATTAAAGGATAAATTAATGATGAGTGGCATGGACTGATCAGAATTCTTCCCCTGAATGGCATTTAGATGATTTGCCTGAATTTCATTTATTGAAAGGCCTTTTGGTAGATTTGAAATCAATAATTGTCCTAATTCTCTATGCTCACTTGTTTGTCCATAAGTTATCCATTGGGCTAATCCATCGCTATTTTCAGCTAAATAGCGGCTGTAAGAAATGATTTGATGGTGGTAGGTAAACCGAGAGCCCAAGGGGTAACCCAAAAATTCTTCAGGTGATTTTACTTGGCTAAAAGAGGTAAATGATAGTAATAAATAGATGAAGGATAATAATTTTTTCATTGTTGAGAATTAGTTGATCCTAAATTAAATAAATGTGGGTGAATTAAACGCATCCTTGCTTAAAATCATGTTCAGATGTTCTCTAAAATGGCCAAAATCAATGTAAATAAAGTCATTTCATTTTCTTATGCTCCTTTGTATTACAATTTTCAAAAAGAATTATACGTCGTCAAACTCAATTTGACTTTTCCTTGGCGAATGTTTGATATTGCTTTAGAATATTTGAAATAAAAATGAATTACAATTAATCTGCAAACTTTCAAAATACTGTTTTTGAAAATATAAAAAATGCATAACTACCAAAACTAGTCACTAGCTTAAAAAAACCACACGAATAGGTCATTTAACCGTATTTTTTGGCCTAATTCCTAAGAAATATATTAAATTTTAGCCAATCAATGACCTTGTTTATTGATATAATTGATTAAACAATAGCTTAAAGGTGCTATGCGTCTGACCACGGAACGTGATTTCTGGACCATAGACGAATAATTTGCCGGCGCCAACCTTCGCCTCAAAAGCTGCCACACCATCCTGTAAATAGGCCTGACCAAAGGCCCAACCGCTTCGCAAGGTTTTATCTGAGGCATACCAAGCCAAAGGCTTTACAACCTGCTGGGCGATCGCATCCGGCTGTAATTTAAACACCGGACTCATACTAAAATACACATCGGCCTTCGTCGACATACCCCAGTTCGCCCGCGAATCTGGATCCACTGACACCTGCATCACACTGCCCGGAATGTAAAATTTCTCTCCAGGTAAATTCCGCTCCTTGCCCGCGACCATTTCCACCAATGCATTCCGAACGGGTAATCCCAAATGATAGGCTAAATTGGCACTCGACCCAATCGTCACAATATCCCCTCCCGTTTCCAAAAAGACCTTTAACGAAGGGATGGATTTCACGGTAATCTTGCCCATTTGCGCATGGTATTCTGTTGGAATATCCGCTTCCTTGGGTTCTCTTTCAGAGTTATCGTCCCGAGAAACCGATTGGCCTGTTAGTCCAGGAATCGCCCCACCCATGAACACGATGACATCGTATTTGGACTTCAAATTACCAAGATCGATTTCTTTGGCATATAAAAGGCTAAATGTAAATTGATGCTGTTCCAAAATCCAACGCACCCAGCCAGCTGACATCGACCCTCCATAGGTGTCCCATAAAGCAATCCGACGAGTCTTCACCGGAATCGTAGCCGAACTCGCCGATAAGCCTTGAACCTGAATGCCATATTTAAGCGATCCTTCGGCCAATAATTTCTTTGCCTCCTCCGAAGATTTAATAACAAAATGATCTTTGTTTTTTGTCAACTCCAATCCCGCCTTTAATGCCTCATTCACCAATGAAAACGAAGCATTGTCCTGAGTAGAAAAACCATAATAAGCAAAATTTCCAACCGGAAATCCACCCGCCGCTTTTTCCAATACCCCATACGGCAAGGTCTCCAATGGCATATCTACCGCCTCCAAAATCCGATCAAATTTCACCCCCATCGTATACGCCGGCGTCCAACCCGCCGAATCATAGGGGCGCACAGGTGGACCCCCTGGATATAGAAAATCATTCGGATGATCTTGCGGCTCAAACATGTCCAACACATGCGGCCGGAACGCCTGATTTGTTTTCACTACATAAGATCCTGCTGGATATTTTTTTCCAGCGATTTCAAAAGCCGTTGTGGCCTTTTCAATCCGAATTCCACTTTGTATCAAAATGTTAATAAATGCTACCGCCGAGGTGCTTTGATCTGCCGGAACCACATAGGCACGTGGATCACGCAAAATCGAGTTTTGATATACCTTCGCATAATAGGCCAACGGCAAGGTATCTATCCGCGCCTCAGGATTCTTGATGTCTGTTCGATACAATTCTTGGATCGATTCTACCTTTTTGGGCGAAAGAGTCCAATAATCTTTGGATCCGTTTTCAATCGACTTTCGACCCATCTTATAAATGTTCATTAACACCTCGTCCTTATAGCGGGCCGCGTGATTTAGCATCGCATAATTCATTGAAATCGAATAATCGATGGAATTCCTAAATAGCCATTTTTGAGGCGTAATCGGGAAGGGTAAACCGCTATTCGGGATTAATCGCTGTGGAACCAGTGGAATTTTCATCGGCGTAGGACTTCCGATGATTTCGGTTAAAACACCGACGATATTGTGGTAATAAGCCGTCGTCCGTAAACCGCCATTCCACCAAGTCGAATAGACGGAGCCCCCTTTCATCGTATAGCCAGGTTTTCCCTCGGCGTTCAGCCGACTGCTCATCGCCGCCCCTATGGCATCGATTCCAGTGACCAATAATGGATCGAAGACATAATTAAATGGATCGCGATATGGAGGTCCGGCCACTACGGTTCCTAACGGGCCTGTTTGATGGTGATTGTAGAGAAATTGAGGCATCCACTCGATGTATTGCTGGCGACTCATATTCTTCGACTCTCTCATGTTCATCATAAAAAAATCGCGGTTATTGTCATGACCAATGTACTTTTGGTACAAACGAGGCAAATTCGCATAAGACCGTTTCAAGGTGTCTGCATTCCGCATGTACCAAGATGATACCAATTCCTGCCCATCTGGATTCGCATGTACAAAGAGGATGATGGTATTTTTAAGAATACGTTGAGTTTCTTCATCATTGCGCGTCAAAAACTGGTGCATCGTTTCGATCCATTGGTGGATTCCCACAGTTTCGGTGGCATGCAAACCTCCGTCGATCCACACGACCGCTTTTCCCTCTTTGGCTAATTGACTCGCTTCGGATTCAGAAAGGCCTTCGGCGCGGGCCATTTTTTGGGAAATGGCTTTATATTTGGCCAAATTCTTGATATTCGCTGGATCTGACACAATCACCATGTATTGATTACGACCTTCCTCGGTTTTGCCAATGGATTGCAATTTCATGCGTGGCGAAACCGCGGCAACTTTTTTCAAATAGGCCTCTGTTTGAATAAAAGTAGCTAATTGATAATTATCCCCGATGGAGAACCCGAAATGAGATTTAGGACTTGGGATCGATTGAGCAAGGGCAAAAAAGGAAAGACAGACAAAAACGAATGTATATTTTTTCATGTAAGAAATTTTAAATTTTTTGAATAATCAGTTGGCAATCATTTCAACTTGAGCAATTACAAAATTTGATAAAAGAAGTAATACTATTTTTAATTATCCGTTAGAACTTAAATTAATAAAAATCTTGTTAGCCGACATCAAACTAAATAATAATTTTGTTTAAGAAGAGTTTCGATTGATATCAAATTTAACATTAATTTCATTTAAAATAAAACAAATCCCAACTGATTTAACGGTAGCAAGCGATCACAAGGAACTAATTTTAACCCACTTGAATCGAATTAAATAACCCGATATTATTCAATTATAAAATTATAGGTTTCGTCTTGATCCGATTAAAATTTGATTGTGGCCGTATCGACTCGGCCTTCGGACACACCCAAATCCACCGCAAAAATGTGGATTTTTTTATTTTACGGGAGTGAAAGCAAAATAGGTAGCACGAGTGGAGTTTTCGAATGAAATCCAAATTGTTTAAATTTAAACGATGCAAGAAATAAGGCCATTAACATTCCAATTTTATTGTCGACCTACAATCAAAGAATTAGAATTTGCTTTAAACAAATAGGTGTCTAGAGATCAATCCACTACTTTTCTTAATCGTATTTCCCTCAAATCTAAAATGGCCCCCACCTTAAAATAATCATTCGATTTAAATCGAATTCGCTCATTACCTCTTTTTAAAGACAATTTCCCCACAATTTCCGCTGCGTAGTTTTCCCAAGATCCACTAGGTCTTACTTGTTTCTTTAAACTACCTTTTGAACTAGATAGTAAGAAATATTTGCCCGCTTCCGCATCATCCACTGACCATTCCAAGAGCACCTCATAATTTCCAGATTCAGGAACTTGGACATCCCAAACCACCTCGTCTTTGGCAGTAAACCAACCAAACGCACGCCATTCAGGCATGTATTGAATTTTAGGACCGATCGCCCTCCCTTTTTCAGCCGTCAATCGCAAAGAACCGTCTTTTTCAACCAGAACCCGGCTGGGTCGATTCACCAAATCCGCTGGAAATGGAGTATTTACCAAGTCATTTTTGAAATAATCACCCACTACTTTTTGAACATCGGCCTCCACAGAAGAGGTAAAAGGAGAAACCGTTTCCACCTCATAGCCTCCCAAAACATATTCCTTAGCTGTGGGAATATAACCCAACCAGCCATTCGTATATCCATAGAAAAAGGTGTTTTCAAAGGGTGAAATTTTCCTAATTTCATTGGAAATCTCACAAAATAATTCACCAGGTAAGCTCCAAATAGCCAGTGATTGATTGAATTTTAAAAATCGAGCAGGCAAAATAACCACATCTTCCCCTGCCTTATTTTTCTTTTCATAGGCTTTTAATTCCGGAATCCATGTGAGTGATTTTTTCCTCAAGCTCTCAATTTGAGTAGCGCCGGAACTTATTCGCATGGATTGAGTAAGTTGGTCAATGGATTTGTAAATATCGACTATTTTATCCCCCAAAGCCTCTTTAAAAAACCTCATGGAAGTATCCTTAGACACTACTTTATCACCCAAAGGCATTGTATTTGGAGCTAAATTACCAGCGGCCCCATTGATAAATAAGACAGGTGCTTTTAGTTTTTCTTGGACATACCTAGAAATGAGACCAGGAACATCCCCGCTGATATACAAATTATCCTGCCCAAAAAACGTCCCATGAATAGGGAAATTGGCTATTATAGCTAGCGGGCTTCCATCTAAATTATCTAAACGAATTAAGCCAATTTGATTGTCTACAGGGCCTTCCGGGTAAAATCCCAAGGCTATTTTACCATTGGCCTTTCGTTCCCTCCGATTGATATTGGCCTTAGATTCTCCCATTCCAAATCCAATGTTAACTGGTCTCAACATTCGCCTAGCCTCCACAATCCCATCGATTAATTTTTGCTTAACCTCTTTAAAATACTCGAAATCAATCGGATGCTGGTAGCGATCACCCATAAAAATGGCAGGAAGTCCAGGAGTACCCAGTTCCGGAGCCGAATGTGTATGTGTCAACGTCCACCAAAAATTAATGGGATTTATTCCAAGTTTTTGATCTACCTCGGCCGCTACTTGATCATAGGTGGCCGGAGACATCACACATAATTCAGAAGAAACAAGCAAAAATTGGGTAAATCCATCATCCATCAACACGATACGGTGAAAAATACGATCGCGCACGCCGATCGACTGCCTAGCGCCATAACCTAAGAGCATTTTGGCGCTTTTGGGCGTGATATCTACCGTTACTACAGAGGCCCTAAAATTAGCCTTCATTCCAAAAGATATCAATAAGAGGAATAATAGAGCATATTTTTTTATCATAAAATCATAAACCATTAACTATGCAAAAAATAATAGATTAAACTTAATCAAGAATAATTAACAATTATTTTCTTTTTACCAAGTTACCCAATCCATCAGGAAGAGTATTTAAATAAGCCATTAAATTAGATAATTCGATAGGAGTCAACTGGTCACCCAATCCAACAGGCATCATCGATATACTGATAGGTTCAATTAGGATAATCTCTGACCTAGGAATACGAACCTGTAAACCGGGACCTGTCGAGATGATTATAGCATCTGATAATTGATCCTTAAGAACGCCTACATAAGTTGCCGTTTTAGTTGTAATCTTAGTAGTCTCATATTCGCGTGCAAAACTAGCACTTGGGTATAGAATGGCTTCTAAAATATCGTGATTAGAGCGAATTTGTCCTATATTTGTTAAGTCAGGACCAAAAATTGCCCCTTTTCCAGCCACTGCATGACAAGAAGAACAGGCCCCCTTGCCAAAGAAAATTTTTGCTCCAGAAGCCACATCGCCCCGTGTTAATTGCGCCTCAATATTAGTTAGTTTGCTCAATCTTCCGGCATTTCGCTCGGCCAAACTTGCCAAGAGTGGATCTGCCAAAATCTTAATTTTTAGCGAATGTGATTTAAATAATTCTTTCAAATCTTCTTCAGAAACATTATCCAAACGAAAAGGTGTGGCAATTAAAGCAGCTACCAAAGCCAAACCAATTTGTTCGCTTTTATTATTTTTAAATGCACTCAAAAGACTAGGTAATAGGTAAAGATCGATTTTTGCCAACTGTTCAACGGCAAGTTTACCTAATTGAGCTTCGGTTAGTTTCGCATTAGAGATTATCCTGGCAGACATTTGCCGAATGGGCAATTCATTTGTTTTCCCTAAGTAAGAAAACAACATATTAAATTCTTTATCCGACAAATTGGGTTCGGAAAGTAGTTTGGAGCTCAGGGCTTTCAAGCGAAAATCAGGACGAGCAAATTCCTGTTGAATAATCTGATTAAGTTGACCATTCAAAGATTTAATTCTTCTAGATTCAATCAGCCCTAATACCCTTGATTTTATTTCTTCATCACCATTTTCTAATAATTTAACTAATGATTGAACCCAAACAATCGGAATACCCACTACATGAGCTTGAGTAATGACATCCATTAAAAATATTTTTTTGGCGATTGATGATGTTTTACTTTCAAGCTGTTCAGAAATAAAAACCTGTAATTTATTATCATGACTAAAGGTGATCATCAGTTCACGCATTGATATAATATCATCTTCATAAATTTCATTAGTACTAAAACGGCTTTTTAACAAGTTAATGACAATATCTGACCATTCGGGATGATGAGAAGCAACCCATATTCCACTTTTTTGCAATGATGGCTTTTTGCTCGCAAGGAAAGCAGCTAAATTTTCTTTCCTCAAAGCACCCCCCCCTATTTGATCTAAAGCAATTAATGCTATTTTTTTAACATTATCGGATGAGTTATTTAATGCTGCAAGTAATGGATTAATATTATTTAATTTAATCAAGGCATATACAATAGCATGCTCTTCAAAACGATCATTATTGGCGGCCGAGGCCCTCAAAAGTGCGCTTATGGCACGTTGATCACCAATCTGACCTAAAGCTGTTGCAGCTTGCCGACGAACAGCAAAACGATCTTTTTGCACCAGCTCCATCAATTTATCTACCGAAAGTTTATCTTTTGCTAGTCCCAAAGCGCGCGCAGATGAGGTTCTTACTACCGCTGAAGGATCCATTAGGCCGACACGGACGCCAACCATAGCATTAGGCGTTGCAATTCGAGAAAGGGCAAATATTCCTGCTGCCCGCATTTCCTCGCTGGCAGAATTAAGTAATGAGTTGGTAATTGGCAATACGGCCACCTCTCCCTTAATAATTAATAGTTCAATCGCACGGTCGCAAACTGCCTTGCGTGAGTCTTTAGTAGCGTCAACAAGTTCTGAAATTGTCATTGAATTTAAATTCAATTTTAAACCCCAAGGATCACTTATTTTAGCGGAGCCCATTTTCCTAATTCTATAAATACCTCCTTGAACATCCATTTTTGCCACTCTAGAAAGCGGACAACCTAAAATAAACCAGCCCCCAGTATTTAAAACAAGTAAACTTCCATCTGCGTCCTCCAGAACATCCGTCAGATGTACATCCTGAATGCTCGACGTAAAGAATGGCTCATCAATCGTTTTATAGGTTGCTCCGTCGGCTATAATCTTATGACGAATAATTCTCCCTGTATTAAATTCTGCGCTGAAAAAATTACCCTGAAATTCTTTGCCAAAACTTTTGCCACGATAGCGCATTATTCCAGATGGAGCAACTCGAGCCATTTTATTCATGACTGGCATCAAATCGCCAGTTAAAATGAATTTATCCTTTTCAATAACGGGATTATACTTTGGATAAACCCCTCCTTCTACCCAATGCATAATTGCATCCCTCATTCCCGCTTGAGGTTCAATAAAATAGGTCATTGACCCAATGGTCTCTCCTGAAGGCATAAATGCCAACTCTATTGAATTATCGAAGCCACCCCCCGCCATAGATTCCAAGCTACTGCCATCTGGCTTGCATCTCCAAATACGAGCGCTATTCCCTTTCAGATTTGATCCTTCTTTAGTCTTGATATCAAATCCGCGACGAGCATCCGTCATATATAACCATCCATCGGGACCCAAAAATGGTCCACCCAATAAGGCTCCGTTTGAATTCAATACCCAACCGCTAAGGACAACTTCCCGCTTATCTGCGATTCCATCTCTATTGGTATCGGTCAAACGTAAAAGATTGGGAGAAGAACTTACATATAAACTGCCATTATAGAATACACCACCCTTCGGAAAAGAAAGTGAGTCAGCAAAAATCTTGCTCTTATCAAATTTTCCATCTCCGTCTGTATCTTCCAACAATCGAACATGATAGGATGGTTTATTTAACATTCCCTCATTTGTCGGGGAACTGCCATCCGATTCGAAGACAAATAACCTTCCATCCGAATCAAAAGAGGCAAACATAGGATAGGCAATCATTCCAGGATCCACCACACGCTCAATGACAAAACCCTTAGGAACTTTCAGCCCATCTAATTGAAGAATTATTTTTTCTCGCTCTTTGTTGCCAAGTAAAAAAAAGATACTGCACATTAAGAGTAATATTATAATAAATCTTAAAGATAATTTTAAGGCATTTAAAAAATAGTCCATAAGTTATTTTAGAATTTTAAGATCAAACTTCGATTCATCAGAAATTTTCTTATAAAAATTTTATTATGCTCTAATAATATTAATAGCAGTAAATAACTTTTTATTTTTGAGTATAAATAACATGCTAATTAGCTTACGATTAAAAAGATAAGTGTAACAGAAAAACTATTAATTCTAAATGTAAAATCCACATAAAGAATTCCTCGGCAATTATAATATTCTTTAAATTATATATGAAAATAGAAAATATTTTTATTAGAGATAGTGTACGTTGGCAAACTAATTAGTGTTTCCTTTAGGAGTGTTTGATCTTGTTTTGAATTTAAATATTCTTTTTTTTCTGTGCAATATTTGACTGTTTTTATTTTCTTATTGTTGAATCATCTAATTTCTTGAATTGGAAAATTGGGGTTTCGTCTTGATCTGATTAAGATTCAATCGTGTAATGATCAACTCGGCCTTCGGGTACGCCCAAATCCACCTCAAAAGACAAAAAAATATGAAAAATATATATTAGATTCATTCCCTAATTAAATAAATATGAACCCTATCAGAATAGCCACTGCTCAATTTGAAAATAAAAGTGGCGACAAAGCCTATAACCTCTCGGTGATCGATGAACTAGCCAGAAAAGCAGCTATAGAAGGCATTGAAGTACTTTCATTTCATGAATGCTCTATCACTGGCTATACTTTCGCTTCCAAATTAAACAAAGAGGAATTTTTAGCCCTAGCAGAATTTATTCCAGATGGAGCATCAGTTCAAGCTTTAATTAGCATTGCAAAAAAATATAAAATTATTTTATTAGCAGGCTTATTTGAAAAAGATAAAGAGGATAAAATCTACAAAGCCTACGTATGTGTGGATGAAAATGGGCTTATTGCCAAATATAGAAAATTAAGCCCCTTTATTAATAGGTACATAAGCGCTGGAAATGAGTATTGCATTTTTGATTTGAAAGGATGGAAATGCAGCATACTCATATGCTATGATAATAATATTTTTGAAAATGTAAGAGCAACAAAATTATTGGGCGCTGAGATCATTTTTATGCCACATGTAACCATGTGCACACCTTCTAGCAGACCAGGTGCTGGATTTGTTGATCCTGCATTATGGCATAATCGCCACCATGATCCCACGACACTGATCAACGAGTTTGATAGCTTAAAAGGTAGAGCATGGCTAATGAAATGGCTACCATCAAGAGCTTATGACAATGCCGTATATGTCATCTTCTCTAATCCCATAGGAATGGATGATGATCAATTAAAAAATGGCTGTTCCATGATTATAGACCCCTTTGGTGATATTTTGGCAGAATGCAGAACATTTGATGACGCCTATGTTTCAGCAGAATTAATACATGCTAATATAGAAAAAGCGGGAGGTACCCGATATTTAAATGCCAGAAGACCAGAACTTTACAGAGATATCATCGGAAAAGAACATGATACTGTGCTTAAAGTAGTTTGGATGTCTTTAAAGTAATTTTTCAACTGTTTTTTTCTCGTTTCCATTTTGTTATTGAATCATTGTTTGAAAACACTCCCTACGGAAATACCAAATAGTTTGACGAAATAAACATAATTCAAAGCAGTACATGCCAAACCCAACGAATAAAAATTAAGAGGCGACTAGCTAGTTGACCTACAAGTAAATTGCACAAGAGATTTGACTCGTATTTTAAATGATGGATATTTTCTTTAACATTGTTTAATCGTAAGCAATCATTAGAAACTTTTAATGAGGATCAAATGAATGTTTCAACCTCTTAAATTAACATAGATCTAAAATTTAGGTAATGTCTGACAAATTAATTGCTTGGCTTTTTCGTTTCGTTTTTATTTATGTGTTTGCGCTTCATTCTGTATTAATTAATGCGCAAGCCGTACAGCCAACCTTAAAACTAGCACTATTCGATGTAGACGCAACGCCACCGGTAGGGACTCAATTGACATATGATCCCATGGTTAATGACTGGGATTTGGGTTTGCGCGCGAAAGGGGTCGTTATTTTGGGTGCGGGGCTTCCGATTGTCATGTGCTCAGTGGATTGGATTGGGATCAGCAATGATAGTCAAGATGAATTTAAACGCGTTATGGCGGAAGCGGCTGCTACAATTCCTTCACGGGTAGTTGTGCATGCCATTCATCAGCATGATGCCCCCTCATCTGATTTAGGGGCGGAAAAATTACTGAAAGAGGCTGGCTTACATCCAATCGCTTTTGAAGGGACTTATACAAGAGATCTGATTAAACGCCTCGGACTTGCCATTCAGAAATCGATTTCTGACGCAGTACCCTTTACACACATCGGAAAAGGAGAGGCTCCCGTATATCAAGTTGCATCCAATCGACGCATAATAGGTCCTGATGGTAAAGCTAAAGCTTCGCGAACTTCAGCCACCCGTGATCCAGCCATTCGTGCTGAACCCGAAGGATTAATTGACCCCATGGTCTCTTTGATTAGTTTTTGGAACCATGATAAACCCATTGCGGTTTTAAGTTATTATGCCTCACATCCACAAAGTTATTACAGAACTGGAGTGGCTAATCCTGATTTCCCAGGAATTGCTCGTTTTTTACGCCAATTAGCCGTTCCAGAAGCGCTTCATATTCATTTCAACGGAGCAGGTGGCAATCTAACGGCAGGAAAATACAATGATGGAGATAAAAAAAATAGATTGATTTTGGCTGAACGTTTGGCAGATGGGATGAAAAGAGCATGGGATCAAACCCAACTTGAGCGCGTAGAACCCAATTCCATTCAATGGAATATCGAATCGGTCGCTTTAATTCCTGCAGCTCATATTGAATCGCTGGAGGCAAAAATGAAAACGGAGACCGCTGTATTTATAGCCAATAATTTATCAAAATTAGTTTGGCTAAGGCGTCTGCAATCTGGAAAAAAGATTGATCTTTCTTGTTTAAGCATGGGTCATGTGAGAATCCTTCATCTCCCTGGTGAGCCTTTTGTTGAATATCAACTGGCAGCCAAAGCTGAACGCAAGGATTTGTTTGTTGCCGTAGCGGGTTATGGAGATTATGCGGTGGGTTACATTGGAAATTCTATTGCTTATACAGAGGGTGGTTACGAAACCGGACAGGCTTCAGCCGTTACTGCAGAGGCAGAGGCCATATTAATGAAAGCCATTCGCAAGCTCTTACATTAATTTTTAAAATTTAGGCATATCCGATTTACGTATTTCTCGCCTGATTCGAATGATTTCAAGGGTCAATTTTTTTGTCCACGAAATCGACATTCATGAGCATCACAAATATTTATTTTATCGAATAAAATGGATGAATGGTACTAAGCCAACTTCCTAATGACATGCTATTCAGAGAATTTGTAATTAATCATTTATAGGAGCCCAATAAGCGCAATGGCCCTCAGGGCTCACTGGGCCTTTAAATAGAAGACAAGCTCCACATGGTTTATCGGGAGCGGGTATAAAAAGGTTGCAATTGCTACATTGGTTATCTTCAACAGGCGATTGACTTACATAGGCCAATTTTTTTCTCTTCGAAATTTCTTCTGCACTGACTTTAGAAAGATCATCGCATGGGTTTTTAAGCTCATCTTGGGGGACTAATTTTTTGGTTGGCTGCTTTTTTGATGCGCTCGTTTTTTTCCATTCATTCACTGAGGCATTAGATTTTAAGCTCAGTATAGTTCCTGATCCGGCTAATAGAAAAACCATTTTCACATACTTTTGCAGAAAGTTTCTTCGTGCATACTTATTCTCTTTCATCTTAGTGGAATTTGCTCATTTTCAATGTTAGGTCTAAAAGATTTGAAATTAGTGCGGTGAGTAAAGTTGACGCAAAGTTTGAAAAGAAGCCTTTACTTCAGACTCCAATCCAGTGTTTAGTTGGCCTGCGATTTCCTTCAAAGCCCCATTTTTAGTTAAGCCTAATTTAAGTCCTTTTAGTGCAGCCGTTTGTACATTTAAATCGCTCATGGTGGGAAGAGATAATAAATTTAAATAGGAGACCCATTGGGATTTGTTGTTTCTAGCTGCGATGATATAGGAAAGGTCTTGCAAAAAACGGAGTTTCCAAGTTTCAGGATTTTGCAAAAATGCATTTTGGCCTACCATAGATTCCAAAAGATCTGGAGATGAACCAAGCTCTGAACTCAAAACCGCCACCCTCAGCCATTCATTTTGTCCTTGACTTTGAATTAGTTTAGAAAATGCAGCGATAATTTCTTGACTTTTAAACTGCCCGAGACTTAAGGTAGCCTGTAATTTTACCCTTTGGGAAGGATCATTTAACATTTTAAGTATGGTTGGAAAGGTTTCTGAATATCGTTCAGCTAGCATTAAAGCATTTTCACGAACACCAGGGGAAGAATCTTGCAATCCTTTTTTAATAACCGCTAAGTCCAAAGCGTTTAAACCCTCAAGAACGTATAAAAGGTGCAACCTCGTTCTTGGATCCTTGCTTTTATTCAATAGAAGTTTGGCGGTTTTCACTACGGACTTATCTTGACGTTCGACAAGCAAGCGATGAGCATGCGTGCGGTACCATCCATTTTCGTAAGATAAATAGTTAAGTAATTGGATACTTGATACAGCATTTAGATTGACCTTAACGCTTTTGTAAGAGCTGTTAACCGGTTTAACTCGATAGATTCGCCCCATATCACTTCCTGCTATAAAATTCATGTCGGCCTTCAGGTCATCGGGAATCGAAACTGGTGTTTCAATATGTTGACGGTAATAATCAAGCATATATAGGTATCCGTCAGGGCCAACTGAAAATGTTACGGGACGAAACCAGGGATCAGTGGAAGAGATGAATTCCATATTTTTTTCTGATTCAGCTCGTTTAGCCACCATGACAGGACTTGATTCACTGGGACTTAGGATATCTCTGTGGACCAAATTTCCTGATACGTCACCCGTGAAAATATTTCCATAAAATTCTTTAGGCATTGCATCCCCAAGGTAGATAGTACTTCCGGTCGACCCACTAAAACGATCTTCCGCATATTCGATCCGATTCAAATTCGCTTCTTTAAAGGATTTATTTCTACGGGCACTTCTTTCCGCTCTCCAGTAGGGAGGTTGCGTTTCTTGAAAAGAATGCTCTTCGTGATCTGTGATACTGATACTAAATTTTGACATGGGAAGATAGGCATGCCTATGCGTATAGCGCCAAGGGATAATTGATTGTTGAATATGAATTGAATTCTCAGTAAAGAAGCGATGCCCCCAATCATCAATGGTTTGTCCAAATTGTCCTGAACCAGTTTCAAGCTCAAAAATATTTCGATCCATCCTAAAACGAAAGTCGGCACCTTTGACATCTAATGGAGGTGTTCCAGTTGATTTGATTAAGCTTACTTTTCCATTTTGGCCATGGTTATTTGCGTAAATCCAATTGTCAACGCCCAATTTCAGGCTGGTAATCTGAGCTTCTGAATTGTTTTGAAAAAAACCTGAAAATAAAATTTCCGAGGTATCTGATTTGCCATCCCCATCGGTATCCTTTAAATATAGAATATTAGGAGCTGCGGTAACAATGAGCCCCCCTTTCCAAAATAGCATACTAGTCCCCTCTGTGATATTTTCGGCGAAAATAATCGATTTGTCAATCTTCCCATCTCCATCTGTATCCTTCAACAAGCGAATTCGGCCATAGCCTTTTCCGGGCTCAACTTCAAAGGGGTAATCGGGCATTTCGATGACATAGGCATTTCCTTGCGCATCAAATTCTAAAGCTACTGGATCAAAGACATGGGGTTCAGATGCAAATAACTCAACGGAGAACCCCGCGGCCACATGTAACTTTTTCAAAGATTCTTCAGGACTGAGAGGTGCGGCATATCGCTGTGCCATACTCTCAGTCATTGCGCAAATGAATGCCATTAATAAAAGGATATTCCTGTTCTTTAAGGGAGTCTTCATAACTTATATTTAATGATTGAGATTTTCAATGAATAGGTCATTCTAATCGTTAATTAGGCTATTTTAAAATTAAAACAATTCAAAAGACCAAATTACAAAAAGTTGCTTTAAAATAATGCCAAATGATTACTAGCCCTAAAGCTAAAAAACTATTTTAAAATCTTAAATTTCGACTGATTTTTCCTCCAAAATTTTAGACTTACCGATTAAAATTAATTTTTATAAAGTTGGCCACTTTTAACTCTTACTGGTAAAATAAAGACTGATTTCAGTCTAAAACTAATTAGGATTTTTAAAATCAATAAATTAAAATCTTAATCTTCATATTTAAACATAATTTTACGTTGAACAGAAAATTTAATTAGTTAATTAATAAGCAAAAGATGAACAACTTACATTTATATCGACTTGTATATGCCATTTTGTTTTTTTTGAGTATCGAACCTGCAATGGGGCAAACAGTTGTCGAAATTAAGGGAGATCAATTTTTTATTAATGGCAGTCCAACCTATCCAAATCGGTATTGGAAAAATTTAAAAATTGAGGGCTTATTGATAAACTCTCGAATGGTTCAAGGTATTTTTGATGATTTAAATCCTGAAACTGCTCCATCCTTTGCCTACCCTGACACAAAAAAATGGGATGCCAAAAGAAACAATCAGGAATTCGTTTCCAATATGTCGCTTTGGCATTCATATGGATTAAATTGCTTCACGATTAATATGCAAGGGGGTAGTCCAACGGGCTATGGAAATTCAAAATGTATTAATTCAGGGTTCAATAAAGATGGTTCATTGAACCTTGACTACCTGAATCGTTTAGATAAAGTTTTGAAAGAAGCCAATCGCTTGAAAATGGTGGTAATTTTGGGGCTATTCTATTTTGGTCAAGATCAATATTTAAATGATGAAAAAGCCATTATCAGCGCTACCCATCAAATTACTGATTGGCTATTTGCAAAGAGATATAAAAACGTACTGATAGAAATCGCTAATGAAACAAGTGATAATGGATCTTATGACCATAAAATTTTGTACCCAAACAGAATTCATGAGCTAATTAATTTAGTCAAAGAGAAGAAAAAGAATGGATATAGTTATTTAGTAGGAACAAGTTTCCGTGGTCTTGTTGTACCCACTTCAAATGTCATAATGGCTTCTGATTTTGTATTAATTCACGGCAACGGCGGTTCAAAACCCGAACAAATCCAGGATTTGATTGATAAAACAAAGAAAGTTGACGGATTCCGTGTAATGCCCATGATAAATAATGAAGATGATCACTTTGATTTTGAAAAAGAGAATAATAATTTGACGACCTCATTAAAAAATTATGTTTCCTGGGGATATTTCGATTACCGCTTCAAAGGGGAAACCAATATAATCGAGGGCTACCAAACAGTACCGGTCGACTGGGGAATAAATTCGGAAAGAAAAAAAGGTTTTTTTGAAAAAATAAGGGAAATAACTGGGGGATTCAAAAAATAATTTGATCCGTACAGATATAGCTACGGTTTAGATCCGATTAAAATTTGATTTTAGCCATATCGACTCGGCCTTTGGAACCACCAGAATCCACCTCAAAAAGGGTCATATGTAATTAAAAACTACATAAGACCCTTTTTTAGTCGAAAATAAAAGCTTTTATCGAATACCCATAAATCTTGGTTTGTCAAGAGAACAAACTTGTTCAAACTGATTACAGGTATTTTGTACTATTGGTTTTTATTTTTTGACCAATTTGGTAATTTCTAGAACATCGTTCGTGATAGAACCAGTAATGGTTACCTCTTCGCCAACGAATTCTTCTACTTTTTTGGTGTCTTTGATGGAATAAACTTTATCACCACTGACAAAAACAATTTTAGCGCCTTTCTTTACGCAATCTTTAGCACAGGCGGCATGGCCTTTGCTATTGCCTTTAGCTCCGCATTTATCATCAGAGATAAATCCAGTCCACTCTCCTTTGTCAAATGCGTTGGCAGCTGTGAAGAAAAAAGCTACAACGGAAAGCATTAAGTACTTTTTCATATTTATGTTTTTTTTTATTTTCAAATATAAATATTTTTTTATTAAATGATACTTTTTAATGTATGTCGTCAAAATATAAATTGTCAGCAATCATTGAATTTTCAAATTCATATTGTTCAAAATGGATCGAACTTGGCAATTAATTCATTTAAATAAAAAAAACACTTTTATAAAAAGCAGCAAAAAACGAGCACAAGCAACTGATTTTAACTAAATGATATTGAATCATTCACTTTTCTTGAATTGTAAAATTTGGGTTCCGTCTTGATCTGATTAAGATCCACTAGTGGATCAATAGAGTTGGCCCTTAGTTACGCCCAGATCCACCTCAAAAGGTTGAATTCTTTTATTTAACGGAGGTGAAAGCAAAATGGGTAACAAGAGAGGGATTTTCGAGAGAAATGTGGGTTTGTTTAAAATTATACAAAATGGTTTTATCGGTCCAATTTTGCTGACAATTTATAAAGATAAGCAAGGCATCTGATTATGATTTAGAACGGGGTTTGGTAGGTTAATTCAGTAGTTTTTTTGTACATTAGAATTTAGATAATAAATTAAATAAATTTTAATACTATGGCAATTGCATGGAAAGGGGTATTTCCCGCGGTAACCACAAAGTTTACATCTGATGATCAATTGGATCTTGATTTATTCAAGAAAAATTTGCGGGCCCAATTAGATGCTGGAGTAAATGGTATCATATTAGGCGGTACTTTAGGGGAAGCTAGCGTTTTAAATAATGAAGAAAAAGAAATTTTAGTTAAGGAAACTTTGGCATTTGTGAATGGCAAAGTACCCGTAGTCATTAATATAGCAGAAGGAAGTACGAGTGTAGCCGTTGCATTAGCGAAAAATGCAAAATTATGGGGTGCGCAAGGATTGATGTTATTGCCTCCAATGCGTTACAAATCAGATCATCGTGAAACGGTGCAGTATTTTAAGGATATTGCTGCAAGCACTGACTTGCCAATCATGATTTACAATAATCCAGTAGATTATAAAATTGATGTAACCATTGAAATGTTTGCAGAACTGGCATCAGTGCCTACGATACAAGCTATTAAGGAATCAACACGTGATGTAACTAATGTAACAAGATTACGCAATGCATTTGGAGATCGCTTTAGTATTTTATGTGGGGTGGATACATTAGCATTGGAAGAAATTTTATTAGGCGCTGATGGTTGGGTTGCTGGTCTGGTATGTGCATTTCCTGCAGAAACAGTTGCGATATTTAAATTAGCAAAAGCGGGTAAAATTCAAGAAGCTATACATATATACAGATGGTTTATGCCATTGTTGGAATTAGATATTCATGCTAAATTAGTTCAGTATATCAAATTTGCAGAATCTAAAACGGGCATTGGTTCTGAAACTGTGCGTCGTCCAAGACTAGTATTAGAAGGTGAGGAGCGTAAAAGAATCGAGTCAATTATTGATACGGGCTTGAAAAATAGACCCACACTCCCTGAATACTTAAGTTTATAATTAATTAAATGTTTTATATGGCTATCCCCTTTATTTTTTAATTGGGTATAGCCATTTCTAATTTTCTGAATTAAATTATTTGAGGACAAATATTACAAAACACTCCTTAAGGAAATACCACTATAGTTTGACGACATATAAGCATATAATTTTCTAAATAGGCGTTCGAGTATTCAAACATTAAATACCATTGGATAAATAAATTTTATGGCAGCAGTAAAACCAATCAGTTCAGAAAATTTCGGTCATGACCAATTAACGGGTTCCATATTTAAATGTATTGATGCGCATACTTGTGGTAATCCTGTTCGTGTAGTAGTAAGTGGAGGTCCAGCATTGGAGGGGAATACAATGAGCGAAAAGCGCCAGCATTTTTTAAAGGAATATGATTGGATCAGAAAAGGATTAATGTTTGAACCAAGAGGACATGACATGATGAGTGGTAGTATTTTATATCCACCTCATGATCCAGCAAATGATGTTGCTGTTTTATTTATTGAAACTAGTGGTTGCTTACCGATGTGTGGACATGGCACGATTGGTACCATTACGGTTGCTATTGAAGCTGGTTTGATACAACCTAAAGTGCCTGGAAAAATTAGGATGGAAGCACCAGCCGGATTGGTGCTAATTGATTATACCATGGAAGGCAAAAAAGTAAGTTCAGTGAAGTTGACCAATGTGCCTTCCTTTTCAGCTGCCGAAAATTTAAAAATACAATGCCCTGATTTAGGGGAATTAAATATTGATGTTTGTTATGGTGGTAATTACTATGCCATTGTTGAAGTGCAAGAAAATTTTAAAGGAATTGAAAATTATACTGCTGGGCAATTAATTGCTTGGAGTGGAGAATTGCGTAAACGCATTAACGCTGCGCATACATTTGAACATCCATTGGATCCTACCATTAATTCATGTTCTCATATTTTGTGGACTGGAAAGGTATTGGATGAAAAAAATACGGCAAGAAACGCGGTTTTTTATGGTGATAAAGCCATTGATCGCTCGCCCTGCGGAACAGGTACATCTGCAAGATTAGCCCATTGGTATTCGAAGGGTAAATTAAAGCAAGGAGAGGCCTTTTTGCATGAAAGTATTATAGGGTCAGTATTTACTGGAAAGGTGGAAGCCATGACTGAAATTGGCGGCAAGGAGGCAATTATACCCTCTATTCAGGGTTGGGCCAAGATAATAGGATTTAATACCATATCCATTGATCCCGCTGATGATCCTTATGCAGGCGGTTTTCAAGTGGTTTAAGCCTTTTTTATCTTGTAAATAATTCCACTTAATTTATTGGCGAAATGAACGCAATTTTAACGAAATTCGAGCTTTAATCTATTATATGAAGGTAGTTGTACTAGGCGGGGGTGTGATTGGATTAAGTAGCGCTTATTATTTACAAGAAGCGGGACATCAAGTTACAGTCATTGATCAAAATGATATTTTAAATAATTGCTCTTATGGCAATGCTGGATATGTATGTCCTAGTCATTTTATTCCATTAGCAACGCCCGGTATCGTAAAACAAGGATTAAAGTGGATGTTAAATCCACAAAGCCCCTTTTATGTTAAACCTAGATTAAGTTTAAGTTTAATGCAATGGGGTTTAAAGTTTATGCAAATGGCCACCGCTGAAAATGTAGATAAAGCTGCCATTCCTTTAAAAGATTATGCCATGTTTAGCCAACATTGTTATGAGGAATGGGCCAAACTTCCTCAATTCAAATTTGCCTATGAACATAAAGGCTTATTAGAGATATTTCAAACTGAAAAAGTGGCTGAAGATGCATATCATACAGTAAAGCGCGCACATGAAATAGGATTAACGGATACTCAGTTGTTAACGCAGGATGAATTGTTTGCTTTAGAGCCACGTCATAAAATAAATGCATTGGGTGCGATCTATTTTAAATGTGATGCGCATTTGTATCCAAATAAATTAATGAAACAATTAATTGAAGATTTAAAATCAAAGGGGGTACAATTTTGTTTAAATGAGGAAGTGGTTGATTTTGAATTAACCAATGGAAAAATTCAATCGGTAATCACCGATAAAAATAAATATGCAGCGGATATTGTGGTTTTAGCTACTGGTTCATGGAGTAGGGAGTTGGTTCAAAAATTAGGAATTAAAATGCCATTGATGCCAGGACGTGGGTACTCCGTGACATTGGAAGATTCTCCATTTCAAACGGATTATCCATCGGTTTTAATGGAAGGGCGTGTCGCACTTACACCCATGGATGGAAATAAAATGCGTTTTGGTGGAACCATGGAAATTACGACAACGAAGGCCGCGCCGCAAATGAATAGAGTGGTAGGCGTTTTAAAAGCAGTAAAACAATTTTTTCCTGAATTCGATATTCCCACACCTAGTTGGGATAAAGTATGGTATGGATACCGACCTTGTTCTGCGGATGGCTTACCCTATTTAGGCCGTTCGAAAAAAATAAATAACTTGGTCATCGCAACAGGTCATTCAATGATCGGATTAAGTTTGGGTGCAGGTACTGGAAAATTAGTAGCTGAAATCATTGAAGAAAAACCTACAAGTATTGACATTCGTTTTTATCATCCTGAAAGATTCAATACCTAATGAAATTGTCCCTAAGAGATATACTCTATCGGTCCAATTTTGCTCAAGATGTACAATATAAAAAATTCCCATGATCCGCGGTATGAATCACCTTTACAAAACGATCAACGGGGTTGTGGAAAAATAGTATTTCCTATGATTAACATGCAAAGAATGAATGAATTACGTTTTATTTTTTTTGCAAAGTTCCTATTTTGTTAATTTTCATATTTTCTTAATATTTCGACAATAAGAAATATGATTTTCTTACGTTAACTCTATTTATTTAACAGCTTTTATAAAAAACGGGTGGATTTTCCTCTAGTAAAGCTTCTATTTTTTTCGCAGCATTTGTTATAGATAGCCCACCTAGATTCGTGCAACGTAATGTATGATGAATTTGATCACCCACTGCCTTCATAGTTTCAATAACTTCATCAAGTGGTATTAGATGCTCATAATTTGACAATGCCATATTTGCACAAGAAATTGCGTTAGTTGCCGCCATAACATTGCGACCAAGACAAGGTGCTTCTACCCTATTACCAATGGGATCACAAATGATACCTAATGAATTTTGAAGTGCGAGTGAAGCTGCTGCAATTGATTGCTCCAAACTTCCGCCATTCATTTCAACGAGCGCAGCGGCTGCCATCCCACCACCTGAACCCGTTTCCGCCATACAGCCTCCTACCTCGGCTGCAAAAGTTGCATGCGCTGCTATAAAAACACCAATTAAACCAGCGGATAACATTGCTTTTATAATTGCGTCTTCATTATTATTAATACAATCTGCAGTACCAAATACTACGCCTGGCAATCCGCCACAGGAACCTGCAGTTGGAGCAGCAACAATAACACCCATTGAACTTTTAACCTCCATAATGGCAGAAACATACATAATAGTTTTATTGATAACGTCGCCGCCAATTAATTGATTCGCTTCAAATGATTCTTTATAATGAGGAGATTGACTACCTAAAATGCGATCCTTATATTTAGTTCCTTTTAATCCTGTATCAATTGCATTACGCATAATTTGAATAATCTCTTTCATCTTTTCCATTACGGATGCAGGGCTAATATTGCCTCGAATACTCTCATAATCAACAGCTAACTCCCAGAGTGCTTTATTTTTGCCTTTATTGTATTCCATCATTTCATGACAAGAAATAAATGGAACCTTTATATTTTTTCGTGCCATTATTGGAAGCACGGGATTAATCGCTTTAATAAAAGTTACCGTAGGCATTTGCTTTATTTCATTACAAATATTTTCAGGTATTCTGTTTTGCGATTTAATTTCAATGAAAGAATGATCACCATGATGAAAATTGATTTCATCAAATGCTACCGTTGCCTCTAGATAATTAATGATACTTGTAGCCTCTGTGCAATAAATTAACGTTTCAAAATAATCGCCCGCTATTGAAACTTTATTTCCATCAATATTAATAACCTCAATCATACCACCTCCGGTTGAAATGGCAACTAATTCTCTGGTTTCCTTACCATTAGTCAATGATATTTGATAAGTATTGGGGTGCTTTTCAGCTAAATGATCAATTTTAATTGAGTAATTAATTCCTGAGGCGGCTAAGTGTTTTTCGGAATCTTGCAAGCGTTCATCATATGCTTCCCAACCTAAAAATCCACCAAATAAACCCATGTCTGATCCTTGACTTTTATGTGTAGTCGCTAATGAACCCTTTGGATCAAAGGTGATTAAAATATCTTTGATTTGCTCATCCATCAAATCACGACAAATTCTTGCTATACGAAGTGAGGCGGCACAATGCGAACTTGAGGGACCTCGCATCACTGGACCAATAACATCATTAAAAATACTTGGATAAGTTGACATATCTTTTTGCTTTAATAAAATTTACAAATAATATTCAGCATTTTATTTACTTTTTACCGCACTCAAAAACATGGTTATTGAAGTGTATAAGATGATAATAAGCACCAACCACCTTAAGGTATCCAATGGTAAAGATTTAATTATGAATGCAGCAATCAACACAGCAAAAATACTAGGAATAGCCATACCTAATGCCGCTTTTTTATTATATGCTCCTGATTTTATAAATTTATAGGAAGCTGGTGGCATTAAAAACGCACATGATCCCATCATAATAGGAAACGCCACCTGAGGTGATAATCCCAACATATAAACTAACGCCATACAGGGTGCATATAAACCAACGCCAGCAGTCATCATGGCTCCTAAAATAAAATTAACAACTCCTGCTATAACTAATTTCCATCCATGAATTCCAATCGCCACCCCTTCGCCATGTATCCAGTGCATTTTGTTGGCGAACATGAAACCTGCAGTAATTAATAATGCAATACTAACGGTTAACCTTATATTTTTCTCTGAAAGTTTTCCAACAATATCAGCTCCTAAAATTGCGCCAATCATTGCGGTTAAAAACATAACTACTAAAGTAAGGGGCTCCACTTCAACAACTTGAATAAAAATGACCGCCTGAATTAAAACCGGCAATGTGTTTGCCACATTCATGGTGCCTGGAATTAATTTATCAGAGGTTTGTTCTGTAAACTTTAAAAGAGCTGTTTGTGGCGCAAATGCACCAATACCCAATACGTCAAAAAAGTTTACCACAAAACCAATAAGTCCCGTTTTAACCCAGCTTACATTTTCAAGATTGTTTCTGTTTTTAATGATATCAACAGCAAAAACATACATATATAATAAGGCAAATAAAACCAATACTAACCATATGATATTGACCATTTTAAATACATTTTAATAAACGTCGTCAAACTAAATTGAACTTTTGTTTAAGCAGTGTTTCACGTTCATCCTAATTTAGTAATAATTCATTTTAAATAAAATACCTCCTAAGAAATAACGTCTATTGGCCGAATTTTACTGACGATTTACAATTGGATGGATTATCCGATACCAATACCAAAGAATTTTCGAATACTTCCATTCAAAACGGTCCTGATTTATTTTAAACGCAAAATTTTAAATTAATTTTCAAAATAAACATTTTGGATTGTCCAAAAATTTTTAACAGCCTACACGTGCGGGGACTCGAATTAAAATCAAAGATGATTCAACAACAAGAAAATAAAAACAGTCAAATATTGTAAAAGAAAAAAATGAATATTTAAATTCAAATGTAGATTAAACACCTGTAAAGAGAAGTACAATTAGTTTGACGTAGTATATTATTTGTAAACAAATAAAAATTACATAATATTCACAGTAATGATAAAATACGTAGTCGCTTTATTTATTCTTTTAATTAGCTCTTGCAATAAGTCAAATTTATCCCCCGCTTGTTTTAAAGGCAAGTTGGTAGCAAAAGGTGTTTGCATGAATTATGTAATTCAGATAACTGAAGGTGATGTAGATAAGGCATTGTATGAACCTAGTTGGCAAAATCCATTAACCAATACTACCTATCAAAATGTTTTTGGCTTAGGAAGCATCTGCACTTTTCCGTCCACTATTAAAGAGGGTGATGAATTTTATTTTTCTATTCCCAAGAATCCAATAGTTCAAAATTGTCCTCAATGTAAAGCGTTTAGTCCAATTCCAAGTAAAAAAATAAGTATAGAGATCTGTAATTTAGGTGTCCTTCAATAGCATCTCTCGCTTTTTATTTAAATGAGCATAGTTCAACCAAATCTAGCTCAATCATCAGAATCCAGCTCAAAAGGGTGGATTCTTTTATTTTACGGGAGCGAAAGCAAATCGGGTAAGACGAGAGGGGTTTTCGATTGAAATAGGGGTTTCTTTAAAATTAAACACTGTTTTAGAAATTACCTCTATCGGTCCAATTTTGTTGACAATTTACCGTCAATCCTAAAAAACAGTTAATGCATCTTAATTGGTTATCAATATGTATTAGTTCAATTACGTTTATCCGCCGCTTTCTTTGTCACATCGATATTAAAATTTGTGTTAATAATAATTCCATTATTATTCTGAAACACATTTTTTCCGTTAACGAGTCTGCCTAATTGTAACGTTTGATTTAAATAACCTCCTTCGATCCTGACATTTTTATTGAAGCGGTAGCCAATTAAAATACCAATTCTATTTTGGTCAAAAACATTTACATTCACATTTTTCCCAAATCCAATAAAAATCTCATCATAGGCTGCAACATACGGTGTCTTATCTTTTATTTCTTTTCCCCTTAAAGGTACCTGAAGACGAATCATATATCTCGCTCGACTGGAAAGTGGAAATTCGTCTTCTGTGTTCTCGTTTGCCGAACTATATCTTCCAATAAATCTCTGTTCCAACATAAACCGGTGAGAAAAATCTACTGAACCCTCTTTATGCGAGAGTTGGACCATTTCAAAAATTCTATGTTCTGTAAAACTCCTACCCAATCCATTCAGGGGGTACTCCCCATATGGGTAGGTTTCTGCCCATGCATAACCTAATCTAAAAAATACTCTTGGGTTTAAAGTGTAATTTAAGCCTGTTCTTAAAAGGCTTTGTTGCCAACTTGTAATCAGGTTATTTCTTCGCCATTGATATTCCGTGTGTATTCCTACTTTTTCTGATACTTTAAAAGTTCCTGTGTAACTGTACCAACCAATTTTATTGGTCGTTTCCAAGCGATTGTTTTGAGCGAATGCGACTTGATAATTAATGAATAGCAATACCAAAAATAATTTAAACTTCATGTCAACAAAAAATCTAATAAATTATAAAAAGTAATTCTAGGCAATAGCAGGATATATTAAAGCACAAATTAGTATTTAAACGCACATCGTCGAACTAATTCGCATTCCCTAAGAAGTGATTAATATTGATTCAAATTTAGCATTAATTTCATTTAAAATAAAAAGTACCTTTAGGACAAAGCAGCAAACTAGCGCGTACAAGGGTATGATTTCATCAAACAATAATCCGATCAGCATCTCAAAAAATACAAAATGGTTCTACATCATCTCATTAGGTAATTTTGTAATATTGTCGGATTAAACATTTTTCAATGAAAAAAATCTTGCTATTCATAGCGCTACCCTTGCTGGTTCAGGCGCAGAAAATTGACAAAATTATTACGCGCGCAGAAACGGAGCGTATCGAGACCTATTTAGCCTCAGACGAGCTAGCGGGCAGAAAACCCTTTACACCGGGCATTGAAAAGGCCGCAAATTTCATTGCAGGGGAATTCAAAAAAGCAAAATTGCAAAAGACCAACGGGACATATTTGCAGACATTCCCTATGTTTAAGTCTTCACTAATTTCCGCTTCCGGAAACATGGATGAAAAATCTTTAGAGGCTAAAAACATCGCAATGATTTCCAAAGAATCTTCGATTGAAGTCAACGAAAAATCGGGTTACGAGGTGGTTAACATTCAGGAAGGAGCAAATTTTGGCCAAAAAGCCTATCAGATTATGAATGCCAAAAAGCCAACCATCGCTTTCTTGCACGAAAGCTTTGCTAAATACATTCCGCGTCTATCTAGCAGAGGACCGCTCAGAGAAACGCAGGCCAACATAGTTTTCGTGATTGCCAATACAATTCCTACGAAGTATCAATTTACAGCGACCCAACAAGTAGAACGTCTCGAATTAGCAAACGTCATGGGGATCCTTCCTGGCAAATCTCGTCCAAATGAATACGTTATTTTCTCTGGCCACTACGATCACTTAGGAATCGGAAAAGCTGTGCAAGGGGATTCAATCTACAACGGAGCCAATGACGATGCTGCTGGAACAACCGCTATGATGATGCTGGCAAAATACTACGCTAAAAAGCGTGACAACGAACGTACGCTAATTTTTGCGGCCTTTACAGCCGAGGAAAGCGGTGGCCACGGAAGTTCTTATTTCTCGAAGCAATTTAATCCAGACCAAGTGATGGCCATGTTTAATTTGGAGATGATTGGCACAGAAAGTAAATGGGGTAAAAATAGCGCCTACATCACGGGCTACGAGAAGTCGTCGATGGGTGAAATTCTGAAGAAGAACTTAACAGGATCTCCATTTACTTTTTATCCAGATCCATACCCAGATCAAAACTTATTTTACCGATCAGACAATGCAACTTTAGCCGAATTAGGCGTTCCAGCGCACACCATTTCTACTTCTAAAATGGACAGTGAACCCAATTACCACAAGGCGAGCGATGAAGTACGGACGTTAGACTTAGATAATATGACCGAAATTATTAAGGCAATTGCTAAGAGCGCGACGAGTATCATTTCAGGGGAAGATACCCCTAGTCGCGTAGATACGACCAAACTGAAATAAAAAAAGCCGTTCACTTATTCAAAGGATTGAATTTTATTTCAACCGATTACTTACTCAAATTCGCGTTGTTTTGATCCGATTGAAATCCTATCGTTTGCCAATAGAAATGACCAATTGATCCAATTTTATGGATGATTTATAAACCCATCTGCATCTATAATTTAATCCAAATTTTATATAACGAGATTTAAGTATCTAAATAAAATTGAATCCTTCTTTAAATTAATGACTTCAAATTGTCACGAATCGTCTGTAAAAAATTATTCCTATTGGTTGCATTTATTTTTTACTTTAAAACGTATCTTCAAAAAATCATTTGAATATCAATATATGCTAAGCGCTCAATCAGTTTCAATATTTGGTCATATACGCACCATTTGGCTTATCCTATCGACTTTTTTAATACAAAATCTGTGCATTGCTCAAACTATTCAATCCTATGATATGGTAATTTATGGAGGCACGTCAGCTGGCGTTTCTGCCGCAATTCAAGCCTCTAGGATGGGTAAAAAAGTAATTTTAATTGAACCTTTTAAGCGAATAGGAGGACTAACTACGGGTGGATTGGGCAAGACTGATATTGGAAATAAGCAAGCCATTGGCGGCCTTTCCCGTGAGTTTTATCAAAATATCAAAAAGTATTATTTGAAGCCAGAAAACTGGATTTATCAACAAAGGGAGTCGTATCGTGGTGTCGGATATAATACCTTTGAGGAAGATGCCATGTGGGCTTTTGAGCCTTCCGCAGCTTTAAAAGTATATCATGAAATGCTAGAAAAGGAACCTAACATTCGGATTGTCTATCAACAGCGTTTAAATCGAAAAACGGGCGTAAAAAAGGAAGGACACGTGATAAAATCGATACAGATGGAAACGGGTCAGATTTATCAAGGTAAAATGTTTATGGATTGTACCTATGAAGGAGATTTGATGGCCGCCTCCGGGGTCAGTTATACGGTAGGCCGGGAGTCAAATAGCCAATATGGAGAATCGTTAAATGGAGTTCAGGCAAACAATGTCAGCTTGACCTTGCATAAAAAAATATCTAGGAACTCGATTCACCATAATTTTATCGAGGGAGTTAGCCCTTATCTAGTCAAAGATAATCCCAAAAGTGGATTATTACCATTTGTCAGCCCTGGAAAGCCCGGAATTGATGGACAAGCCGATCATAAAATTCAAGCCTATTGCTATCGAATGACTCTGACAGATCATCCTGATAATCGGATTCCATTTAAAAAACCAATAGGTTACAAGGAAATAGAATATGAATTATTGTTTCGCAATTACGAAGCTGCAAAAGGTGAAATTAGTAAAATGTATGATTATGGGGACCCTTTAGTGCCTTGGATAAATTCGGAAATGCCAAACCGAAAGACGGATACAAATAATCAAAAGGGCTTTTCAACCGATTTTGTTGGCCAAAATTATCTCTACCCCGAAGCTAGTTATGAAGACCGTTTGAAAATTGCATCCTTACATAAAAAGTACCAACAAGGCTTAATGTGGACTTTGGCATATCATCCAAGAATTCCTAAACAAGTGCGTGATGTAGTTTCCAAATGGGGAATGTGTCAAGACGAATTTAGCCAAAATGAAGGTTGGACTGACCAATTATACATTAGAGAGGCAAGGCGCTTAGTCAGTGATTATGTAATGACCCAGCGTGATTGTGAAGCGTTGGCTGTTGCCCAAGACGTGATAGGCTTAGGCGCATACCAAATGGACTCTCATCCCATTCAGAGATACGTCGACTTAAACGGATATGTTAAAAACGAAGGAAATGTGGAGGCGCATGTCGATGCACCCTTTCCAATTAGCTATAAATCCATCATCCCTAAAAAATCTGAAATAAGTAATTTGTTTATCCCCGTTTGCCTTTCATCTTCCCATATCGCTTATGGTTCCATTCGAATGGAGCCGGTATTTATGGTACTGGGTCAATCTGCTGCCATTGCAGCAAGTATCGCTATTGACAAAAATTGCCAAACACATGAAGTTCCCTACCAAGAATTACGTGAAGCATTAATTAAAAATCATCAAATACTAAAGTAGATTAAATTGACTAATCAACATGAGCGTGCACTTCGTATTACTATACGAATTCAAACGATGCATTCAATACATGTAAAATAAAACGCATCCCATTTTAATCCAAGCAGCAAGCGCGCACAAGGTAGACCTTGCATTTTATTTTTTTTAAAACTATTTCACAATTAATGAGTTATGGCATTGTACTAAAACAAAAAAAACGAAAATGAAATTAAAATCAATTACTTTGACATTAATCGCTTTAATCGGCATGAGTTTTGCGTCAAACGCTCAAAAAACAGTAGTAGACATTGCGATCGGATCAGCAGATCATACTACTTTGGTTGCAGCTGTAAAGGCAGCAGGCTTAGTTGAGACTTTACAGAGTGCAGGTCCTTTTACTGTTTTTGCACCGGTAAATGCAGCATTTGCTAAGTTACCTGCAGGAACTGTTGATTATTTATTGAAGCCTGAAAACAAGGCTACGCTGGCAAAAGTTCTTACTTACCATGTTATTTCGGGCACATTCGATGCTGCAACGGTCGTAAAAGCGATTACTGCTGCAAACGGATCTTTAGCATTGAAAACAGTTAGTGGAGGTACAGTAACAGCTTCGTTGAAAAACGGAAAAGTTATATTGACTGACGAAAAAGGAGGAACAGCTACAGTTGTTGCTACAGATTTAAAGGCAGGTAACGGAATCATCCACGTGATTGATTCAGTTGTACTTCCTAAATAAAATTGGGTTTAATCCAATTTTTAAAGCCACAGAAAATCTGTGGCTTTAATTTTGTTAATTAAGAAATAAACATATATTTTTAATCTGTGTTTACTCATTTTATTATATCAGTTTAAAAATTAATCATTCGTCATGTTTAAAAACTTTAAAGCCTCAGAAATTCTGATCATCGCTGTTGTCATCATTGTCATTTTTGTCAGTGAATACCTTTTTTTGGTAGTTGGCGACAAGGACAAGGCCATTTTTATTGGTCTATGGCCGCCAACAATCCTTGGTTTATTGAATTTTATCAACTCTAAATTGAAAAAATAATGGATATGGATATTATTTTACTCACCGCAGTGATATCGACTTTATTTATCGTATTCATGATAGCGGTGTACAGAGAATTCTCTGTCATGGAAAACGAGACCTATGTTTACCAAAAAGAATCGGGTCCTCGAGCAGGTTTAGTCAACTTCGTGGGGAATCTTGCTGTAAACAAATCGCTATCTAAAGAAGAAAAAAAAGTAATCTATAAAGCCATGCACCGCAACATCGCGGACATGGAATCTGATGGAGTTTATTTTGATAATTCGCTCAAGGAAATTGTTGAAAATCAAATAGATACTTTGGGGAATGACGAGCAAAAACCTAAGTCAGAGGTCAAAGAAAAACCCTCAAAATAAAAAAATACCTATATTTTTAGGTGTTGATTTTTAAAACCAAATGTTTTATGCTGAGTTTTTTAGCTAAATACAGCCAACTGTTCGATCGCTTAGTAAGTCCTAAGCATGTTAGAATGGTGGAACTTTTAATCTTGAGGTTCGCATTAATGGCATTTGTTCTGCATTTGGGTTTTATATTTTTGGCGAACAACGTTTTATATTTTAAAGACTTCCAGCATAGCTACCTGAAGGCCATCTACACGCCCTTCAGTTTCATATTATTTTATGAGGTTTTGTTGTTAGTCATCATTATTCCCAAGTCGATTTCAGAGTTCATCGGCAAGCAATTTGAAGTAATCACCCTAATCACCTTGCGAAGCTTTTTTCATGACATTGCAGATTTAGATTTTGAAAAATCTCTTTCCATCCAAGATGTCCATTTATTAAGTCTAGTTTATGATTTGATTGCCTCCTTACTTATGTTGGCAGCTACGATGTTTTACTACAAACTATACAAAAATTCCCAACGCTCCGATGCGATTAATGACATTCAACATTTTGTAGCCATCAAGAAAATCATGTCATTTTTAATGATCATTATTTTGTTTGTTCTAAGCTTTTCAAGTTTATCCATGTGGCTACAAGATTTGTTTGCTGCCATGCAATCGAATCATAATTATCCAAATCCCGATACCGTCTTTTATGGCGATTTTTTCTCCGTGATGATTTTCATGGATGTCTTCCTGCTTATTGTTTCTTTCATGTATCACTTTTCGTTTTATTTGATCTTTCGAAACGCAAGTTTTATCATCACGACCATCTTACTTCGCATGTCACTGACAGCTGAAAAACCTGTTAATTATTTCCTCATTTTTGTTGGCTTTGCCTTCTCCATTTTGGCGTTCTTTTTGATCAACAATCGAAAAAATTCAGAGACCTGACCTTTTCAATGCAAATGATAAAATTTGTTTGACGAAGTATAAATTGATTCTAATTACATCATATAAATTCATTCCCTATATTTGAGATTCCAATATTTTGTTTTTTACCTTGATATGCAGATTTAAAAAGGGAAGGAAAAAGACAGGGAAAGTTTACAATTTTTGATAATTAATTTTATTGTATTCATATAAATAATGAAAACTAAGCTACACTTTTATTTTCGAGGATTCATTGGATTAGCCTTTATCATGCTGGCGCAAATACAATTAGAAGCTCGTTTCTCAGTCTATAACATAACAGATTCTAGTTCATTCAAGCAATTCAAAGGATCTATTTTGGATAGTAAAACAAGGAATGAACTAATCTTTGCGAGCATTACAGTCTCCGGAACAAGCATCTCGACCATTAGCAATAGTGAAGGAAATTTTTCGATTAAAATTCCAACAGAAAAGCAGAATTCAAGCCTTATCATTTCATTTTTAGGATATAATAATAAGGTTGTTCCAATTAAAGAACTAAAGCCAGAAAAAAATGTGTTGTATTTGGAACCCAGCAATACCATGCTCGAAGAAGTGGTTGTCAATGTGAGGGATGCAAAAAATATATTTTTAGGGGTATTAAGTAGTCGATTACAAAATTATGGGAATGAGCCTATTCAAATGACTGGTTTTTATCGAGAAACGATTCGAAAACGGCGTACCTACGTCTCCCTCTCTGAATCCATTGTTAATATCCAAAAACAGCCCTTTTCAACAGTTAAGCAAGAACAAATCGATCTTTTTAAGGGAAGAAAAAATGCGGATTACATCAAATTAGACACCGTAAATTTTAAATTACAAGGAGGTCCTTTTTCCGCTTTATTCCTTGATTTAATTAAATATCCCAATTTTATATTTTCAGAACATGCATTCGACCTATATGATTTTAGTTTGGAGGATATCACACAAAATAACGATAATCAAGTGTTGGTTTTAGCATTTAAACAAAAACCAACCAACGAAAATCCGCTCTATTACGGCAAAATGTATATCGATGTGAAAAGTCTTGCTGTCATTAGCGCTACGTTCCATCTCAATGTAGCCGATAAAGCGATGGCAGGACTTCAATTCACACGTAAAAAACCTGTTGGCGTTGATGTTTATCCCACAGAAGTTCGATATCAAGTTAACTACCGACAAGAAAATGGCCAATGGATTTTTGCTTATTCACGTGGGGATTTGACATTTAAATTAAATTGGGACAAAAAAATATTTAATACAATCTACAGCACGTCATTTGAAATGGCCGTCACCGATTGGAAAAAACAGGACACCAAAGAGATTCAAAATACTCAAAAATTGACCTCCAATATAATTATCTCAGATAAAGTTTCCAGTTTAGCTGACCCAGATTTTTGGGGAGAATATAATATCATAGAACCGGAAAAATCCATTGAGTCAGCCATTCGAAAAATTCAACGAAAAACGTTGAATGAGCGTTCAATCGATTAAAAGATAATTTTAAAGAATAGCAATCAACTCTTCATAGTTGTGCGTCTAACGCTCCGATAATTTTAGATAGTCCCAGTAAGCCGTCCGGATTTTATTCCTATTTTTATAAAATTATCATCAAGCCATGCGGAAATCATTTACATTCATTTTGCTGTTTTTCTCCTTCACGAGCCTAGCTGAAATCAAAGGTCAATATGACGCCCAAGCGAAAAGAGTGATCATTCATCGAGATGAATGGGGAATTCCACATATCTATGGGAAGACCGATGCGGATGCCGTATTTGGCCTGATGTTTGCCCAATGTGAAGATGATTTTGCGCGTGTAGAAATGAATTATATTGAAAAATTAGGTCGAATGTCCGAGGTCAAAGGAGAAAAAGAGCAGGCCTATGATTTATATATCAAATTGATCATTGACGCAAATGAAGCCAAAGAAGAATACAAAACAAGCCCACTTTGGCTAAAAAAATTGTTGAATGCCTATGCAGATGGGATCAATTACTTTTTAAAAACGCATCCTGAAATTAAACCTCGGTTAATCACCCATTTTGAGCCTTGGTTCCCTTTATTATGGACAGATGGATCCATTGGCGCCATATCTACAGGCGACATAACAGCAAATGAAACGGCTCTTTTTTATGGTTTGCCAAAGCAATCGGCCCAAGTAAAATACCAAAACCCTGATGAAAAATTAACCGGTTCAAACGGTTTTGCAGTAGGCCCTTCCCTTTCGTCAACTGGAAATTCTCTATTGTACATTAATCCACATGTAACTTTTTATTTTAGGCCTGAGGTGCATGTCAACAGTGAAGAAGGATTATCTGTGTACGGAGCCGTAACTTGGGGCCAATTCTTTGTCTATCAAGGATTCAATAAATTTAACGGTTGGATGCATACCTCATCTCAAGTAGATGTGGCAGATGCATACGTTGAAACGACAAGAAATAACCGAGGAACCATGGAATACCGCTTAGATGGGAAATGGATTCCATTTAAAACGAAATGGATTTCACTCGGCGCACGCAGAATTAAAACTTATTACAATCACCGAGGTCCCATTTTGGCCGCTAGAAATGGAAAATGGATTTCCGTTCGCTCATATAATCGGGCCAGAAAAAGTCTGATTCAAAGTTGGCTCAGAACCAAATCAACCGGTTTTGCCGACTTTAAACGCATCATGGACATGCGGGCAAACACCTCCAACAATACCATTTATGCAGATAATAAAGGAAATATAGCGTATTGGCATGGGAATTTTGTACCTCGCAGAGAGCCGACTTTGGATTGGGGATTGCCTCAAGATGGAACCACATCCAAGAATGATTGGAAAGGACTTCACCCTTTGGAAGAAATCGTGCACAGCTATAATCCTGCCACGGCTTGGATTCAAAACTGCAACTCCACCCCTTTTACAGTTTCAGGTGCATCTAGCCCAAAAAGAACCAATTACCCAGTCTATATGGCACCTGATGGGGAAAATTTTCGTGATCGCAATGCGGTTCGTTTATTTTCTCAAACCAATAAATTAGACTTAACGTCTTTAATCAGTCTCGGATATGACCGACGGTTAATGGCTTTTGAGGTGTTAATCCCATCGCTTGTACAAGCAGCTTCCCAAGAATCGGATTTGACTGAGGTCTTGAAAGAATTAAAAAATTGGGATTTCAATGCCTCCACATCTTCCATCGCTCAAACATTAGCCGTTCGCTGGGGTCAAAAAATCATGCCTAAAATTCCTAAAACCAAACTATTTGGAGGTGAAACGGATGTTGTTCAAGACATTGAAAAATATGCGCGCTCAGGTTCAAAACAGGAAATGGTCCAAACACTCAGAGAAGTTCTGGCTGATTTAGAAAAAGATTTTGGGACATGGCGATTGGCTTGGGGAGAATTGAATCGTTTCCAACGAATTTCAAATCAAGATGTCAATCAAATGGATGATGAAAAGCCGAGTATCTCAGTTCCCTTTACCTCCTCTTCTTGGGGCCAACTCCCCTCTTACACAAGTCGCTCGATCCAAGGATCAAAAAAATGGTATGGCGTCAATGGAAATAGTTTTATTGCGGCAGTAGAATTTGGCCCTAAAATAAAGGCCTATTCATTATTGGCAGGTGGTGAAAATGGAAATCCTAGTTCCCCTCATTTTTTCGATCAAGGCCACATGTATTCTGAAGGAAAATTCAAGGAGGTCTATTTTTATCGATCAGATGTATTAAAACATGCCGTAACTTCCTATCATCCCTAAATTTTCTTATCCGCTAAAAATCAAGAACCCCTATTGGCCAAGTTTCGCTAAATATTTAGTGTCATAAATGGAATTTTCATCCGTAATTTTTTCATCCTTAATCCCACTGGAAACAAATACTACAGCTTTTACCTGTTCCACCTTTTTTGTCATTCCAAGAAAATTCACTCCATCTGTGTCCGTATTTATTTCCATCTGGCATCGTCATGCGGAAGTATTATTTATGGTTAAGCAAATAATTTAATAATCCATTAAACTCTTTTTGAGAAAGACTATTTCTAAAATTATCTGGCATGAGTGTCACCTTGGATGGTATACGTTCTGCGATATCATTTTTAGCCATCGAAAACTCTCGTCCGGCCGCATCAGCAAATATAATAATCGCCCCCTCATCGCGGCGATATAATCCCGCTAACATGTTCCCATCTTTTAACTTGACCGTGTAGTTTCTAAATGCCTCAGAAATATTTCGGTTTGGGTCAATTATTTTCGTTGCCAATGCAGTAGGGCCCCATTTACTCACACCATCCAGATTGGGTCCGATATTGGCTCCTTCAGCGCCTATTTTATGGCAATTGGAACAATTTTGAATAAAAATTTTATAGCCCTCATCTAAGGAGGGTAAGGTATTTTTCTTCGAACTAGTCGTGTATAAGCCTGTCATCATACTGATGGCTTTGTTACGTTCATTGTTTACCGGCTCTACATTCGCGATTAACTCATCGTATTGCATTTTTTGCTTGGAGGAAATATTAAGCAACATCCTCTCGCTTACCTTAGGCTCAATCAATACCCGAGAAAAAAATTGACCCTGCCTCACCTTATTAAGCACTATGTCTTTCCCTTCCGAAGAACTTGCTAATGAGGTGGCTATGGCCGATTGCAAAATAGGTGAAGCATTTTGAGTTTCGCCTAAAACACGGTTTACATTCATTAAAACGTTATTGATGCTTAATCCGGAGGAGACGTTAAGATCACCTAATAGATTGGCTACTTTAATTTTGAAATCCAGACCTGAAGAAGGGTCTTCGAATAATTTGGCGGCAAGCCCAAGATGCTGTTCCGGATCTATTTTCAGCAAGGTTCTTAATGCCTCTGTCCTCGTATCCAGATCAATATTCATTCCCTCCTGCAAAAATAACTTTACCTTCGGCGCTAGCGTTTGGACCTTATACGTTGCGGCGATTCCAAAAGCGAATTTTTGTTTGGCCAATTGGTCCTGCGATTTTACCTGGCCTCCTGCTTGGTATTTATTTAATATATTCTCTGCCAGTTGAATCCCCCATTTTCTTAATTCCTGCGTTTCTTTTTCTCCTCTTCGAGCTAAGCCTTGTTGAATTCCCTGAAATATCACAAACTCCGTCTCTGGCTGTACTATTTTCTTTCTTGCCTGAATGACTACCGCATCGATCATATTGGCGGGTATGAACTGGGCTATTTGCTCAAAGGTAATTAACGGATTGCTGGGTAAAGGGTATTTGCTGAAATGTTGGGCCAGGAACATCGCCGATTCAGGGGATGGAACATCTACCAACACATCCGCGATATTTGCAGCATCTTGCGACTTCCAATCTTTTGCGAATACCTGCTTCATTAAATCGGTATTCAATAACAGATCTTTTGTGCAAATCCTGGCCGTATACATCAAGTGGCTATCATAATCAGGGATTTCCATGCGTGCTGAAAGCAGGGCCTCTAGCGATTGAATGCTTGGATACTTTACCAAGTTCTCTATGGCCGCTCGAGCCACATGGGGGTCTTGATCCTTAACTGCGTGTAATACCATTTGGTAATTCTGTTCATTAGTTTGCTGCTCTAAAAGGATGCGCATGGTATGTAAGCGAATCAAAGGATCAGCATTTTTTGCGGAGCTTATGATGAGCTTAGCGGGCAAAGAATTTAGTCGATGCAAAACCCATAAGGCATGAACATAGGCAATAGGACTCGTTGAATTTTTTTTAAGCAATGCCTTCAAAGGCTTAATCGCTTGCATGCCGATTCGATCAGATAACTGATCCATCGCCGTCATTCGAACAGAAATATTTTTCAGATCTAGTGCTGCTAAAAGTTCATTGATAGATGCTGCAGTCCAATCTTTGATCTCATTATGCTGACCTTTGTAGGTGATCCGCCAAATTCTGCCACGGATTCTATCCCGGTGAGGATCATCCAGAGGGACCTCATAATGTCCGATAATACTATTATAAAAATCAGCAATATACAAGGCTCCATCGGGCCCTAACTTTACATCCACAGGACGAAACCATGGGTCTTTACTTTTGACAAAATCGCTTTCTTTTTTCCCGATGGGTGTTGAACCTTTATTCATATATGAATTACGATACACTCGGCTGGCTACCACATCGCCTGTGAAAAAACTTTGGTGGTATTCTTCTGGAAATTGTACATCTCCATAATAGGCTAAGCCGGCAAGTGCGGTAGCTTCATTTTGAAGGCGTTTCATATCGGGTGCAAAACCCATTCGCGTCGGCTTGCCAAAACTAGGGTAATCCGCATTTTTAATCAGCTGATAGAGCGGAGAGGTATGACAATCCGTTGAATATAAATATCCCCTTTCATCAAAGGCTAATCCAAAAGGGTTCACTTGTCCATAGGTATTTTGTTCCACACGGCTGCCATCGATTTTAAATCGGAAGGTGTTGCCTGAGACCATGGTAATCGAGTGCCCGTCGGTACCCGCTGGTGAGGAGGTATTGGTAAAGCCATGATCTGCATAAACCCAACCGTCATACCCTCGAACAAAATTGTTAACCATCCCATGTGTATCTGTACTTCCAAAGCCACCTAATAATTTTTTTTCAGTATCTGCTTTGCCGTCGCCGTTTGAATCAGTGAATTTTGAAATTTTAGGGATACTGTAGGCGATCGCTCCATCATTTAGGGGCAGGATGCCTATAGGTATATTTAATGTATCGCTAAACTGTGTAAAACGATCTGCCTTTCCATCATGATCCGTGTCTTCTAAAATAGTTAGGCGATCCTTGCCTTTGTTGGGAGATGTGGCAGGAAAGGGATACTCAAAAGATTGGGTCACCCACATACGTCCTTTTGCATCAAAAGCGATATTAATAGGTTTGCCAATCATGGGCTCTGAAGCGTACAATTGGATCTCAAAACCGGGAGGAAGTTTAAATCCTAGCCGCTCTTCTTCAGGCGTGTGCGCTGTGGTCGATCTTATGTTATCATTGAATAAGGGGCCGCTATAAAGACTATCATTATCCGGTGTAGTTTCTGATTTGATTTCGGAGTTGGCAACTGTTTTGATTTGGTGTTGGATCGTCTGAATACTACATCCTATTGTTATTAAAAGGCAAAGGCCTAAAAATGTCGGCAAACTAAAAATCCTATTCATGATTTTTTATCTAATAGATGGAATTTTTGATGACAAAATATTTCGTTCTGAATCGAATTTAGCAATAATTTTATATTAAATAAAACAAATCCAATGAATACCCAAAAGCAAATGAGCACGCGTGTGGGTGGATGTTTTTATTTTAGGAGTTTGGTAGCTGAGCGAAAGGAAAAAGAGGTAATTGAAACCAACACTGATTTTATAAATGAGTTGACAAAATAAAAGATCATTAATTTGGCCTAAACAAGTAGGTGATTCCAACCTATAAAAATCGCATGAAGAACTTGATAAAATTGAAATAGATTAATCTCAGATATTGATCTAATTTTTTCCTTGTAACCATATTGAGTAAGCCTTTGGGACCACCAGAATCCAGCTTAAAAAGTTGGATTACCATATTTCACAGAAGGAAAATTCGTCGGAAATGATAATTATAATTTTCTCATTATATTTATCAACCTAAACCTTATTCAATGAAAATTAAAGTCATCTTTCTAATTATCATTCTTTTACCTATTTTTTCAAAGACAAAAGCGCAAACACCGGCCAAATTAGTTGAAGTGACCACAAGATTCATCAACACGCTTTCTATTGCGGAACAAAAATCAGCTATATACTCCTTTGAGGATAAAAAAAGAGTTTTTTGGACAAATTTACCCGTAGGCCAAATGCCTCGACCGGGCATTCGCTATGGCGATTTATCCGACTCTAGCCGACTGGTATTTCACCGCGTTTTAACGGAGATACTAAGTTCGCAGGGTTATTTAAAAACCACTTCAATTATGCAATTAGACGACATATTGAATGTTTTATATCAAAAAGCGTTTGACGATGGGCAAATAAAGAAAGAATTACTTACCATGACTCAAAACTTGAAGTGGGATCATGGCAATTACTATATTTCATTTTTTGGGATGCCTAAGTTGAATGGAAATTGGAGTTTTAGCCTCGGCGGTCATCACATTTCATTATCCATGACGACGGATGGCAAGAAAATCAGCGTATCTCCGTATTTTATTGGCACCGACCCATCCGAAGTGAAATCAGGAAAATATGCCGGATTGCGCGTATTAAGTAAAGAGGAAGATTACGGATTTTTGTTGATACACTCCCTGACCGACAAGCAAAAAGCAAAAGCCATTTTATCCCGAAGTATACCCAAAGATATCATTACGAACCCCAAAAGTAGCCAGCGAATCGATACGTATGATGGCATTTCAACCGAGGAGTTCTCTGAGGTTCAAAAAGCCTATTTGAACTTTATCATCCAAGAATATGTCCACAATTTTGAACACGAAAAGGCACATGAAATTTTAGATAAAATGAAAAAGTCCGGATTTAAAAACATGTACTTTGCTTGGATTGGTAGTTTAGAGAATAACAAACCCCATTATTACATGATTCATAGCCCTGAATTCTTGATTGAGTATGACAATGTGGGCTTCCAAAATGATGGCAATCACATTCATGCCATATTCAGAGAAACGGGAAATGATTTTGGCGAAGATATACTTAAGCAACATTACATTGAGTCGCATAAATAGATTGTACAAAAACATCAAACCAAAATTTAATATTATGAGCGCACATTGGACTAGAATTCTTCATACAAATAACGTATCAAAATTGATTTTGAACCTACCCATTTTATTTTTTACCTTGGTTTTCAGTTCATTACAGGTATATGGACAGTCGACTGTCAAAACCATTTCTCTTTTTGATGGCAAAACGCTCAAGGGTTGGAAAACAGTGGATCCTACGCATGAAAAGCTATGGTTTGTGACGGATAGCGTGATCAGAAGTGGGGATGGCATCCATAAAATACCGGCCAATACCTACCTGTATACCACTCGTGAATACGGTGATTTTGAATTCCGCTGCCTTTTCCGTTTATCAGGTGATCCTAAAACAGGTTTGATCAATAGCGGTATTCAATATCGGTCGGTCGTTGAAGGAGGAAAAATGGTCGGATATCAGGCAGATATTGGGAATGGGTACTGGGGAGATATTTATGATGAACATCGCCGAGGAAAACTAGTCGGCGGAGATCTTAGTACACTCAAACATCTGCTCAAGGAAGATGGTTGGAACAGCTACATCATCCGTTGCAAAGGCAATCTCCATGAACTATACATTAATGGGGTGAAAACCTGTGAATATATTGAAAAAAATCCCAAAATGCCTCAAAAGGGGGTTATTGCCGTTCAAATTCATAGCGGAGGTGTGGCCCAAGTGGAGTTCAGGGACCTAACGATATCCGAAATTCCTTGATTAAAATAGCCAACCCGAAAAATTTATGCGCTGATTTTGCACCTATTAAAGAGAAATTATGAAGCTTATTCTTGTATTCATTGCATTCTTGCTTGTCACGAGCCTTAATCCAAAAGCATTTGCACAAGCAAAAAAAACTCAGTCGATACGCACTCAGATTTACACACCTGAGCAGGAAATGGCAGGATTTAAAGTACCCAAGGGATTCGTTATAGAACTTGTCGCTAGTGAAAAAGATGGTGTGATCAACCCGATCGATCTCACGTTCGATGATGCCGGTAGGCTCTGGACTCAGACTGCAATGATGTACCCTTTGGACCCGATCGCCGACATTCAATGGAATGATTTACTAAAACTCATGGATGATCCAGAAGCGCAGAAAAATCATCCAAACTTTAAACGGATATTGGATCTCTACCAGGGCAAAACAAAAGGTGCCGACAAAATACTTGTGCTATCTGACCTATATGGCAAGAAGCCTGTGAAAACGAGTGTTTGGGCAGATGGCCTTACGATTCCCATGAGTCTTTTGCCCTATAAGAATGGAGCTTATGTGGTGCAAGGTTCTGAGCTATTTTTTCTGAATGATACAAATCAGGATGGGAAAGCGGATCAGCGGACTCCCCTACTTACCGGTTTTGGTTTTACGGATACCCACACGATGGCACATGTGCTCATCCGGGCACCCGGCGATTGGATTCATTTCAGCCAAGGAGCCCTTAATAAAAGCGGGGTTTCTTCTTTAAAAAGTGATGCAAAACTGAAGATCGATTACAGTAAGATCGCCCGCTTATCCTTGGATGCCAAAAAAATGGAGCTGGTCAGTTCTGGTCTCAATAATATTTGGGGCTTTCAGCTCCGTGGCAATGGTCAGTGGTATGGTTCTGAAGCCAACGATTTGGGTTATTCGGTTGCGCCTATGGAACCCGGTTCGGGCTTTCCGGGCATTGGCAATGAAAGGCTTAGTCCTTATCAGCCTTTCATCCCTAGCCTTCACGAATTCCGTGTGGGTGGAACCGGAATATCAGGAACGGCATTCGCCGATGATGCCTCGGGGTCATTTCCTGATGAATTTAAAAATGTGGCGTTTTTGGCAAATCCCATCACGAGTTCAATCAATGCAGTGCAAATCGTACGCAATCCGGATGGTAGCGTTAGCGCTAAACATTTACCGGATCTGCTAACCTCGGAGGACGACTGGTTTCGCCCGGTCAACATGGAGTTTGGCCCAGATGGATCCCTCTACATTGCCGATTGGTACAACAAAATCATTTCTCACAATGAACTGCCGACCACACACCCAGATCGGGATAAGTCGCATGGCCGTATCTGGCGCATCCGTCATGTGAGTCAAAAACCCCGGATGATCCCAGATTTAAATGTGGTGAAAACGGAAGAACTGGTCAATCACCTTAAATCCCCATCCCTTTGGGAAAAACGTGCAGCATGGCATCAGATTTCAGATCGACCTATCTCTGAAACCAAGACCTTGGCTGTGGATCTTGTGGCCATGGCTTCCGACCAATCCCAAGATGAAGTCACTAGAATACATGCTCTATGGTCATTGGAAGGAATAAAAAACTATGATGCCCAACTCCTATCTTCGCTTTTAATGTCCCCTTTGCAGGATCTTAGGCGGGAAGCTGTTCGTTCACTAACTAGCTTTTCTCTAAGCCCGGCACAAATGGCCAGTTCACTAAAAGAACTTATCGAAGACAAGAATCCAGCCGTTCGTTCCCAAGTCATTCGTACCCTGACAGAAGCCGGCGGGGCGGACCGATCAGTGATTGACATTCTGGTTCGTGCCTGTAAGCCTGAAATCCCAGGGAATGCCATGGGCGGGGCATATGAAAGAAAATTTGAACGTTTTCTTGCCCGCAAGGCGCTCGAACAATACGCAGTTGAATTGCAAACGTACATAAACGCTCCGATCGCTAAGAATATTCCTATCGAAAATATTTTATGGGCTATTCAGGCATTGCCGGCAGGTCAAAAGGAAATTGCTTTTCTGAAATTTTGGCCAGAATCTAACCTCACGACACTCGACGAATCTACGTTGATAGCCATCTCGGAAATGCTAAAAAACAAAGAGGTATATGAGGCTGTGAAGGGAATTATTCAAAATCCAGTTAATGCCGTAAATGTTGTCAGCATCGCCTTGCAAAATCAAGCGCGGGTTCAATCCCCTGAAATGGCCAATATGCTTTTGGCGCCTGTCAACACATTGCTGCGGAGTGAATCGCAGGCCAACATAGACCTTGCACTGGATGCCATTGGGCGATTTAAAATGGATAAATTACGGGAGGCTGTTATTTCCTTAATCAATGATCAAACCCCAGATAATACTTTGAAACTCGCTTTGAAAGGATTAGAGATTAGTCCCAAAGCCAGCCAAGAAGTTTTTATGCGAATTGTTCAGAATAAAAAATTAAGTTTTGAGGTACGTGCTGCCGCGCTTAATAGCCTTTCAAAAGCGAGTCCTACTGAGGGAGAGCTAGCTTTACTAAAATGGATTCCTGATCTTCAACCGACTGAAAAAACAGAATTGGTCAGCATCTTATCCGGCTCAAGCCAGAGTGCTGCCGTGCTAATAAATGTTTATGGACAAAAAGGGTTGGATTTGTCGGCCTTCAATCTTTCTTCAGCAGAACGTATTGTTAATACCCATCGGAGTGATCAACGTAGCCAGGTCATTATAGAAGGTGTGAAAAAGCGGGAAGAGGAAAAGAAGAAGGCATTTGAAGGAGACCTTAGCCGATACATGGCGATTGCCAAGAAAAACGGGGGGAACCCTGCGGAAGGAAAAACACTCTTTCAGACTTGCCTATTGTGTCATCAGGTCGGCAGTAAGGGACAGAACATCGCCCCAGCCTTAGACGGCTCTGCTTCCCGCGAATACGAAGCGCTTCTTACGGCCATCCTTAATCCTGATGCAGCCGTAGAATCCAGTTATGCCGTGTACCGTGTGAGGAAAAAAGATGGCCAAAGTGTGGAAGGTTATTTAGTCAACAAAGATGCCCGTGGGACTACCCTTGCTTTTATGGGAGGTAGTAGAGTGTTTATTGACGCAGGATCCATCCAAAACCAAGGTTTTTTAGGAGGTCGATCGTTCATGACAAAAGGGTTGATCGATAATTACACGGATAAGCAAGTGGCAAATTTGCTATCGTATATTCGTACATTAAAATAATATAGCAAAACGTTTAAATAAGGATCCGCCTCTTATGAAATACCCATTAATTTGAAAATGTAAGAGGTTGAAAATACGTTAATTGATTTTCATTTAAAAACGATTAATCATGCAAAAACTATTCCTATGCTTATTTTGTTTTTCTGCCCTAATTTCATTTGGACAAAATCAGGGAAATAAAATAAAAGATTTTGGTTTAAAAAATTACACCTATATTTCCGAGAAATTACCTCACAGTGAATCCAAGACATGGTATTTAACCTGTAAGATGCCGTATAATTGTCAATTCCAACAGTGGATTGAAATTGAGAGTGCTCAACCTGATTCAATAACTTTTGGTTCTACCAATCCTTTGGTACTATACTTAACCCCAAAGGAAAAAATAAACACGGTTACAACAAAAAAAATATATGAGGCAAAAAATTGGATAAGTGGCGAAGGGGCGATTTACAAAATACCTGCCGGGATGAAAGTAAAAAGCGTTAAGTATCGAGAAACTGGGTATGATACAAAAATAACAGGGGCTTTTCAATGTAATGACGAGGACTTTAATTTGCTCTGGAAAAAGGGAGCTAGGACTGCTTATTTATGTATGAGAGATTGGTATTTCGACTGTCCTGACAGAGAGCGAGTAGGTTTTTGGGGAGATGGTACCCCTGAATTAAATCAGTCTTTTTATGCGTTTGACAAAAAAGCACATATCCTGAGCAAAGAGTTAGTTTTAAGAAAACTAGATCCAAAATTTTATCCTGGGCAACAATTAGAATTTCTGGGAGAATATGGAATTTGGTTTTATTATTTGCAAACGGGGGATATTGAAACCATAAAAACGATTTATCCGACGACTAAAAATTTCTTATTTACTGTTTATAAACCCGGGAAAAAAAAACAATGGTTTGACTGGGGGAAAGAAAATAAAGATACTCCGATCCTCGAAACCTGTTTTATGTTTAATGACCTTCAGGTTTTAAAAAAAATGGCTTTAGTAACAAATCACGCAAATGATACTTTAGTGATTAACCAAAAAATAGACAGTATTCAAGCATCATTTGATACTAAATATTGGAAAGGAAATGCATATCAATCCAATTTAGTAGCAGAGCCAGATGACCGTGCCAATGCCATGGCCATTAATGTAGGATTAGCAACAAAAGAAAAATGGAATTTGATATTTGAACATGTATTAAACACCAAAACTTTTTCAAGTTGCTTTTTTGACCGATGGGTTTTTGAAGCCATGTGTAAAATTGGGAAAGAAGATGCGGCCTTATTAAGAATGTCTAATCGATATAGAACGATGATCGATGCCCCATTTACAACCTTGTGGGAACATTATGATCGATGGTGGGCCTCCAATATTGATGCATTTGATGATGCGTCATCATTAAATCATGGGTGGAATCCACCGGTCATTAATTTATCAAAAACGATAAGCGGAATTAGTCCAATAACTCCCGGCTGGGACACCTACCAAGTGTTTCCTACCTTAGGATTTTTACAAAAAGTTTCAGTCATCGTTCCAACAATTAAAGGAGAAATTAAAGCATCCTACGCTAAAAACAAATCTCAATATTCCATTCATTTGAATTCCCCGTTAAAAACGGTTGCTACGGTTGGCATTCCTAAAAAAGATTTTGAAACGATAGAAATGATCAAAATAAACAATCACATTGTTTGGAAAAAGAACGTTAAAAACAAAATAAAAGGGATTAAAAGAATATCAGAAAATGACGAGCGAATTTTAATTGAATTAATGCCTGGGACCTGGGATATCATTTGTCAGGGCAACCTCCCTTTATCAAACGCTAAAATAAGTGAAAAGCCTAAGGTTCATTTACCTTCTTTAAACAAAAGGAATTGGACAGCATATGCCTCGGTTCAAGATAGTAGCTTTTTATTTAGTGGAGATAAAATACCTATCCAAATCAATGCCCAAAATGCCATAGACAAAGACCATTGGACTGGTTGGCGAGATATGACAAAAACCCAATATCCAGGACAATATTTCATGGTGGACATGAAAACAGAACATCAATTTAGCAAGATTGTTCTTGAAAATAGTTGGGCACTTTGGGATAGTCCCAAAGAATATTCCGTGCATATTTCTGAAGATGGAAAAGAATGGGGAAACCCAATTGCCAAAGGCAAAGGGCAGTTAGGAATGACTAATATCACATTTAAACCCCAAAAAGCTAGATTTATAAAAATAATTCAAACCGGTCAAGATCCCACTTATCATTGGTCAATTTATGAATTACAAGTTTTTAACTAATAAAGGGTACATCGCCAACGAACCAGCATTTCCTTCTCAAATGTTTTAAAAGGGTCCGCAAATAAGCTAACAGAAGGGACAGATTTTAACCTAATAATGGCAACAAGTCTAGTTTTTGAAATTAGTCTTGCATACTTAGGGTTAGCATAAAACATTTTGAATTGTATACGGGTTTAACAATTCAAACGAAAACTCTCGTTGATGCAAGGCGTAAAAAAACAACATTTACCATCCAAAAACTGCCCAGTTTGCAACCGTCCCTTCGCCTGGCGCAAGAAATGGGAGAAAAATTGGGATCAAATCATCTATTGTAGTGAAAAATGTAGACGTAGTAAATAAGTTCTCCGACGAAGATATTGATCGAATCATCCAAATGGCTTGGGAAGATCGTACGCCATTTGAGGCAATTAAATTCCAGTTTGGCCTACAGGAAAAAGAAGTGATTGAATTTATGCGGGCCAATAGTAAATTGTCAAGCTTCCAGATGTGGCGTAAAAGAATGGCAGGCCGTAGTACAAAGCATTTACAAAAGCGTGTTTTTTCTGATCCCCGTTTTAAATGCACGCTCCAACGAAGCATTAGCATGAACAAAATCAGTAAAAGATAGTGAATTTTCCCACCAAGCTCACCGACGTTTATCAACGAATCGATGCCTTTGACCCTGAGCATTATGCGCGCACTCGGAACTTTATCGATGGCGGCGTTTCCTACCTATCTCCCTATTTATCACGTGGATTTATTACGGTTCCCCAGGTCGTGGAGCGATTAAAGGTACGTGGGATTGGAATGAAACAAGCGGAAAAATTTATTCAAGAATTAGCTTGGCGCGAGTTTTATACCCGCACTTGGTTTCAAAAAGGTGATCAGATTTTTGAAGATATTCGCCACCCACAAGAAGGTGTGGAAAATCATGGAATTCCAGAGGCTGTTCTCAAGGCGACCACTGGAATTCAGGCATTGGATTCTCATTTAACTGATTTCTGGAAGACAGGTTATTTGCACAATCACTTGCGGATGTACCTCGCCGCCGTCATCTGCAATATGGGAAAATACCACTGGCGTGAACCTGCCGATTGGCTTTACTACCATTTATTGGACGGCGATTTGGCAAGCAATGCGCTTAGTTGGCAATGGTGCGCAGGTACATTCAGCAACAAACCCTATTTTGTGAACCAGGAAAATATCAACAGGTATTCTGGCATGGAACAAAGCGGTACTTTTTTGGATTTTGACTATGAGCATTTGCCCACAAATCCAGTTCCACAGGCCTTGAAAAAATCCGAAAAATTAAACCTCGTTTTTACCCCACCTGAAACGAAGCCCCTCGACATACAAGAGAATCTTCCCACTTTCATTTATACACATTATACATTGGACCCCACTTACCACATGGGAGAGGAAGGAAACCGGATATTGGTCTTAGAACCGAGCCACTTCAAAAAACATCGTATATCACCAAAAACACTGAATTTTATTCTGTCGCTTGGGGAGAATATTCCTGGTTTGCAGGTGTATTATGGGGAATATGCGGATCTATCCTTGCAAGGAATTTTTAGAGATCATCCCATTAATGTCCATTTCAAGGGAATTAGAGAGAGGCATCCTACACTAGCCCCAGATCTTATAGGTGAGTTCCCGAGCTTTTTTTCGTTTTGGAATAAACTAAGTAAACAGTTGGGCTAACAACCTTGCACCGTTTTACCAACCGTTACTCTCCCTTGGATTTTGGATGTGAGCTACATGATGATTCACATGCCAAACATGAATCGCAAACCAATCCGATAACGTTATTTCCAATGGATGGTTGGGATGGAAAATTTTCAAAAAATATAAATTGCGTTTCTAACGAACCAAGCTATACGTTACTTAACCGTCAGCGTTGTTCCTGAAATTTCGACTAATAACTTGGTTAACCCTTTGGTCGCTGGCCCTGAAACCAATGATCCATCTGAACTGAAGGTTGACCCATGAGCCGCACATAAGAACGATGATTTGGTATTATTATATTCTACCGTCGCACCTGCGTGAGGACAAACGGAGGAGACAGCTAAAAAGCTTGAGGCTACATTTCCCGTTGCCAATCGAATCAAAATGATTCCACTTTTAGCAATAAAATCATTCACTGCTCTCAACTCTGTATCCAACTTAACCGTGAAAGCATTTGAAACAGGAGTCGATCCGGGACTTGTTGGCGTGGGAGTTGTTGCAGAAACAGGCGTGGGTGCTTCACTTTTAGAACAAGCAGCCGCTAAACAAGAAACGCAAACGGCGGCCAAACCGCCTGAAACAGTATATAAAAATTTTGCTCTTTTCATAGAATTTTATTTTTAAAACACATTAAATCAAAATTTGTTTAAAAAATATTTTCTTTTGCAAAAAATAAAATAATTCATTTAAATTTTTACTCTTTCCAGTCAATGGGAATGACCACCTCATTTTTTCTACTCCAAAATTGGAAGGGAGCATTATAACCTAAAAACGAGTATTCTCCGGTAACCTTAATGCCCTTCTTTTGAATTAATTTTAATAATAAATTTCGATTCTCTTGGATCGATTCATCATCCGCATATCCACCAAAACTAATCACTGCCACATACTGAGGACTTGACTTCACGATATGGACACCCGCATCTTTGGGTTTAGGCAAATCAGATTCCTTATATTTTTCAGGCATCACAAAACTCATGGAAGATCCTTTGTCGCTCATTTCCATTCGGACAGGCGCCGTCATGGAAATACTTTTGCCCTGGTCATTCCCACCAAAGATATACCCGGCTAATTTCCTGAACCCACTACTGGATACAGACTTATAATCAGTCCCTGAACTATAAATTTTGGCAAATGTAGCGGAAGGGTAAAACCGTACTTCAAATTGCGCCTCTTTGAGGACTAGCCTGTATTTTTGGTTTTCCGTTTTTAAATTATTGCTTAGCAATTTATACGATTGTATCATAAGGAACAAAAAGCCGATGCTCGCAATGATGTAAAATGTTTTCATCTCAAAATATTTTATAGGATGCGTTTTATTAAAAACTAAATTTAGATTTTATCCCATAGAAATAATCAAAATAAGAAATATTTTTCTTTTTAAATAAAAAGAATCGTTTACTTATATGTCAACCAAGTCGACGCCTCACAATTTTTATTAGCCGAAAAACGAATCCAGCGAGCTTGAAAATCAGGCGCAAAGGTATATTCGAATGTTTCGTTGGGCTTAACTACCACTTCTTTAAATACCATCCAAGGGCCATGACCGATCGGTTCAATCTCAATTTTAAAGCTTACAGCTTCGTTAGATTTATGCGAAATTTTTAAACTTTTTTTATCGTAAAATCCGATTAGATACGGGTCAGATACGGTATTTGCTGCAACAGAAGTATTTTTCCAAGGTCCGCCTTGGCCTGTTGGCTTACCCAATTTCCACAAGTCGTCTATCGTACCCGCCCATACTTTTGCTTTGCCATCCGAGGAGGTAATGATATGATCGTTAGGTGCAGTTGCTTTATCCAGTCCTGTCATGACCAACAAGCCACGGTAGGAAGCATAATCATGAATGGACAATGAATGTGAAGCCACCGGTCTGATTTTGGCATAGCCATCCGCATTTTCTGCTGGAAGCTCATAAAAGGTTCCATGTGCATTCATCAAATCCCGCTCTGTAGCCACTTCCCGGTCAATACGCATCGATCCCGATTGAATCTTGTCCGTGAATTTTTCATCCCCCTTGGGTAAACGCCACCTTCTCCCCGCATCATCAACAACTAATACTGAAGCATCATCAACAACTACAATATCTTTTGTCATGGCAAATTTTGTTCGGATATAATCAGCCATTTTGGGATCCTCGCTTCTAGTCAAATTCATGGCGCTATCCAATTCATAATATCCCACTTCATTGAATTTTCCCTTAGATAAATCACTCGCTAAAATTCCTAATTTCCGACGCTTATCTCCAAGGGCATATAATAGTCCACCCGATAATTCATCTCCGCTGACGGCTGATAATCCCTTAAATATTGGGTCTGATCCGGTGACGAACCGAGTGTCATCTGTGTAATTAAAATTAACCGTAGCCGTCGTATTCTTGTTTGATTTAACCTTAATCCACTCGCCAATTTCCGTAGGTAAAAAAGAAATGTTTTTCGAGTGGCCAGCGTTAACCAACACGCTACGAAGTTTTTTCCATGTACCGTTTCCTTTTACGTCCACCTCAAAAGTAAAGGTAACATCCTCTTTCCCTGCATTATGAATCCAAGCCATCCGCTTTTGCCAACCAGCAAACAAGAAAGGTTCTGAACTGATATTGGTATTAATTTTCTCTGCAAGCCAAACCGCACCCTGTGCCGTATTGGGTCCCAATTGATCAGGCTTTTCCACCGAGGTAAACCACAAATTCGAATTAGATTGTCCTGGTCCTTCTATATTTCCTTTTGCTTTTCGCTTATTCAGGAATTCTTTTTGGGCTGAATCATCACAACCAAATACCAATCCATCTTGCCAGCGCGTAAAATCTCCGATCACTTTTAAGTAGGCAGACCGAGGACGAATTCCCGCCGTATTGAATGAGGTAAAAGATGCTGGGAAATGCCAAAACATACCGTGCATGGTCATCAAATAATCGGGTTTCTCTGCCGTACCCACATCTCGAATGCGTGGCCATTCC
>Ga0222712_10000373_pt1 | contig 61432 bp, 37 predicted proteins | sample C33_657DmetaG_FD_165043 | JGI IMG/M metagenome (GOLD analysis project Ga0222712, IMG submission 165043) | Estuarine water microbial communities from San Francisco Bay, California, United States - C33_657D | ecosystem: Environmental > Aquatic > Marine > Unclassified | place: USA: California... | reverse complement strand
CTTAGCAGCGAGTGGGAGAATGAAGTTAAAAAGTTTGGCCCGTATAAAATAAACGGTCAGGCACATAACGATATTATTACACTAAAGAACATAGGCCTAATGCCCATTGATGAGTCTAATAAAAACAATCCTTATGTACAGGCATTTTGGCAGTGGTGGCCTAAGATATACAAAGACCTAGAAGTGTTTAGAATGACCGGCGGTGAGCCGTTATTAGATGCTAATACATTTAAAATACTAGACTATGTTTATAGTCATCCGAATAAAAATTTAGAGCTAGGCATAACCAGTAATATGTGTCCTCCTAGACAGGATATATTTGATAAATTTTTAGAAAAAGTCAAACTGTTAGACTCAGTTAACTATGATGTAGAATGTTATGTTCCCGATCCTAAAGATGGTTCAGAGTGGCAAACATGGCCGCACTTTGTAATAGGTGCAGAAGAAAAAACCTATCATAATAATCCGTTGCCTAGTATAGAAAGAAAAGATATACCTCAGACATTTCCAGAAATTGGACATGCACTCGAAGATGGTAGTTTTACCTATTTGTACAAATATCAAGATAAAGCCTGCAAACATTTTATTTTGTATGTCAGTTTAGATAGTGTTAATGAACATGCAGAATATCTTAGAAACGGCTTGGTATTTGAAACACTAAAAAAGAATGTCTATAAATTTTTAAAAGAAACTAAAAATACCAGTGTTAGTTTTATCAACACATTTAATTTGTTAAGTATTCCAAAATTCAAAAATTATTTAGAATTTATATTAGATCTTCGAGACGAATTTTCTAAAGATAAACAAACAATAGACGAACCATTTCAAAGGGTATGGTTTGATATTCCACTATTACGCAGTCCTAAATGGTTAAGTGTGTTTAATGCATCCGATGAACAGATAGCTGAATTAAAATCTATACAACAATGGATGTCTACGCAGACTAATATTGTTGCATACAACAATACGTTTACAGGGTTTAAACCTTTTGAATTAGATAAAGTAGAACGAAATATCAAGATGATTGAAGATAATAAGTATAATGCATCAGACATAAATCATCATGCTAGCGATCTAAAAGAGTTTTTTACAGAGCACGATAAAAGAAGACAACAGAATTTTGTTGAAACCTTTCCACAATTAGCAGAATGGTACAGGAACATTAAATGAAAAAATATATAGAAATTATCCACGAAACACGTGATAAGTTAAACACAGTAGGCAAGGGATTTTGTCTAGCAAAATGGAATATGGAAACACTATATCTCCATATGGGCGACAATCATAGTTGCTATCACCCTCGTCCTCATAAAATTGATAAAGACCTATTAAAAGACAATCCCAGTGCATTACATAATACACCATGGAAAAAACTACAGCGTAAGTTAATGATGGAAGGGGGTCGTCCAGAAGAGTGCTACTACTGCTGGAATATTGAAGACCTAGAAGGTGATCATATTAGTGATCGCATGAAACACAGCTCTAACTACATAAGTGATACCTTCGAAGATATCATTAAACAAGGCTGGGAAACCAATTGGAATCCCAGACACCTAGAAGTTAGTTTTGGAAACGGCTGTAATTTCCGCTGCGGGTATTGCTGTCCACAAGCATCTAGTTCGTGGATGGAAGAAATTAAAAGGCACGGCAATTACGATCTAACTTACAACCAATATGGTATTGAATTTTTAGAGCATAGCGACTTCTTCAACAAGGACGACCCTAATCCTTATGTAGATGCTTTCTGGGAATGGTGGCCAAGTCTAAAGAAAGATCTACGTGTGTTTAGAATTACCGGCGGTGAACCGCTGATGAATCCTAACACATTTAAATTGTTAGAAATGTTGGAAAACGATCCGGAACCTAATCTAGAAATCCATGTTAACAGCAATCTAGGCATTACACATCGTTTGGTACAGAAATTAGTAGACCATGTTAAAGTATTGTTAGAAAAGAAAGCTATCAAAGGTTTTAAATTATATACTAGTATTGATACTTGGGGTCCACAGGCAGAATATATTAGAACAAATTTAGATGTTGTTCTATGGGAAAAGAATCTGCGCTACTACCTAGATAATTTGCCAAAACAAGACATTAGTTTTATGATTACATTTAATGTACTTACAGTTGCAAATTTTAGAACACTATTAGAAAAGATCCTAGAACTTAGAAAAGACTTTCCAGGAACAGCGTGGCATCAGCGTGTTCAGTTCGACACTCCTTACTTAAAGGAACCTCCGCACTGGATGATAAACATCCTGCCAGAAAGTTTTAATAAGTATATGGATGACAATCTAGAATTTATCAAGTCTAACTTTATAAAAGATGGAAATCAAACCGGATTTAATGAAATCGAGTATGAAGTTTTTAAACGTGTAGTTGACTATATGAGACAGAATCCAGTCGATCCAGAAAAAATTAAAAAGGGTCGTAGAGATTTTTATGTTTTCTTTAACGAAACTGATAAACGAAACTCTACAGACTTTTACACGCTATTTCCAGAGTATCACGAATTTATGGAAATGTGCAAACAGGAATATCTAAATTATGGAAAATGAGTTTTATTGCGTTAACGCATCACATAATCTTAGCGTTAACTCTACTGGCACAGTAAAGCACTGTTGCATGATAGATGGTCAAACTCGAGGAAGAGTATTAGATAAATCTCTAGAAGATTTATGGACAGAGCCATGGATGAACGAAGTTCGTGAATATTTTCGTCAAGGAAAAAGGCACCCCAGTTGTTCTAAATGCTGGAATGAAGAAGATGCGGGCCGTGATAGCAAACGTATTAGAGATAATAAAAAGTTTGATTTTAAAGAAGGCGACGGTATTAAAACACTAGAGCTTAACATGGGTAATACTTGTAATATCAAATGTCGTACCTGTCATCCCTATAGCAGCAGTCAATGGCTTAAAGAATTTTACGAAACTAAAGTTGATAAAGTAAAAACTGATTATAAAACATTCTTAATTAATTCAAAAAATTATAACGACAGCTGGGAAAAAGAAAGCCCTTTATGGGCTAATCTAGATAAAATTGGAGAAGGCATTGTAGTTGTGGATTTCTACGGCGGTGAGCCTTGGCTGATTAAACAGCAATGGGAATTTATAAGAACCTGTGTTAAGAACGGGTGGGCAAAAAACATGAGCCTACACTATAATACAAACGGAACTCAATGGCCTGAAGAGCTTCTTCCGTTATTAGAAAATTTTAAATTTGTGAGTATAGGATTTAGTATAGACGGTATTGGTGAAAGATTTGAGTTTATGAGACATCCTGCAAAATGGGACGAAGTATATGCAAATATGCAGAAGGCTAAGGAATGGTCTAAAGATAGGCCCAATTTATACTTTGATGTTTGTCATACTATAAGTGCATTAAACGTATATTATATCCCTGAAGTTGTTGAATTCTTTCAAAAGGACTGGAATGTTTATTTAAATTTGGTGCATTATCCGGACTATTATTGTAGTCAAATATTTCCCGATTCTATTAAAGAAGAAATTTGTAAAAAATTAGAAACCATTGATAAGTCCTACGAATCGGTCTGGAGACAATTACCAGGAATTATACAGTTTGTAAAAGATGGAAAATTTGAGCAATGGCGTTGGGATAACTTTAAACAAGAAATAGCAGTACATGATGAGTTTAGAAAAGAAGATTATTATAAAACTTTTCCCGAATTCGGCGAGTTGATTAGGAATTACAAATGAACAACTTTTGGAATAAAGAATTATTAGCACAAATTCACGTTGAACTTTCTAGCTATTGTAATGCGGCATGCCCTATGTGCCCTCGATACTATCAAGGCAGTGAGATTGTTAGACCTGACTTAGAACTTGCACAAATTACCATTGATCAATTTAAAGAATGGTTTAAACCTGAGCTTATTGCAAAACTAAATCATTTTATGTTCTGCGGTACAGTCGGCGATCCAATGATGGCCAAAGATGTTTTTAAAATAGTTGACTATATTTACGAAAACAACGAAAAAATCTATATCACATTTAACACCAACGGTGGCATTAGAAACGAATCAAATTGGGCACACCTCGGAGCCGTATCTAAAAAGTTTGATAAACGCCTACGCATTATTTTTTCAATCGACGGATTAGAAGATACCAATCACTTGTATAGAAGAAACGTAGACTGGACAACATTAATGCGTAATGTAAAGGCCTATATTGGTGCTGGCGGAAATGCTGCTTGGGATTATTTAATTTTCAAACATAACGAACACCAAATACAGGAAGCTAAAAAATTATCAGAAGAATTAGGATTTAATAATTTTGCACCAAAGAAAGCATTAGGGTTTGAATATTTTAACGATGATCTAGTTCGAGTAGCAGCATTAAACAAAGAAGGTGATTTTCAGTACTGGTTAGAACCTCCCGAAGATTTAGACAATAGAAACTATACAAAAAATAGAGTTCTTACTGATCTATTACCAGAAGTCAATACTTCAATTATAACTATCTATAAAAAAGAAATTATTGATCCGCATAATGAAGCAATCAAAGTGTATGACGGAAAAACTTTTCAAGAAAAACCCATTGACTATACGCAGTCTAATAACAAAACTATTTCTTGTAAATCTGAAACTTGGGGCGGATTAAGAGAAATCTATGTCAGTAGTACGGGACAAATTTTTCCCTGCTGTTATATAGGAACTATGTCCGGAACTACACATAACATTGTTGAAAATTTACAACTTAAGAAAAAAATAGAAGACTACGGTAAAGACTATTTTAATCTAAACAAATATTCTTTAGAAGAAATTATTGAAAAGAATCATCTTAATTTAGTCTATGCAAATTCGTGGAATAAGTCTGACGATGATAAACTAATGTATTGTGCTAAAACTTGTGGAGAAGATAGTCCTATTGATAGGATCTGGACTCACAAAGGGAACTCTAGACCAAATAAAAATAATTTTAAAGAGCATCAGGCAAGAGGCGATGGATTTTGAAATTGCTCTAGCAGCCATTCAAAATCATTAATTTTTGCTAGTTGTACAGAATCAGCAATGTGTGCTAACCCGTATTGTTTCCCAGCTCGAGCTCCTGCTATACTGTATTCTCCGTGAAGTTTTTCGGTACCAATATTACACCAAGTAATTAATCTATCTTCAGTTTCTTCTTGATAGTCAGCGTTAACGGGTCTACTGGCTAACTTTACACATTCTCTAAATGCTGATTTCCATGTGCTAAAAGGATCTGTATTGAATGCTGTAATATTACTAACTTCTTGTACAACTTTAAATTTATTACTAATTGACATTGTCATATCAATCTTGGTATTAGACAAGTCCATATTTTCTGTCAATTGCTTAGGCAATAGCTTAACGCCACCATAACCATATGTTAATCCGTTTATAGGATTGCGGCTTAGCCACACATGCACAATGTCAGTATCATGTTTGTGTAATAATAGATCAAATTTAAAATTATCTTCTATAACAGCATCACCGTCAACTACCCAAAACATAGGAGTAGTTGCTAATTTTGCGGCAGCTATGTGTGCTTGATGAATACCTTTTATACCATGCACTCTCTTTGCTCTAGGAAATCTATCACACAATGTTTTATAGTTTTCGTCAGCATTAGGTTCATTATAGCTGATAAACACGATGTCATATAATTTAAGTTCACTTGCTACAATGTCATATTCTTTCTTTTCAATCAAATATCTATATTCAATTTCTCTCAAAGACACTGATGCTTTTTTTGACAACAGCATAATGCCGTTGTATTTGTTTTCTTCTACATCCTTATTTTTAAAAACGTGATTTATTCCACGTTCGTAATTGTTCTGATAGGGAAAATATAGATCAAATTTAAAATCATCTAACGGTTCAACTTCTGGCGGAATCATCCAGAACATATCTGTTGTGGTGGCGGCCATAGCATATTCGTAGTCTTTGAAAGTATTGATAACAAATTTTTCATACGGCCTAGCACTACTTACTACTCGATCGTGTTCTTTTTTGTCCATGAAAAATCTATGTTCAATTTCTTTCTTAGATACAGGTTTACTTGGGGAGCATAATGCAAGACCACTGATGAAAGATTCTTCACTGCCCACTTGATTTTTAAACATATGATTCACTGTTCTATCATAATCATATTCGCCGTTAAACGGATCAAAGTAAAAATCAAAAATTGTGTTATCAGTAATATCAATATCCGGCCAAACGCACCAGAACAACGATTGTGTTTCTGTTTTACAAATATTTAAATATTCGTCGTAGGTAGAAATTATATATCTAGGATATCTATTTTGACTTGCTATAATGTCGTATTCTTTTTTATTGATTAAAAATTTATAGTCAATCTCTTTTTGAGACACAACAGTATTTTTACTGAACAGAACAACTCCGTTAACAAACGATTCTCGATCATTGCATACATTTTTAAAAACATGATTTTCAATTCTGCTTTGTCTGGCGTGATGACTAAAATAGGTGTTAAATATTTTTTGATTAATAACTTCGACGTTGTTCCAGATGCCCCAAAACATCTCAGTGCGTGTTGTATCTAATGCGTTTAAATAATCATTATAATTAGAAATAACAAATTGATCGTAATGCTTAGGAATACTTGCTACAACAGAAATTTCTTTTTTGTTAGTAAAAAATCTGTGTTCAAATTCTTTTTGAGTTGGTTCAGAATTTTTACCAAACAAGACAACTCCGTCATATGAAGTGGCATTTAACCAAACGTGGATATAATTTTGATCCCATTCTGAAACCCGATAGCTAAAATCAAAATTTTCAACAATTTCTAAATCGTCCCAAACTACCCAGAATAACTTTGTAAATGCTTTCTTTCTAATGTCATTAAAAGATTTTACATTCTCAATTTTTTGAGCAGATGGAAATCTAGAACGAAATTGTTTCCAATCTTGCTCATCAATAATATTTTTGCTTACATAAAAAACATCATAGACCATCGGTTGCCCTCATATATGTATTTGTTAATTTAATAGTTTCTTCGTACAAATCTAAGGTATACTTGCTTTGTTGGCTATCTAGATAAGGATAGTCAAACCCCAATTCTAATTTAATTTTACTTCCAATAGATTTAATCTCTTCAACTAAGCCTCTGCCGTTGTCATCTTCAAACGGCTTACCGTAATCGTGATAAATGTTTTTTAGTATTTCAAAATCTCGAACATCTACATAATTCCAATCTGTACAATTTGCTAACCAAGTGCCTAATCTTGCACCATATACAGCGTATAGTCCGTGTTCTTCATGAGCTCCAACAGTGGCCCACATGCGTAATCTGTGTAAGTTATGCCACCAAATCCGTTCGCCGATTTCTTGAGGAGGAACTTTAACTCCGTCAAGCAAGGTCATTTTAACACCTTCACGGAATCCTGCTCGCCATGCTTGAAAAGGACTTCCGGTAATAACAGTTTCGCTATAACATTCTTTAAATTGACGATATCCATCTTCCCAACAAAAATCAACTTGAGCACGATCGCTATCACTGGCTTCGTGTGTTTTCATGTTAAGGATAAAATCCTTACGCCAAATCTTTAGGCCACCGTTTCCGTAAAGTAATCCGTTTAATTTATTTCTTCCTAGCCAACTATACACTTGTATTTTAGGATTACTTGTATCAATTTCTAAATTGAAAAACTTAGGGTCAACGATGTTATCGGCATCAACAGTAATAACCCATTCAGTTTCTGATAATTCAGCAGCACGTTTATGGGCAGCATCACTGCCTTTTACACCGTGAACACGTTTTGCCCAAGGTAATTTATTACACAGATCAGCATAGTGTTTATCTGCATTAGGTTCGTCATAACTCAAAAAGACAATGTCTAATTCTACTGTTTTCATTCTGCCTCAAATACGTATTTGTCAAAAATTCTTCTTGTATAGATACTAAATTTTTTAGGTAATAATACATTAAACGATTTTGCATTTTCTGTAATATCCCCTGCTCTGATACTAATCATTTCGATTAATGCATTAGGATCATTGTATTCAGTTATTAAGAAAATCATAACAGTATCACCGTCCCAGATAACATTGTTAGCATATCGTGGATTCATAGAAAATGTTAATATTCCGCTACCATTATAAGCAATTGTGATATCTGGATCATCAATGTTTGACCACTTTTTATCTATAATTCTATGCAACACATCATCAATTTTTATCAAATTGTGCATTGAAAATTTGTTTATCTTAAGAAGCTTTTGGGTCGGTACATCAACTTTATAAGAAAATAAATTTTCAGTGCCGTTAGAAATCGCCGTTGCTATTTCATCATCAATTTTTATTTTATTAATAACGGTTTCAACTGTATGAGAAGGATAAACTCCTATTAAAGAACCGTCGTCTTTAAACGTTGCATAATATTCAACGGTCTGATTAACTGGTAATTGAATCCATTCATCAAAATCCATTAGTTCTTGTCCCATGCGATCTCCTCTAACATGCTGACAATTTCGTCATTTATTAAATCTTTTTCAACATAGTGTACGATGCCGTGCTGCTGATAATTTCCAATTTTTAAATTTCCGGAAGTACTGAAATAGAATCCTGCATGTTCAGTAACTCGATCTGCGGTCCACGGCCAATTTTGTATCATAGGTTTCATGTGAACAATATTCGGAAACTCTAAATCATAACTAATTTCGCCATCGATATCTAAAATTTTAGCACTTAATGCAAACGCCTCATCTGTACCGACAACTTTTGGTTTTTGTTTGTTCAAATACAAATTGCTAAACTCTATAGGGTTTTTTATAATGTACCTACCTAGATCAAAAAATTCTTTTGCAAAAGCAGAATCTTTCTTAAAAAATGTAAACATCGAGTACAGATTAGGTAAATTATTTTTTGTAAATGTTTTACGATAGTAATCGTTAGTAACTACTTCGCCTCTGTAGGTAAATGCTCTAGCAGGAACATATAGTTCAGAATTTTCTACAAAGTAATCAATCCAATGACTATGATCTCTTAAGAATAACATGTCGGCATCAAGGCAAACTGTATTATCAAAAGGACTCAGTTGATCCATATAGCTTCGGCCATCCCAATATGTTTCTTTATCCCAATGAATAACATGATCAAACACCCAAGGACTTTTTAAACTTTCAACTAATGACGGATTGTCTATTACTAGTGCAACTTTATCATATCCGGGTTTCTGAGTATTTTTAATACTCAACGCTAATGCATAGGCCAGTTTGAGATAATCTACATCTGGATTCGAAGCGACTACGATCAGATAACCAAAGTTCATATTAACTCCAGTAATTTTTCTTTGTGTCTCATTATACTTTGTTTATTCATAATGTGTACATCTAGGCCATTTGTAGTAGCAGCCCAAAACTCACCGCAATTAAGAGGTTTGTCAATTAAAAAAGTTAGTTTAGTATCTTCTACAGACTCTAACATGTCTTTGTCAAAAACTGTTAGTATAGGAGGTAATGTATAAATGAACTCTGTTTCAAATCCGTTCATTATATGTTTAGCAACACTAAATGCAATGTCATTTCTATATTGTTTAGGATTAAATCTAAACAAATCAGCATAGTATACATAGTTGTCTTTGACAAAGTCTACTAATTTAAAAAAGAAACGACTTTCTTCGTTTTTAGTAAACATTACAGTAGTGGCCCAAAACATGTGAACCCCAGTTTCGCTAACTCGTTGATCTAATATACCACTGCGTTCTCCAGTAATGTCATTCATTGAATGTCCTAACATTACACTACTATCTACATTCCAATACTCGTTTAATCGATCAGAAAAAATTAAATAATCGCTATCGATTAATAAAGTTTGATCATAGGGGCTAATATCCCAGACTGAAAATCTATTCGAGTTAACAAAGGGAATTACTTGACTGTGAAATCCATCATGTAGTTTTCTTGTATTTTTTGTTCGAGGCTTTTCAATTTCAATAATTTTATCAAACACTGACTCGGCCTTTGCATACATATTAGATTCTTTAAGCCAAGCAATTGTCCATTTATCTGTAACTAGACTTACTGGTAATCCTAAATGTTTTTTTGCTAGACCGCCAGCAATTATACTCATGGTACCATAATCTACTTCAGGACCGTTGTGAGCAAAAATTAAGATGCCTTTATTCATACATTCAATAATTTTTCTACAGTTCTACTAGATTTAATCTTTTGGTATTCTTTGTGATACTCATAGGTAGATGTAAAATATCTATCTAGTATTTCATCTCGAAATTCTAGTAGATTAGCAATAAGGACAGGATTTTCATTTTGATCGATTAAGGGAATGTTTTCAGTTCTGCCCTGATCAATTAACATTTGAACAAAGACTAATAATGTTCTGTCAATTTTAAATATTCCGCCGGAGTGGCCATAGGTCAACTTGCCCTCAATTTTTTCTTTTAGGGTTTTTCTTTGAATTGCTAGAGTTTGCCTATAATTTGAAAAATCCAAGGCTGCTTTTAGACGGTCGTCCATAATATCTCCTATAAAACACGCACATTATTTATGTGATGTTTTTTAGGAGATTAACATTTATGAACCCGAGATTGCGCTTACTGAAGTAGAAGTTGGTCCAACAGTTGTAAATGTACCGCTGGGTTGCAGAAATCCCGATGGGCGAACTTGATCAACTGTAAGAGTAAATGTACCGTCTACTAGATCCCCAGGAGGTAAATTTTCTGGGGTTGCCGGACCTGGATCAACATATGCGTCTATCCATGTTATTCTAAAATTGACTACATTAGCAGTTCCTGATGCATTGTTAGCAACGTTGCATGACGCTTCTAAACGCCATTTGTTATTGGTGTACGCACTAGTTCCTGCTGTTTCAGAAAATGTTTGAAAAGAGCTAGTCAATGAAAAGAAATTAATACCCGACGGACCGCCAACAAAGGATTGTGTGCCGGCACTGCTTAACAAATTACTCCAAGAAGTATTTTGTGCAACCCCAGATCCGCCCGATCTTGAACTAGCAAATCGTATTTTGCCGCCTGCATTAAAAAAGAATCTAGCCTGTTCTGCTGTAGCAAAGCTAACTGATGCCGTAGCACTGATAGATTGATACCATGATGAAGAGAAAGACTTACTGTCAATAGCTTCTGTTACAAATTGTCCTGTACCTAAATCAAAACGGTTAGTAATTGCAGTATTAGCAACAGTATCATATTGTGTATTTGGATTGCTTGCACCATATCTAATAACGTCTCCTACTGCTACCTGAACTAAAGAAGCAGCTGATCCTGTTTGATGAAGGATTGCATTGTAGATGTCAAATCGAAGCGCATCCCACTGTGTTTTTGTCACAGTATTTCCGGCTGCAACTAAAGAACTAAATGTTGTTTGACCATAACCAAAATTTCCAGAGCCAGTGCTCATAACATTGATAATTTTAGTTCTAATTGTATTGTAGTCCGTTGCGGAAATGAAATCACCGATTGCCATATTTTATCCTTATAATACCAATGCTTCTATTGTTTTAACTTCAACATTATTGTTAGATTCCAATGCAATTGCAAACACATCGTTAGCATGAGGTACCGCTGCTACCGCTGTGCCGTCATTTGCGGCTACTAGTCGCTGACCTTTTTGTACTGAACCTGTGACTTTAACTGGTACTCGACCTTTTAGTGCAATGTATGTTCCGCCTTCTAGATCCTTATTCATCATGAATCCCGGATTAGCAGACACTACTCCAATTGCTCTATCACCATATCTGGCTGCAGTAACTTCTTTTTCTCCGCCAACTGCAACCACTGTTCCAACTTCGTAGTCTTGATCAGCAAGATATTTTTCTGCTAAGTCGGCATACTGTGCTGCTGTTGCTGTACCATCAAATGTGTTGGCTAATAAATTACCAGCCCCGTCTCTAGCCGCAATGGTGTTGGCTGTTTTTGTAGTTTTAGCTGACCTATAATTAGGATCAGTGTCCACGGCTGTATCATCAATTTTTAATCTATCGGATCTATCAGTAACTCCAATAAATCTATTTGCTGTTAAATTAGCAGATCCGTCTCTTAGTGCTACTGAAGTTGCAACCGCTGTTTGTTCTCCAACTAGACTGTTTAAGCTCAGTGAATTTGTAGCTGTACCTGTAATGTTTCCAATTACGTTTCCGGTAAGTGTACCTGTAAAACTACCTATAAATGTTTGAGTGGCAGCATTAAATGCTAGAGCCTCGCTGCTGGCTAATATATTTCCGCGATGTATACCTAGTGTATTACCAGTAAGATTACCTAATACATCTCCAGTGAATGTTGTAGAATAGACATTAGCCCATCTAGACGCGGTTGATCCTAAATTAAAGAAATTAGTTGTACCTGGAACCATTCCTGTTGAAGAAATAATTCCTACATTTCTCAAATCACTGTCGCTTACTCTAACTCTTAGAGTAATTGTATTGCCTAACCGATTTTCAATTACTGGTTCATCGCCGTTTTCAACTCTAATACGCAGATCGTTTTGATCACCAATAGTAAGACCTGAATCTTTAAAAGAAATTTCATTATCAAATGCTACTTCACCAAGTCTAATGTACTCCGAAGCTGGGTATCCGCCAAGCCTTGCTGCATTGCTTGCGGTACCCCAGAAGTAATGATCCGTGGATGTAACTCCTGTTGTACCATTAGTGTTAACTAGATTAACACCTTTCTTAATTGTGGTGAATCCTGTAATAGGATTAATTGTGCTGTTTAGTGTAAATGCATCTTTACTAACTATTGATATTACATCACCACCTGCTTGGAATTTTACAATAGTGTGGTTATTACCAAGTGTATCTTTTACCACTTGTGAAACCACTGCACTTGCACCTAAATCAGGTGGGGTTTCTGGACCAATTAAAACAAACTCAGTACCATTCCACGTATATAATTGTTCAGCACTAGTGTCAAACCAAAAATCGCCTGACTGTAATCCAGACGGTGCTGTTGGGCCTATTTCTGCGCCGCTGGCTGTTCTAAATCGTGCGCCATCATAGAAACGTATTTTTTTATTGCCGCTATCATACCAAATTTGCCCAGTAACTGCCTTGGGTGGTGCAGAAGTATTTGCAAAATTTTCCATTAAATGCAAGAAATTTTCGTTTTGTACTTCGCCGTAGCCTGCGTAGTTTTTTCCTACAAAGCGTAGATCAGTGGTGGTATCAATGGTTCCGTCGTCAACTGAGACTAGAAAAGTTCCATTAAATTTGTCTACTTGATATGCCATTGATATACTCCGTTCTAACTATTATTTATCGCTATAAAGCTATTTAAACTCTGCCTACCGCTACTTCGATAACTCCACTTATGCCATCAAAATCAGCTAGAGCCTTGCCTATAATCGTACCTATTTGCGGGTTTGTTGCTTTACGGGCATAACCGTTGCCGCCGCTCATCAACATATCGCCCTTTTGTATTTTACCTCTTACTTTACAGGGTACACGACCTTGTAATGCAAGTGCAACTGTGTGTTCGCCTACACATTCGCTATTCATTAGGTATGCAGGATCAGTGGAAACTACTCCGGCTAACCTAGCTGTACTATCTTCTGCTAGTGTTACTTCAAATTTACCACCAAATTCTAACACTGTTCCTGCTTCATAATTTGCATCTGCTACATACTTTTCTGCTAAGTCAGCATATTGTGCTGAGGTTGCTGTGCCAACAAAAAAATTAGCATATACACTGTTCCATTTTACTGTAGAAATACCTAAATTTGTATTACCGGAAATATCTGGAATCAATGCTGGGGCATTAAGACCGCCTACGGATAACGATGTAGCCGAATTAATCAGCCTGATTGCTGTTGAATTTCCAGGCTGAGTATTATCAAGTACTGTAAAATTTATTCCAACGTTTCTAGAGTGTAGTGTCGGAATAGTGTTATTGTCTAAAAATATTCTAAGAGGTGCAACTGCTGTGTCGGGCCCACCTAGTGTCATTCCCAAAGAACTGATATTTAAACTAGTAAGGGTTCCTAAACTTGTTAGATCAGATTCAACTACGTTAGATGCTAGTCGAGTGCCGGTTATATCTGCTGCGGCTACCGGAACTGTGATGTTTGCAGTACCATCAAACAATGCACCATTAATTGTTCTTGCTGTTTGTAGTTTTGTAGCTGAAAATGCGTTGCCTGATAATGTAGCACCAACAAACTCGTTGGCTTCTACCCTAATAAAAGTGCTGGTTCCAGTTGTAGCTGTTACGTTTCCGCTGACATTACCAACTAAATTAGCTGTAATAGTTCCTGCAGAAAAATCTCCTGCACTATCTCTGGCAACAACTTTACCAATAACATTGGACGAACTAGCATCTACTGACCACGTTGTTGCCGCTGATCCATTAAAATTTGCACCAGTTAAATAGGTGCCTCTTGTCAATGTATTAGTTGTATTTGATGCAACTGTGATATCTGTTTGTCCGTCAAAAAAGATACCGTTAATAAATCTTCCTGGTTCTAATCTCGAAGCACTAGCAGCATTACCAACTAGAGAACCTATTGCTGGACGATTAGTAGAAAAGTTTGTTCCCACTTGCAGACTAGCAAATCCTGCAATTAAATTGCTGTCGTCTATGGTAAATGCTTCGTCTGCACAGATAGCAAAAGTTGTACCATCTACTAGAATTTCCACAACAGCATGTTCTACACTAGCAGTGTCTAGAATAGTTCTTGCTCTAACCTGAGTTGTATCATAACCTTCTAACGCTTCTGGTCCTATTAATTTCCAAAAACCCGAATCAAATATAAACAGTTGATCGGTAGTGTCTTTGTACCAAAGAGCACCATCAAATCCAGGAGGTGCTGTGTTGCTAGTAGTGGCTGACCCTACAGGGGCCCACGCTGTACCATTGTAAACATTAAGTGAACCTATTGTGGTATTGTACCAAGCCTGGCCAGTTAAGGGTCTCGATGGAGGATCTTCGTTGGCAAAATTCTCTAGTAAGAATACAAAATTTTCATTTTGTACTTCACCATACCCAGTATAGTTTCTGCCAAGCAATCCTAGACTGGTTGAAGTATCTAGTGTGCCATCTTCTAGCACTACTAATTGCCCGCCACTAAACTTGTTTATGATGTATGCCATTTATCGCTCCCCTACATATTTAACTATTAAGATACAAATACCCATGCGCCTGTTATAATCTGGAAAGTTTTAACTGTTCTAGATACTGCTAATCCAGGTGCTGCAATGGTTGCTGTTGTGAAACTAACGTTGGTTAAGCCAAATGCTGTACCTGTTGGTGTAACAAATTCTGATGATGATGTTGATAACAACGGATTTATGTCTAGGTTAGTTGTACCGTTAACCAAGAAAGAACATAATACTCTGCACTGTGTTCCGTTATTGTATTCTGCTACAGGTGCTATTTGTTCTAGTAATGCGGCAATACCTGCATTTGAAATACCGTCGGAAATATCCATGCTAAGAACAATGTTTCTTGCCTTAACAGTGTTATCAACATAATTTTTAGTTGCTGCGTCTGTACTTGTTGTTGGGTCTGCAACAGCCTTAATTCGTTTACTACCTAGATTTAGGCCGCCTGTTCCGTTGATTGTCAACGTTAAATCTGTGTTAGCAGCAGTAACTTCGATAGCAGCATCATTAAGGTACATATCGTCAACAGTTAACTGAGTCTGTGTACCAAAACTAGTAACACCCGGAATACTAGTAATTCCAGCTCCCAATGAAGTTCCAGATAAAACTGTTACTCCATTAATCTTAAACTCTTTTCCTGAAGCTAAATTAATATGATCAGAGCTTGTCCATGCTTGACTGGCCAGTGCCGGAATAGCATCATTATAACCGCCTGAGGTAGCTTCTAAACTAGAGGCCTGGGCAGCCTGCCCAACATCATGCCATAAAAATACATGGCTAGCTGCCCCTTGTAAAATTAGGCCGCCGCCGGCAGCATTAGCATCAACTGGAGTTACTCCTGTTTGTTTTGCTAGGACAATATTTTTATCTTCAACAGTCATTACACTGGTATTAACTGTAACAACATCTCCGTTTACTGTAAGATTACCCTGTACTGTTAAATTTCCACCTATGTCTACTTCACTGGTAAGATATCCGTCGTAGATGTTAACTGTTCTAGTATCTGCACTAATAGCAATTGCTTCTTCGGCAATAACGTCTCGACGAACGTTAAAAATCATCTGTTTGTTAGAAGCAATATTGGCAACAATTAAATTACCGTCTTGAACCTGAAACTGTCCTTGGTTGGCATCGCCGATAATAATGCCTAGATTAGACGAGATAATGATCTGTCCGTTAACAATATTTGATGTATCATTTCGAACATATAGACTAGCAAGCTGTCCGCCTAATTTTTCGCTGTTAGTAGCTGTAACATTAAACTTTAACCCGGCTAGCGTTCCCGAATTAAATCCAGGAATAATGCTACCGCTGAAACCATCAATTGGTAGTTTAGGTGTAAATGCATCTTTAGAAAAGATTCCTAACAACACTCCGTTAGTGTACAAATAGGTAATAACTCGACTTTGATTTAATGAGTCCAATATATTAGCAACTCGAAATCCGCTAACCCCTTGGCTTACAGAATAGTCCGGCCCAAGAAGAATAGTATTTGTACCGTCATAAAAGTACAATTGTTTTTCAACATCGTTAAACCATAAATCACCAACTCCTAAATTAAGAGGTTGCTGACTTGAGATTGTTGCAGAACTAACTGGTACAAATCCAGTTCCATTATAAACTTTTAATTTTAGTTCGCTGGCATCGAACCAAATTTGACCTCTAATAGGATTCGGAGGCTGAGCTGTGCTGGAAAAATGTTCCAACATTTTAATTAAATTTTCATTAAGTGCTTCACCAAATCCGCTATAATTTTTGCCAATAAGAGTAATATCAGTTGATAGCTCGTCCACTTGCCCATCGGCTACTGTAGCTAAAATTGTTCCATCAGTTTTGTTAATTGTATATGCCATTTTTCTTTACCTTAGAATGCCGGTGGGCCAGAACGAATAATATAGTTCAGTGTTAAGAACGGATTCATAACTGAGAACTCTTGTCCTAAACTACCAGCTGTCTTAATGCCGCCTGAACTAGGAATATATTGACTCTGTCCAACTGTGGTTGGACCCTTGTCTGATAATGATCCAACATCGCTTGGAATCGCTGTATCAATTCGGGTAGCATAATATTGCTGTCCTGTAGATCCTTTCATGCTGTGTTCGTGATCTGGTAAATTAGATACTGTTAGTGTATTAGAACTTTGTCCGCCACCGTCGCCTAAGTTATCAGGTGCTGTACCAGAAACCCTATCAACGTTTCCGCCTCCAGCATCAACATACCCACCCAAGGAATTAGGAACAGTTCCACCGTTATCCATATTGTCTTTACCTAGGGGGAATCGGCCTCTTAGGTCAGGTAATCTAAATGTACTAACTCCAATTAAGGGAGCTGAACCACTATAGGTAGTTCCTATAATATCAAATAGATCTCCAAATTTACTTCTCTCAACTTCACTACCGTCGCACAATAGATAACCATACGGTGCTTCAGCACCTGCATACGGAAGTATAGCACCGATAGGTACTGCTAGATCGGCAACAAAGGCATCTCTAGTTTCTTTAATTAGGCCTGTTCCGGGTCTATATATTAATACCGTATCTTCTTTTACTGAGATATTAGGAAACGGTTCGGACTTACTGCTGATCAATCCAGAAGTAAGCGATGTTGTAAATGTTTTTGTATTTCCACCAACTTGTCCGTCAAATTGAATGTTAGGAGCTGTAACATCTCCTTCCATTTTAAAAGTAGTAGTAAATTTTAAGTTAGTAGCAGTAGATGCATTGCCAACGATATTTCCAGTTAACACACCCTCAATTGTTTCAGCTATTAGAGTTTTTGTTCTAACCACATTCCATCGTTTTAATGCAGTTCCGCTATCATAAAAATCCGTGGTGGCTGGTTGTAGATTATCAACTTCACTTGTTCCAACAACTTTCAATCCGTCGCCGACTAATAAATTTTTACTGATTGCGGCACCGCCCGCTGTTCTAAAAGTTCCATTATTAAAATTGCTACTTGCTGTAGTATCAGTTAATATTAATGAACCGTTTGTTTTAATGTTTCCGTCGATGTGCAATGCTTCGTCGGGAGATAGTACATTAATACCCACAGTGTTTCCAATTACTCGCAATACTGTAGAAGGAATGCCGTCTTGGTTGACCTGTAGATCAATACTACTACCCGGGGCAGAGTTATAAATCTTAGAAGCTATTTCGGAAGTAGTTAAACTGAATGTTCCATCAACTCCTAATGTAATACCTTGATTGTTTCTAATATTAATACCAAACTCGGTAGTATTAACTATATCAGATCTTAAAAATTTATTTGCTGGAATTTCAACATCAGCAACTATTAATGCTTCTGCAGATGTTGCGGCACCATAGATTTTTGTTGGAAATCCGCCAAGCCCAACATCGTTCTCTGTGATATTAAGTCCGGACTTGATTGTAACAAAACCAGAAATTGAAATCTTTGGAGTAAAACTATCTTTACTAAAAATAATAAGTGGGATATCTTCAATATAAAATATTAAAACAACTCTAGAAACGTTATCAGAGTCAATAACTGCTTCTACTATAGGACCGCTTCTAAGTCCTGTAGAAAAATTTGGGCCTACTAAAATCCAACGTGTGCCTGAATAAACATATAACTGTTGGTTAGTTGTGTCAACCCATAATTCTCCAACTTTTGATTGCTCTGTCCCGGGTTCAACTCCACTCTTTTGAATGTTGCTGGCTGCTTTCCAAGTAGTGCTATCCCATATTTGAAGAACACCGTCAGCAGTATTATACCACAACTGACCTTCAACGGGATTTGCTGGTTGTGATTCTTTAGCAAAATTTTCTAATAATGCTAGAAAATTTTCAGCAATTGTCTGTCCGTATCCAGTTACATTTCTTCCTGGAAAGGTTAAACTGGTATCAGTACTAGAAGTATTATCGTATACCGTAATTGGTAACTTATTATCTTTATCGGTAAAATTAACAATATATGGCATCTTTATACCTCAGCAAAGCTAGTTAAGCTCTGTATTCTAATTGTGTAATCAATCTGCAATAATCTGTTTAGTGATTTTTGCACTGGATGAAATATCACATGTGTTAATAGCTTACCGGATCCTGTTGGGCTATAAGATGTTAATCCTAATTCGTCAAATACAAAATTGCCACTCATATCTTGACTGTTGTCAAATGCCTCCTGACCGTCTGGTTCACCGTAGTCTAAAATACAACTAATTATTATATCGCTATAAGTTGCGCCACTTATATGTCTAATTTCCATTTTGTTTCTAACAGGATCTACGTTTTCAGCGGCATTTTGATCTACTACTTTGCTAAATGTTTGATTATAAAGACTTGTATTAATACCAACAGTATTAGGTGTTAGGTAAGTAATTAGTCCTGTAGGATCAACATTCGTGCCACCATTGCCAAAAACCATTTGATAAATTGTACCTTGGCCCTGATTACTTAGACTGTTAACCATGGCTACACTCATATTTTCATAATGAATTGCATTTCTTTTATCGATAAAGACTTCCCCGCTTTGCGGATCAAAGATTTTTATATGGCCTTCAAAGTGAAAACCACTGACTTCGTCTGGCGATTTTTCAGGAACCGTTGATTTTTCTGGTGTGTTTGACATATTGGTTTCTTCTTGATTATTCATGATAGTGTATTTATTCGGGCAGCTCAGTGGTCTTTACAGCAATGAAACTAGCAATAGGCGTGTTGTTAGACAACAGCGTAATGCCTTTACTGGCTGCAAAATCACTTTTCTCATACCAAATTTTTCCTAATTTTCTAATAATTGTTATTCTAGTGCCTGCAGGTACTCGTTCTGTTAATCGTACATAAGTCGACGTTCCATCTACTGAAAATTCAGCTTCTTGCACAACATCAGAACTAGGACTGCTAGCTCCGTTTGCTTCCGAATAAACATCTATAGGATTTTTGCGGAGGCGTTTTCCGCCCACAAATACTTCAATTTCATCGCAAGGGCCATAACTGTCCGGAATCGATTCTTTGTACCAATTATTTCTATTAGATTTTGTTGGAGTAAATTCTAAAGGTCCGATTAATAATGTACTGCCATCGCTGATAAAATTAGACTTTTCTTGATTTTCGGTGTACGGTAAAGTTTCTGTAGATCCAACATCTACCACAAAACTGTTAGCAGGATGCAATTCAGCAATACCTGTACCTAGACTACCTCTTCTCAATTGAGATAGAACGTTTCCATTCTTTTCAAAATATTCAATTCTTTCATTATTAACAATCACCACTCCTGGAATTTTTCTGTTAAAAATAGGAGTTGATAATTTATTGGCATTTAATACTTCCATTGAAGTATCAAAATAATTTAAATCTTTAGCTAACTTAACTGCTACATCTCTAGAATATCGCTTGTAATGATAGTTGTTTAACATATCTTTAAAGATTTCAAACGCTCTATTGCTGGAATAAATTATATTACTAAATTGTACAGTTTTAATAACGTCAGAACTTGTTGATTTTTCAGTTAGATATATAATTGAAGACTGTGATAAACTATAATCTGCATCCTTAGTTAAACGTACTCCGTTTTTATAAACCCAAACATAATTAATATCTAACGGATCTCTCGGCAATCTATATTGTAGTTTGCCGCCGGTATATTCGTCTGAAATAATATTCATTGTAGGATACTGACTAAACCATGTTATCTGTATATTGTCATTGATTGCTAGTTGAACGCTGTCATCTATTACAACAGAATTACCAACAATTGAATATTTTGATCTAACATCAGTTTCTATTCTAATCACATCACCTAACTCTAAATTTGAGACAGGTATGCTGATTAAATTGTTGTTTCCGTTATAGGTAAAATCAATAACAAACTGTTGTCGGATATTGTTAATATACACCCTAACATTTCCGGAAGTGATTGTACCGATTGTTTCTGCCGGATCAACGCCTACTGTTATTTCGTTATTAGTGCCATCATATTCGATATAGGTAGTATCTAATCCTTGTAGATAATTTCCGTTAATGTTTACTAATATAGAAGCAGTTTCTGATGCTTGTTCCAAATTTACAAAGTTATCTAAATCAATAGCTCTTGTACTTCCATCAAACGGTACCGTATGTTGATTAACTCTAATAAATGAAGAGTTAACCGAATCTGCACCCTCTTCTGCGCTGAAACAAATAATTTTTACAACCTGTCTAAATGAGGGCGTTAAACCGAACTGTATCATTGTTCTGTTTTTAGTATCAATAAAATCTGAACTATTAACAAATCCCACATCTATGGCTATACCATCAACCGTTACTAAAACTATTGATGTTTGATCGTAAACAGCTTTTGTTAAGAATAGATTAGTTGTGCCGTCTGCAACAAATTCCTGATAATCTAATAAGCCGACTCCGCCAAGGCCGATTGCAATAATTTCAACTACATCTCCTGCTGCAGGTGCATCATTAAATTCAATTTTATTTTCAACAAAATCTATAACGTAGTTAATAGTACTATCACCAATGTATTCTTGTTTTATCTTGTTAACATATACCATTACCGACGATGCTTCGAAAATAGTTAGACCAATGTCAAATCTAGTCTTAACACCATCACCAATAACAACTGTATTTTGTATCGGCGTTGCGCCTGGATTGGTTTTGTTGAATACTTTGATGCTTAGACTATCCAATACTTGACCAGGAATATTTTCTTCTGGGGCCGGAACTTGATCGGGGCTTACAAATTTTTCTCCGTCGATTACAATTTCTTCAGGAGTTAAGCCAGCAGCAGTTACATATGCTCCACCGATGTTTGATAATGATCCTCCACTAATTCGTGTGTCTAATAGGTTTACATCGCTGATTACTACAGATCCATCACTGTCTAATTTTCTAAAGATTAGTGTATCGCCTGAATTAGTACTCAAATATCTATGTATTTCGATTATGTTTGTAGATCCATCGCCGATAAAAGTTGGCATTTCTGCATGAGGATTAGTTGCTACACTGGAATCCCAACTTGGTGTATAATTGGGGTCGTCGATCCTAATTGGACGTTGGTCGCCTAGACGTTTAATATACACTGAAATTGGCTGATTGTTTTCTGGAGTATATGGTAGAACAACAAAAGTTGTACTGCCGTCAGCTACATAATAAAAATCATTACTAGATTCTACACTATCCCAGCTGTCTGTAAACCACGGAAGTGCATCCCATCCGCCTGTTACATCAAAGGTTGTACCTTGTACTTGTACTCCACCAAAGTCAATGCCTGTCATTAACTGGTTCAAATTATTGCCTTTCATCCCCGAAACGGGTTGGTAGGATTTTTGTATTCTATCTATGCTATTGAATAATTCAACATTTTTTTCATAATTAATTACAATCACATCACCTAAGTTTGGATTAGCAAAGAATTTTAATTTACCTTTTAATAAGTCATAACTATCCACAGTAGAAATATACAAGCTAATTTCGTATTCGCTCGAAATTACTAGTTGATCATTTTTAATTACTGTAATTTTTCCCTTGTCTCTAGACGGAGCGTAATTTAGGTCAAATACTGCGCTAAATCCTGTGGCAACAAAAGTTTGAGAATATTCAAAATTTTCGTAGGTTCCAATCTTGTTTGTTCTGTCAAACTTTATTGTTAAATCAAAAGATCTAACTTTTGTTTCGCCAAGAATGGGAACTGCTCGAGCAACGTTAACTGAAGCTCCGTTTCCGCCAACTAATGAAACTGTTGGAGTTTGTGTGTACCCGCTGCCTGAAGTAATAACTTTGATACCGGATACTCGACCATTAGATATAAATGCTTGGGCCGTAGCACCAGTACCATTACCTGTAATCAACACCGCTGGGGGTGTGCGATAGTCTGCGCCTGCATCTGCAATTTTAATCGCTACTATAGAATAGCCGTTGTTATCAAACCACGACTTCCAAGGATATTCATCAAATCTATTATAGTATTGATTTACTGGTAATATAGCACCATCTCTAACAGAATATGCAGGGGGCAGATCAAAATCTGATACCGCTGAATTAGAAGAATCTGTTTTAGTATACCTGCTGGTATATTCTCTAATACTGGTTCTGTAGGGCTTGACCTCTTCGATATAACTTTGGAAACTTTCTAAGTTATCATTTTTATAATTGGCTTTTTGTTCTAGGTCGCCTACATTATGAATTGCATTTAAGAAGCTGGTTTTAAATGCCCAATCAACATAAGGCTGTTCTGAAAACGCATACTTTATTGAGGAGAAGAATAAGTTATTCCACTCAACTCTTAGATCGTCGACAAAGATATTTTCTTTTGCTGCCTGTAGAATTATTCTTAATTCTTTAGTCGGTTGCAGATCATACAATGCTGCATCATACGATCCCACATTATCATAGCCTAAGCTGTTGATTAATCGATTGTAAAGAGTGTCTTTAATCTGCATTGTACCGTTTTGACGACCGACTAAATTATAGTTGTCTAATAAATCGCCGGCACCTTGGGCAGTTTTTTCTAATACTACCCAACCGCCATTACCGTATTCCTTGACTCTAATTAGATCGCCCACAGAAAGTTCTAGAGTAGGTTCTTGATAGATATTATTAATTTCTTTAATAATCTTAGAATTAATAGAATAATCAGAATGCCACCAATCTACAAATTGCCAATAGATTGTTGTATCATATCCCTGAGATTTACTGCGGTAAAAAATTCTACGTTGCTGATCCCATGCATATACACTCCAGAATCCGAACAATGTAGAATCACTTCTTACTAGTACAGAGAACGGTCTTATTTTTATAGTAGCTGTTGTATATTTTCTACCTTTAGAAATTAAATTTATAGAGTTTACTTTACCTTGTGCATTTAGGGTAATTGTTGCTTTAGCTCCAAACCCGTCGCCTTGTATCTCTATATAAGGAACTGTTCTATATCCGAATCCGGCATCTTTGATATCGATTGTATCTATTTCGCCGTTAATTATATTTGCGGTAAATTCTGCTTGACGAACTTTTACTGTACCTACTTGATCTAGATCAATAAGAGTGTCTACAGATAAATCGTACTGATTTAACACCTCGTTTGGAATTGGGTCAAGTCTGTTAAGATTACTAAAATCAATCGTGTCAGCAAACGGTCTAGTTATTAGTACAGAATTAATATTGTCAATTGCAATCTTTAATGCCTTATCTCTATTAACAAACATGCTTTGTCGAGGCCTAAAACTTAGTCCTTGTTGTTTCTTAACTGGCAATTTAGGATCAGGAACTGCATTTCCAGCTTCGTCCGATCCTACTAAACTGTCAATCCATTTCTTTTCTAAGTATTCAGAAGGAAGACTGTCAGCAACTCCGCTAGTCAATAATTGATACTCTCTATGAATCGGTGTTAATTGTTTTTTATTTTTAGTGTATTCAACATTTACTAGTGCTGTATCTGTGCCAATAATTGCTGTTAAATTATAAGCTAAAAATTTGTCTGTCCCTAGTATTCCTATAAACGGAATTCCAGACCCAATTGGATTATCGATAAAGCCTTCGATCGCTGCTGCCGAAATTCGTCTAATTGAATTATTTGTTGGCAATATAGTCTTCGACGAAACCCAATAGTAGTATAAAGTACCAGTTTCAAGACCAGTATTTGGATTATATAAAATCTTGGTATTGTATACAGTATTGTCGGCAAATTTAGGTTGGCCAGAAATTCCTTCGGCCAATCCTTCTACTGTATCGGCAAGTAGGCTCCACTCCGACGGCAGTAGCACAGACTCTACCCATTCGTAAATGTCAATCGATGAGCCTTCTGCTTGTCTATTCCAATTTCCTATTCGATAGGCAAAATCATCCTGCTCATAATTTATAAATTTAACGGTGCTTAGATCCCACCAAATTTTTCCAACATTTTTTTCAAACCAAGGTTGTGATTCGTCAACAACTTGGTCATCTGTTCCAATCATATATATTGCAGGATCATATACTGTTTTAAAAGAAATTTCTTGTTCAGCAACTCCTAATATTTTTAATTTAAACCCATCAACTACATCTAAGTCTGCAATTTTTCTATTATTAACATTGTCATACAGTTCAATATTTTGCAACAACTCAACGTCTACCAACGGTATTTCTTGAGAAATTATGTTAAAACTATTTGTTTCTGATGATTTTTTAAACAGTCTAACCATACCAACTGCTACACCTTCCACTTGATATGTAGGAGAGCCTACAACAACAACAGAGCTTGTACAATCAATAGAATAGCCGAACGATTCGCCGGATACCAGATCGGCTTCTAGTTTCTCAACTAGGAAATAACCTTGATCTTTTCTCTCATATACGTAGACCTGTCCCGGAAATCCTCTAGAAGAAGAAAAAGAAGTTCTTCTTCTATCAAATGTTGTGCCGTCATTAAAAAATGCCAAGATTGAATATCCTGCATTTTTTGCACCTACAACAATTCGTTCTGTAGAAGCACTGATAGATATGCTAGATCCAAAATATTCGTTGGTAAAGTATTCATAACTTTGCAATTTTTGTTTTAATCTAAATTGCGGACCGGTCGAATCAGCATCGTATTTGAAAACATATGCTGCTCCTTGATTTTGTTTGTTAATATCTGCCAATGGGCTGCTAGCTACAATAGTTGTGCCAGAGGCATCAATGTCGATAGCAAATCCAAACTGATCACCTGACCCAATAATTCCAGAATTTGCAGTATCATTAATATCAGATAACGAGTCAGCTGTAATAGTCTGTATCAAACTATATAGATTGTTTGCATCTCTTTCATAGATATAAATTTTGCCTGTAGACGGAGATGCACTATCTCCTACATTTAACCAAGGTAGTCCTTCATCTGGATATTGACCAAGACTGGTAATAGTTGATGTTGTTGCGTCGGTCAATCTATGATAGCCGTTTTGATATTTTACAACGTCGCCTTCTGTGTACTCTTGGTAAGCATGCCAATCTCCCCGATAGTTGGCAAAGTATTGACCATCACTATTTGGAGCTCCGACAACTAGTAGTCGCCCATCGCGGCTCATAGTAAGAGAGAAACCAAATTGATCTCCATCTTTAACCAACTCAGCTAACTGAGTAGGACTTAATAATCCCTCTGCTAGAGTAGAGCCGTCATCGTCTATAGCAATGTTTGTTGGTAGCGAACATTGAGTTGAAATAGGATCTAATTTTTTCCAATCATTTGATTCTAAAGATAGAGAACTACCGTCTCCAGTATTATCGTATAATGCTTCCCATAAACTACCATTAGACCATACTATTGATCCAGCAGGATATACTGCCAAAGGAGATGGTTGATATAGGCCTAGATATTTTGTGTTTTCTAAATGGCTCCAAGTCGTTCCGTTGAACTGATAAAGATAAATTCTTCCTTTGCCAGTACTTGCTCCGATGCTAGGATCGCATAATGACCCTGGAGCCGATACTGCCATATAATAAGTTGTACCAGAAACACCAATTGTGATTGCTGAACCAAATTCTTCATAGGCGGCCTGTCTAGGACTTACAAAACTGTAGGCAATTTCCCACTGACCTTGACTATATTTGTACAGAGAAATCATACCCTGATCAGTAAATCCATCACCCCTAGCAGCAGGATTAGCGTCAACTATTGTTGCAGGCTTCCAATCTTGACTGTTAAAGTTAATAGAGCTACCGTCGCCTACGTCTATGTTATCAATTGCTTCCCATAATTTTCCTTGGTAAAGTGTTATCTCACCTGCAAGATAACTCCTAGACGGATTTAACTCACCCTGGTATGCGCTCTTTACACCGCTGGCATTAGGAGATCCCACAGCTAGCCACTTGTAATCTGGACTAACTGCCAAGACTTTGCCGAACGAACCAGCAACCGCAGTTTCAAATCCATCCGGTGGTGGCACAATTTGCTTTAGACCAATGACTTCACCGGAAGTCTTGGTTGTATAAATCATTACATACCCAGACCCTGGAATACCTGTTGCAATTTGTTTTAGGTTGTCAATGTATACTACTGATGTGCCTGTTCCTATAGGTGTAGTAATTCCGTACTCACTTAACTCATAGGTAACATACTGCTTAGTTTTTTCGATAACTTCCCAGTGGTCGCTACCGTTGTTATCTATCCATAACTTTGATGAAAGATTTAATAATGCAGCTTGTTGATTATCTAATTCCTGATAGGTCGATTTTCTTGCAATTGTAAAAATTCCAACAGTTGCCGATGTACTATCTACAATCTCAGGTTCATTAGTGCTTGTGGTAATAACTGTAATTGTTTTATTTGTAGTTGCGGTAATTTTAAAGAATCCGGTAAGATTATCAATATACTTTAACCCGACAACATCACCAACTGAAAAATTATGTATTTGGTTTAGAGTTATTTCTACATTGGACTCTGTTTTTACCAAAGACTCTACTCGTAGTGCAACTTCTTGATTATATCGCAATACTGTCCATTCATTATTATAAAAAGTTATCCATATGTGAGCATTTTCATAAACATCTGCAATGTTTAAATTTACAATATCATCTAGAGTCTTTACAATAAAATCAACATGATTTGTGTTAACATAGCCTGCAGATCTACTAGCGCCGTCATAATATGATGTGCGATTTAAATCTGTAGTAAAAGGAGTAGGTGCAGTTGTAAATTTTGAAGAATTAATTCTTAGGTATTGATCCAAGACCACTGACGAATTTGTACTGTATGTTAACAATATCGGTTGAGGATTTATTACAAGATCATCTTTTTTGATTTCAAATTCAAATTCGTCTATTTGAGTTGTTCCGCCAAACTCTCCAATTTTAAAAGCCCATTCTTCTTTAAGAACAACACTGTCGTCCTGTGTTCTGCTTAATTTATCAAATACTTTTACAATGGCATTTGCTGTGCCCTTTTCTCTAATAAAACCTTGATATATTCTAAACTGACTAATTTCATCTTCTGCAATATTTTGTAGGTATTCTCTTTGTTGGTATCCGATTGCATGTCTTGCAAGGTCTCGTTGACTAGATCCTACGCCGTCTGTGTTTACTTCGTAGTAATCACTAAACTGATTTATTTTATAATCAAAGTTAGGAATTAACGACTTGCTAGGAGTAGAGTCTAGTTTTGACCATGCCGCATCTTGAAATTCTACAGAACCTAATTGATTGTATTTGCTTGTCCAATTATAAGACTTATAGGATACAATGTCTCCTAATTTATAATCAGTAAACGGTTGCCATACCGCTATGTTTACATTATCAAACAAGAAACCGGGGCTGGTATAATCGCCGTCCCAGTCGACTGTACGGAATCCTCTAGCTTTGATACGTTCTTGACGATAACCTGTTGGTTTGTCATAGATAACATCGTTAAAAACTGTTTTGTCATCGAATACAACCACATGCTCTTTAAGAACAAAGTGCATTCTTAAAAAATATATACCGTCGGTGGTGTTTGCGGTAGACACTGTGATTTCTTGAAAATCTCTATTCACATTGATAAATCTTGGCTGTAGCGGATTTCCGTCGTTTTTCAAAACTTGATAGTCGTAAAAGCTGTCTAGAATACTATCAGCAACACCTATTGCAAATTTAATTTTTATGTAGGTTGCAGAAGGGCTAAGTGTAAGTAAAGAATTTTCGGCCCAGTTATGCTTGGACCAGAACATAAATTCTTTAGCTGAAGTATACCAATCAAATGATGTCGAAGACGCTGTATCATATCCGTCAAATATAAATCCAACAGATTTAAGATATTCTTGATAGCCTAGCAAGAAGTCAACTACCTGCTGTATGCTGTTTAATATAGAGCCATACGATAGAGTTCTAAGTCTTAGCTTGTTGAAATTTCTTCTTCTAAATGCTTCGACCGCGCCGGTCAGCGGCAACGACGGTAGCTGTTTCCATATACTTAACCCGTTTGTGCCTTCTGAAAATTCAGTTGAGCTTGTATGACTGCTAAGACATCTATAAAATTTATCTTTAAATCTGCAAATTACGCCGTTGCCATAGAATGTGTTTTCAGTCCAATCTAAGAAATTTTCACTTAGGCCGCCTACTGAAATTAGAGGATCTGACTGAGAATCAGTTGGCTGGTAATAATAAAACAAAGGAGTCGAATTATCGTATCCAGAAATTTTCCAACCAGCATTAACTTTTTCTAAGATAACTCCACTGTAGGCTAAATTAAAAATTGGAGCACTGACATTAAAAATAATGTCATAGTTCTCTGGTGGTACAAAAACACTACTAGATGTAGACTTAGGATTTTTGCTATCTAAAATATATTTTTGTTGTTGTTGATCAACAAATCCAGAAATTCTATTAGATAGTTTTACATTTATATTTGAAACAACATCTTCTAATTTAGACGTCGAAGCAGTAGTACTCTTTAAATAATTTGTAATGTAAACTACTAATCCAGATACTGGGGCATTTACAGTATTCTCATAGACAAAATCACTCAGCGTAGAAAATAAATTAGTTTTTAAATTTATTGTCTGACCTAGCTTGTTGGTCGCTATAAAAGATTTATTAAAATTATCGGTAATAAATTCAAACGGTTTTAACAATGCTAGAGCAGAAATTATTGCAAACGGCCATTCTGAACTCTTTCTCCAAGCTGCTTCAACTGGAGCATTATCACCTATTTTAAATGCTCCTTGATTATTAATCAAAGAGAAATTTCCTGCTAGTCCTGAACCTAACGGGCTTAATAATTTACCATCTCCATCTACAGGAATATGACTCATGATTGACGGACGCTTATATCTATCTCTAGTTCCTGCTCTTTCTCCTTGACGAATAATACCGTCTCTGAGATCTTCCCAAAGAATTAAGTTATTGCTTGTGTACGGAGAAGGTCCATATTCACCTTCCCACCATACAGGCATTTCACTAAAGCCTAACATTTCCCAAGGATGTGTGTGAGGACGATCAGTGTCGTAGAACCATCTATATACTTCTCTCCAATATCCTGGCAGGTTTTGCGTTCCTGTGGGATCAACCATATTAGAATAGGTATAGGTAAAACTATTTTCGCTGTCAAAAAATACGTTGTTTACATAATCAATATTTGTTCCAGAAATCCATTTTAGAAATTCTGAAGAAATAATCTTGTCTAGTGCTGGTTTTCCATAGAGCGAGTTGCCGTAATATCCACCAAGAACCCTGTCTATGTCAAATACAGACTCGTTATACTCTTGTTTAATATTATTGTAAATTCGAGTTTCTAATTCTAATAAAACATCATCTCTAAAATCACCATAGGCAATTGTTATACTTCCGTCGTGCCCTTGAATTACTTCTTTTGGTTCAACATATGTGTCGTCGAGGAACTTTCTAGGAGTATATTTTTTGTACAAACCTAACTTAGTCGGAGTAGGTGGTATAAAGTTAATAGCAGTCGATGCGTATTCTCTAATTTGAATCACATCTCCTTCTACTAGGTCAATCATTAAATTAACAAATCCAAATGTAGAATTAAATTCGTAATCTCGATTTACTAATAATTGCTGATTATTAAAGTACACATAAACTGCCCTAGAACTTAGAGTTTGCAAATCAAACTTTTCTGACAGAGCAAATGTTTTAATTCCTACATCTTCAACTGTATAAGTTATGCCGGTATATGCACCACTGCCAATCATATCAGATCCGGCAAACGGTCTACTTGCATCTTGCGTTCTACTAATTTCTTCTAGAATAGAATCTACAAAATCATTAGCAGTTTGATTGTAAAATATTTCATATGCTAGTGCAATAAAACTATTTTTAAAATCAGTGTATGATTTTTTTGCATACTGAATAGATTTTATAATATTATTTTCTTTATTACACAATAATGCAATAGACAACGGAGACGGACTAGAATGTTTTAAAAATCTTCTTGTTAATGTTTGATATCCACTGATGTCTCGTAGGTTGTTTAATCCCGGAAATATTCCACTAAAGTCTTCAGACAGTTCTAATCCTGTAGATATGTGGTCAGCAGCTTGACCTAACGTAAATGTTTTTATTTTTTCGTTTAGAGGATTTTTTTCTAATCCCAACGGAATTTCATAATAGCCGGTGTCAGGATCAATATTAGCAAATAGTTTGATTGCTACCGTGTCCCCTACTGCAAATTGTTTATCAAATACAAACGTACCTTCTGTTCTAGTAAAACCTGACCGAACGTGTACACCATTTAGATAAACTAATATTTTACGAATATCACTATCGGCTAACAGCTTCCAATCAACCATAGTTGTAGTAATTTCGTTTGTAGGTTCTACAATATCTACACTGTCAATTATTGGCTGGACATAATTAGAATCTAGCGTGTTCCATGCATTGGTGAAAGTGTCGTCATTGTTAAACTTTAAATAGCCCGTTGCAATTTCTTTAGAGTAGTTGGCATTATCAAGTTTATAATTAAACGAGTCTGTGTCAAGATTAAAGTTAAATTGTATATCGCCTACGTTATCTATATTAAGATAACTAACACTAAATCCCAACTCGGTGTCGGTTGGGCCAGACCCAATTTTATAACTTAGAATTGGGGTTCCTATAAAAGAACTAACGGGATATGTTTCAACATCACCAAAGCTGACTTCGTTGTTATCAAATAAATCAAATAGTGGTGTTTGGTTTACTGAAGTCTTTAGTTGACTCTTAACCCAATCGACTCCATTAAAGTGATACATAACTCCTTTATTCTTTACTCCTCGGCGTATTAATACTCCATCGCCGGCTTGTGTATCAACAGTAGATTCGCGAGTTAAGCTGATCTGTTTAATATTATTATGAGTAATAAAATTTACAATATAAATTTGATTGTTGGCTAATGCATCAGTATCGTTGGTTATTAAAAGTCTTGCTCCGTTGAATAGATATTCACCGTCAACAATATAACCGGTACTACCTTCAATAACTGAAAATGCATCAGTTGTAAAATCATCAACATAGTCAACAGCATCTTTAGCAACTGCGCCATGATTAAACAATTGTATATTTGATTTAAACTCAATGATTGGTCTTTTTGCTCGAGATGTTTCTGATGCATCAAAATTAGAATTATTTAGAGTGTGGGCATAGTCTAATACTGCACGATGGAACCAGCGATTATATCGGCTCCAGGGATTAGCATCTAGACTAGATCGATTAATAGTAATGTAATCTTTCTTTCCAGGATATGCACTAGCATCGTCAAATGGTTGGGTATCAAATCCGCCATTGTCAAATAATATCTCGGGGGCAGTATCTGAAAAGGTAGTCGACACTATTAAACTGGCCATATTGGTCAAGGTAATTCGTTCTCCTACTCCTTCTACTACCCATTTGTTATTGTTAATTTTGCCTGAATATTTTTCTGGGAAAACATTTCCACCAAAATAAACAATCATACCATTGCTTAATGTTATTCCGTTGCTGCTGGTATAGGTTGTCTTACTAATTATTTCTTTTTCAACATCAATTTTTGTATTTTCTTCTACATTGGTAATAATAATTCTACCAAATCTATTTGGATCTGTAAAACTTTGATAATACAATACATCTGGAGCATTTAAGGGAACTTCAAAAGTGATTGTTCCGTTTTCAATTCCTGCATTGGTTAAACCTTTTGTATAATTTAATGCAGACGACGAGGCTGCTGTGAAATCAACAAATTCCCAATCGTCTGTATTTTCGTCAATGGTGCTTCCGTCTCCGGTAGTTATATTGGTTTTTGCCTTCCACAACTTTCCGTCGAATACCACAAGTTGTCCGATAGAATATTGAAAATCAGGATTATATAATAACGTTCCAGTGTCAATAGTAGTTCTAAACAATAAAGGATTTCCCGGAACATTGACCTGAAACTTGTATGTTTGTCCACGATACAAGGTTAATGTAGGATTATTTGTTAGTCCGTCTGGGGTAAAAATATAAACACTGCCGGCGCCGAGTCCAACTCGATAGGTGCTGATAATATTTTGTGCCTGGCCTAGAATCTTAATAGGCGGTGGACCGTCTGGTACCCAATAATATTCTCTGTAGTTTACAAATTTGTCCCAATCGATGGGAGGAGCCCATGTATAGTGTTCTTGAGCTGTGATTAGATCGTCTCGCTCTTCAGTGTTATTAAAAAACTTTAATTGATTTTTAAAGTCGAGATAATCGTAAAACTGTTCAATCTTGCCATCTTTTTCTACAACAACACCGGGTTCTAATTGATACCTACTGCGTAAAGTTTGATCAGTGTCTAGGTAAACTTCACTAGATTTGTAGGTTTTACCATATCTTCTACCTAGATATCCTACTTTTTTTTCTAAGACGCCCGGTTGAACTAACGGGTCTAGTGCTCCTGCAAGAAATTTTGAATTTGCTTCAGTTTGAAAAATCTGAGGCAAAAGATCTATTGTCTTTCTTATAGGAAGTTGACTATCTGGAAAAAATTTATCTGCCATTTTTAATTTGTACTCGATATGATTGAATTGGAAGAAATTCTAAGTTCGGATGCTGAGAGCGAGGACACAATTTCTATATCATCTACTGTTGCACCGCTAACAAAAATTTCATCTACTCTACTTTGGATCTCAAATAAACTGCCAAACGACTGTGTTAGCTGTCTAGGAAGAATAACGATATTACTGATGTCAGGAGAAACAGTATTTACAATGTAGGTTATCAGTTCGCTAACGTAAAATCTATCTCCAAAGTCCCAGTTGTTGATATTAAAAAATTCATTTATTGCATTGATAATTCTAACTTTTAAATCGTTGTCGTTGATTAATCTATTAGAGTTTTTAACCACCTTAAACTTTGCCTGTAATTTAACATCTGCGGTAGGTCCGAAAAGAACTTTATACTCTACAGGATGATATATAATTTCATCGCTGATAGATTTTATCAAATCTAAATTAGAACCAAACGATATTCGTAGACTATCGCTGTTTGGCGCTTCTGGTCTAGTTCCTACTCCTGCTAGAAAATTTCTAAAGGCAGTATTATAGCTTCTTGTTAAAAGATAAACGTCGACGATATTGCTAGAACTAGGATCAATTCTTCTATCAATATTGGCATTATGCACATACTGAAATTTTAATCCGGCACGGCCAACATTTGCCTGATAGGTACTTTCTAATATCAATGTATTTGTTATTCTATCTACTCGTTTTACAACATTTTCATCACTGTTATAAAAATATATTAAATCGCCGTCATTGTAATTGTTAACATTAATAAGGCTTTCTTTTGATACAATAGAAATATGATTATCGCTATTATCCACATATTCATTTATGGTATTTCCTGCAACATCTATAGATTCTTTAAAAAATAAGAAATTGAGATCTAGATCAGTTCCTACAATTTGTTCAAAGGCTTCAGGATTATCAATAACACCATCGTCGTCTGTATCAGAAAATGCTATTTTTATTTCATTGGTGCTTTGATAACCGTCATCATATTTTATTGTATCACTAATTTCAAAACTAATATCTTGTTTTAGAGGCCCTAATAAATCGCTATTAGGATTTATACTTAAAACTTTCACCTGATCTTTTATTACGTTGCCAGTCTTGCTATCGTAGGTTTTTTGTGCCGAATCAAAATAAAATTTGTTTTCTTCAAGGCTTCCAAATATGTAATCGAGCCCACGAATTCTTACAAAATATTCGTCTGCTTCCTTAATAAATGCAATAATCCAAGACGAATCTAGACTGTTGTTTGATGTGTCTCCTGACTTGCCAAGACTAAAATTATCTAGTAAATTTAAATTAGATGAAGTAATTAGCTTCCAAGACGAGTCAATCATAGAATATCGAAGACCAAAGTTTAAATTTGAAAATAACAAATTGGTCATTTCTAACTCTAATCCTTCAGATAAGTTAGAAACAAATTTTGGAATAATTCTAGTTGCAATTGCACCAGTAGGAATTACATCACTAAACTGAACTGGTCCTAACCCTGTGCTTAATACTCCTCGACCAGCATTGGTTCCATCTCCAACAACCTTAACCGTTTTAGTCCATAAAGCATTTGTTTGTTCCGGGTCTAGGTTATCGGCATCAACTAATTTTCCCCGTTTAAATGCTTTGCCTTCTGGTGCTGTAAACTTGATTAACGCACCAGGAGTTGCATATTTTAGTGTGCTTGTAGTGTATGATCCCACTTTTAAAATAGCAGAATCAACACTATTATAAAAATATCCTGTAGAACTGTTAACATCCGTAGTCAATTGGTTCCATCTATAATTAATATCTGTAAACAAAATTTTATCAAACTTAGTTAGATAAAAATTATAGATATCTGTTGCGGTAAAAATTGGTTCAACGCTGTTTTTAATAAAATTAATAATGTCAATTCTATTAGAATACTTAAAGGCTAGAGATCTTTCTATCTCATCTTTGTAGATAAATCCATCAGAAGCAAAAACATTGACATTTGAATATTTTCCGCTGGCGTCGATGAGGTCAAAATTTCTGCTTATTCCGCTTGATACTCGATTGATAGCTTTTACTTTTAAAATATTCTGCGACGATGTTAACGGCGCAAGATTATAATCTTCACCGGTAATCATTCTGTTTTGTGTATAATACTGTGCCGGAGCATTTTGTCTAATGGATGCAACAGATTCAGTAGCCGATGAAGAACTCACTGTGTATTTCAATCCTAATGTTACTGTTAGAGTGTGTCTTACTCCCGACTTATTAACATAAGGAATACCTATTGTAATTCCTCTCATTTCATTAGGTGCTATTTGGTACACTAGACCATTACTAGTTCTGTAGTAAGTTCTAAAAGCTCCAATCGGTAAATTTCCGTAAACTCCGTCTGAAAATGCAAGATCAACTCTGTCATTTTCTTTAGTGATTACTGAATATATGTTTCTAATATTAGAATCAATACTGTTATAAGAAATATTATTTCCTATTAAAGACGACACCTTGGTCCATTCGTTTAATTGTACACCGGTCGAGCTTAATGAATATAACCAAATATCGTCGTTGTTGATATTGTTGCTGTCAATGGCTATCAACTCGTTGGTTGTAGGAATATCTATAGAAAAATCTGCAAGCTCTAAGGTTCCTTGTTTAAACATTAAGAAAAAGCCAGTGTTTGCACTAGTACCACCTTTTCCATCATTTCTATATACAAATCCCAATTGATTGCCTGGCACAGGGGGTTCTTCATACAATTCTTCTTTGCCTTTGAACCCAGTACTAACTAGTTCAAATGTCATTTGTCGACCAGCAACTATTTTACTGTATGTAAAAATTGGAACATCATTTGATGCTGTTCTAAATCTATATTGGTCTGTGGCAATATCGTCAATAATAGCCGTTCCTTGACTTCGACCGAATACAGTATTATCGGCCATAGCAGCATTTAAAATTGTAACAAATTGTTCAGGCCAATTAGAGTTTGTAGGATCGTTCCACACAATAGTCTGTTGTGCTAGATTTTTTCCGTTATTATCTAACACACTTTCTGTAGTACTTACAGTGTCAAATTTTAATATACCTTTAGAAGGAATATTTCTCTTAGCGTTATAACTGAGCATTTTTGCAAGACGTAGAACACTTTCTTTACGCTCTGCAAGTTCAATAAAATTTTCTCTGCTGGCTAAATCAATACGGAATGCAAGACTCTGACCAAGGAATGCAATAGCATCAATTAAGGCTAGATACTCTGAACTTTCAATGTAGTCATTAAAATCTTCAGGATAGTTTTCACGGAAATAGGCAATAATAACTCTGCGAAGATTTTCAAAGTCGTAGCTTTTGAAATCAGAACTTTGAAAAGTCTGATAAATTCTAGTCCAATCTTCATTTAAGATTAAGTTATTTTGTCTAGACGTTGTGGTCATAATTTGCTATCCTATCATGTATTTAACTAAAAAATAAAGTGGTCAGTTTATAATTTTATTTTCTTTATCAAAGTCAAATGCCATTCTTTCATTAATGGCAAAAGGCAAATATGTAATATCAGCTTCTATTCTGATGCCCATATCTGTAGAATCAATTACTACTCCGTTGATGGCTATTCTAGGATCATAGTTGATGATCTGTTCAACATCCTCTGTAATTAATTTTTTAACTTCTTCAGTGAACGGTTCAAAAAGCAAATCCCAAATTACTGTTCCAAAATCTGGGTTTTCTAATTTTTCCCCTTTTCTAATATAAAAATGATTAATAATATCCTGTTTTACTAAATCAATGTCGTATAATTTAAATCCATTTTTAGATTCTTGAGAACTAAATCCCTTGTAGGTAAAAGCGATTTGACTGTCAGCAACGCTGGCATTGAGTGATGCTACAGATTTTTGGTTGTATAATTTTGCCATTGTATTCCTTATTTGTCTCGATCAGTGTTTGCGGGTTTTAATACCGTAGGAGCAAAATTTTCATGCAATGACCACGGTTCGTGCATTGGTATTCTTTTCATAATACTTTTTATAGTACCTGCTTGATATCGTTTTTTATTACCCCACCCGCTGCCTGTACTAGTTTTAGGATTAGCATGTGTACTCAACGGTGATGCAGGGGTTGCAGGAGTTGCAGGGGTTGCAGGAGGGCCGTTCATGTGAATTTTGCTGGCGGATTCTATATGTTGACCGCCACTACTGATATTAGTATTAGCGCCTGCTGTAAAATTATTTGCACTACCAGAATTAATATCAGTTGATCCACTAGTAGACAATTTAGTACCCGAAGCCGATATCAAGTCGAATCCTGCACCTATTGTAATTTTTCCGTCTGCACCTGCAATTAGATTAAAATTGCTAGCAGCTTCTAATTGCATTTTCCCACCAGCTGCTTTTATATTGACGTTTCGGCCTGCTTCAAAATTAATGTCTCTGTCGGCTCTAAAATTTAAATCGTTTTCGGTGTGGATAGAAATACTATCCTGTGCATAGATATCAATTTTACCGTTAGACGTTAATTCTACCCAGCTAGTACCTCGAGCATTACCAATATAAATTAAGTCTTCTGAATTATGTAATAATATCTGATGACCTGTTCGAGTTCTAAGCCTTACATATTCGTTATACGGAACATCAGGATTTCCCTTTTCATTTTTTAACGTGTCTACATATTTTACAGGCCCTGTTCCGGCTGTAGTTGCCCTTTGAAATTGATCATCACCATCGTCAAATACTAACTGTGATCCGCCTAATCTACTAACAGGTACCGCTGATGGACTTTGAGCTTGTCGCTTTCCGATAAACTGTTTTTTTGCGTTTGGTCTTCGGTCAAAGGGTCCGGGGGTAGAAATACCAAAAACTGTGTTTGGTATACTTCTTCTGGTTGTACTAGTAGTAGTTCCTCGTACATCATCTTCTAACAAACCCTGTTCTAAAAATCTATCAGCAATAGGATGAACTGGGCGTTTTATCTTTTCGATTTCTAATTTTTTATCTAGTTCGTTTGTTTTTCTGTTAATTTCTGCTACAGGCAAAGGCGAAGTAGTATCATATTTCTTTTTTTGTTCTTCGGTTAATTCTACTGCTGTTGAGCCGCCGATGGCCGGAATCATATGATTCATAAATCTACTGGGTACACAGGCAAACCAATAGCCTTCAGATGTATTACCGTTAACAAATGCGCATAATACTGTGGATCCAATCTCTGGGGTTGGGAACCACATGCCATAACTTTTTTGGGTATCGTTAAAATCTGTTTTATTCAACCCCATATTTTCATATCCAGTAACACCATAAAAGGGACTGGCATATTTTACAGTGTATGTTTGACCTAAATCCCCAATTGTGTTGCCGTTATCTCTTTGAAGTGTAACTTCTAGTCCACACATAAATGACGGATCTAAGTATCCTACTACTTTGGCCAACATTAATCCGGTATCTAATTTACTAGAATTAACATCGACCGGCGTCCGTTTTTCTATTGACATTCTATATCCTTATTGCTTGATTGATTTTTCACATTTAATATTATAAACCCGATCGAGTAAACTCACGAGACAACGCAGCAGCGCCTACATTATTGCCAACAGTTGCTGATATATTTTGTGCTTGCTCTTCACTTTGTCCTGCGGCGCGGGCCTGTAGATAAGCAGATACTCTAGCTTCTTGTTGCTCTGCTCTAATATCAATGTTGATGGTTCTACCGGTGCCTGATTCTGAAGATGCGCTAGCAGAACTAGGAGCCGGTGCTCCTAGTGGATCTTCGTCCATTGGATCAGAGTAGTCAACTACACTGGTTCTTGGACGCTCTTCAAGTGAAGTATTGTATAGCATCTGTGTTTGCTTATTAACTGTTTCAGACCCGTCAATGAAGTCGTTTGATTGCCCTTGCAATCTCATCAACTCAAGAGTCTGCTGGAATGTTCCGCCTGTGAATTTACTGTTAATATATTGGACTTTATAGATTCCGCTAAACGGACTTACCCATTCTCCTTTAGGAAAATTGTATAGGCCGCCCCGGCCTGCTGTACCTAAATTTGGCTCAACTGGGCTTCTCCAAGATATGTAAACAAAAATTTCGCTGCCTTCCCAATTCATAGATGAATCTGCATTAACTTGCTTGTTGGGTCCTTTCTCTGCAAAATGATTAGAATTTAGTCCACTGTCAGAAATAAAATACGGATCTCCTAAAATATCTATATTAACGTTGGCTAAATCTTTTGATCCAGATTGCAGAAATGCATGGTTAAATGCATCTGCAATTACTTGTTCAACTGTTTTATCACCAGAAGCCGTACCAGTAGGAATATTATAATCGGGTTTAAGAGATGCGCCGCCTGAGGTCGCCGATACACCGCTAGCAGCTTCACCCGATTGCACTACCGCTTGATTTCTTTTCTCATCCGTGCCAGCATTAAGATCTTTGTTTGCAATAGTAGCATTGTTGTTTGGAGCGGTAGGCATCTGGCCTTGATACCATAGAGAGTTAAATTGAATATCAAATTTTAACAAATCGTTGTTGGTACCAGTATAGATATAATCGTATCTTTTAGCAATAACTTTATTTAATTTCGCATGGCCGTCTGGTGCGGCATTAGGATTTTTAAATACTCCTGCATTAACGTCATATGGCACTATTCTATAAACGTATTTTTTAGCACGAACGTTTCGTTTGCTATCATAGTCTAATAATTGTATTTGACAATCTAGTCGATACCATTCAACAAATCCGTCAACAATAGCTTCGGGTTTGATTGCATTTTCTGCAAATTTAGAACTGAGAATAATTCTATGAATAACTTGACTTATTTTCTCACCTTGTGGAAAAGTAAAGAGTCTAAGATTAGTATCGATGGACATTTTTTCTTTCTGTACCTTTTGACCCTTTTCGTCCATGACGTCGCTTTCATATTTAAAAACATAGTTTCCACCAGACGTTGCATCAAATCCCATGGTGTTTTTATCAGCGCCAATCGGGCCTGAACCAAAGTCGAGCTGTAGCTCATCTGATGTATCGCCAATTTTCTTTGCTGTTTGTTTGTTAGGATCTGCTGTTGCTCGCAATACATCAGTAGATGAAGTAGATCGATCTACTCCAACAGGGTCTGATGCATTGAGAGGAAACACAATTTGATAAACATCTGCTACTTCCTGTTGACCGTTTTTTACTGCCAATTGTTGTATTCTATTCAGTGCATTACACAAACTTCTCGATCCAGAAGACAAAATACTTTTGCAAGTTTCGCCGGTAATCGAAATTTCATTAGGTAATATATTAACTAAATCACTAAAGCCGGAGTAATGCAACGGCATAGCCGTTATGTTATATCTGCTCCCGCCTTCGTCAACTTTAAACTCCACCTTGTTAATTCTAATTGTAAAAAATTTAGTTAGAGTTTTTGTTGATCCAAAAATAGCACCATTATCTTTCATGCCTTTAAATTCTAACATTAACAAATAGGGAGTAACTTCTAGATAACTAGGATATCCAGCATTTACTGCTGCCACTTTTAAACTTTGCAAAAATAGACCCATCGAGTAAGGTTCATATACATCAAAGCTAAAGTTAAAATTATTTGTGTTTCCGTCTTTAGCACCAGGGGCAACGTTGTGTTTCATTTGAACGTTATCAATAAAATATTCTGGCTTGCCGTTTGTAGTATTTGTTCGCTGAGCATCATATCTACCTGCAGACGATAAAATAACATTTCGTAATCCTGCAGGATTATTTCTATATGACTGAGGATTATTAAATTCGCTTGGTTCTAAACAGGACAATGTCCACACCGGTGAATAAGTGGCAAATTGTTCTAATACATTTTCATAAGGTGGTCCGCCAGGTGGACGAATGAAAGTCATGGCAGTTGGGGCAATTTTTGTAGGATCGGGTTCCCAGGACTGACCTTTATCTGTAAGGATTGTTGCTCCACTAGTAAACGCTTTGGTAATCTGTCTAGCAGAACCAGTTACTATATTTGCTGTGGCTGATGCTATTTGTAATATAGGATTACCATCAGGTTTTAAAAAATTGCTAGCCGTTTGGCCAATATCTCTAGTATTAGTAGAAGTTGTCTGCGTATAGGCTGATCCTAATCTTGCATATTTTTCTAAGGGAGTTTCGCCTGAGCCAAAAATCGACATATTATACTCCTATGTACTTTTCTAAGTTAGATTTCTTAGGGCAGTATATTGCTGTGCCTGGAGCAAAGTCATAAATTGGATCTCTTATCACACCCATGTTTCGTTGAGCAAATACCCACCATAATTTTGGAGTACCATATAAATCGTATGCTAATAGATCCGGTCTATGTTTATATTGAGTCTCTATGACGTATTTAAAATCGTCGGCTTCAGCAGGCACCGGCCGAATTGTCAACAATTCTAAATAAAAACTATTTTGTTTTGTGTTGTAGTAGGGCGATAGTCGATTATAAGTAGCCATTAAATATATCCTTGTCCGCCCACTATCTGTCCGTTGGCATAGCTTTTGAGATTAAACTGTCTTAATCTAGTTCTATTATATATTGGAGATACTGTTACTGATATTGTACTCATAACTGGTACCCATGTTGGTGCACCGCCACCAGCTGGAGTATATTTGATATAGCTAACATCATCTTTAAAGTCTACTGAAAAACTTTTTACAATAACAGGAACGTTATTAAAAATTCTTGCACCGTATCCTGTTAAGTTACATATGATAGGCGGGTTGCCTACGTTTTCTCCTGTACCAAAAAACATCTTAGTTGCGGTTTTTAAAAACGTAGTACCTTCTATCCAATACTGTGCATCTAATTCGCTTTCAACTGAGAATTCTCCAGAGATTTGAATATCGTCAACTTGACTATTTTTATATGCATAGAACGGCTGAATGTTATGGACGGGGTCTATTTGTGTATAGTTGGCCTTGGTTGCAACTGTGATATTAGGCAAGTAAGGCCACACAAATCCACCTGTAGCCGACAGTCTAGAAAATGCACTACCAAACAGTCCAAAATTTGCATTTAGTTTTACTCGCCAGTCGTTGGCGGCACCCGGTTTAAGTTCAACGAAGGAACCCTGCTGACTAAATAACTCTGCGCCACTAGGAAGGTTCTTGCCTCTAGCCATACTTAATAAATTATTAATCATACCTGCTGCTGACGATATTTGTCCAGCAACTTGTGCAAGTCCTCCGCCAAGACCGCCACTGGCTAATCCTAATTTGTTTAAACTTGCACCAATAGCTGCTCCTGTATTGCTTATCGACCCTGCTACTCCTCCTAGCTGTCCTGCAATACCACTTAATGTTCCTGTGGCGTTTGATGCTAGGCTTTGTATTGTGCTGCTAACTCCGCCTAAGGCACCAGTAACTCCGCCTAAGGCGCCTGTGGCCTGCCCTAATGCACCCTTGGCGTCATTTAAAAAAGTATTAGCCGATGCTGTCATGCCGTTTAGACCGCTGCCAATTTCACCACTTAGTCGACCAACAGTAGAGTCTAGGTTAGATTTTAAAGCAGCAAAATTATCACTTTTTAGTGCGCCGCTAGCAGCATCGGCTGCTGCGCTAACCTGTTCTGAAACAGATGAAACTAATTTTGCCAAAGGGTTAATAGATAGAGACATTTTGAGCGATTATTCCTTGTATACTCTATTTATTCTTGACAAAATATGCTATTATATTAACTACTGGAGAATTCTATAACAATGACAATAATGCCCTCACAACCTCCCAAGATCAAGTATCTTACCAACAAGGATTTACTGAAAGAAATTCATCTAAGTAAAAACACCTATTGTTCGTACACTGATCCCGAATACGGAGATTACGATTTAATAGTTCCAAATGTATCTAAGATTAATATTAGAACAATTGCAGATGCAAAACGCAATCGAGCAATAAAAATGGGTAAAAAGGCTCACGAAATTGCACAGTCTGGCGGAAAGAAAATTCCAGCAAAAGAGTTCGAAGTTGATTATAAGACTATTAAAAAAACTGATGTTGTTTTTAGAGTCATGACCTTTGAGCATATTCCGCTTGCACCTGGTCGTAAAAAGACTTTAAAGAATACCGCAGATAGTCATGACAAAGTAAACTTTCCTCCTTTCCAACATTGGAAGTTTGACGACAATAACAATCTTATATGTGTGGGCAAGAGTCATTGGAAGGGTCCGTTAGACACTGGATCGTTTAACAAAGAGCACGGACAAATGACTAACAATCTAGCTCGTATGTTTTTAAAATTATGTGAAAGATATGCAACTAGAGGAAACGTTCGTGGTTATACATATAACGACGAAATGCGTGGACAGGCTATTTTACAGTTAACACAAATTGGACTTCAATTTGATGAGAGCAAAAGTGATAATCCTTTTGCTTATTATACTGCTGCTGTTACAAATTCATTTGTTAGAATCATTAATATCGAAAAACGTAATCAAAATATCCGCGATGATATTTTAGAAATTAACGGAATGAACCCGTCGTGGACTAGACAGAATGCCGCAGGCAAAGGCGGTGCTAGTTATGGTCCGGTCAGCACAACTCCAGTAGATGGCGGTGATTGGGATTGACCTAGTTGTTGTAAATGTGTTACACTAACTAAGGAGATTTTATGTCATTATTTAAAAAAGTAGCTTGTTTCACCGATATTCATTTCGGGCTAAAGTCAGGAAGTCGCACACACAATCAAGATTGCGAAGATTTCGTCTCTTGGTTTTGTGAAACTGCCAAAGCAGAAGGTGCAGAAACTTGCATCTTTCTAGGCGACTGGCATCATAATCGCAGTACTACTGATGTTAGTACAATGAACTATACTGTCTCAAATTTAGAACGCCTAAGTCAGAGTTTTGAAAAAGTATATTTTATTCTTGGCAATCACGACTTATTTTACAAAGACAAACGTGAAATTAACTCTGTTGAGTTTATGCGATTGTTTCCTAATGTTGTTCCTATTAAAGAAACGCTAACTGAAGGCGATGTAACTATTATGCCTTGGTTAGTAGCAGATGAATGGAAAAACATTCCCAATATTAAAAGCAAGTATTTGTTTGGACATTTAGAATTGCCCAGCTTCTATATGAATGCTATGGTACAAATGCCAGACCACGGACAAGTACAAAGTAGTCATTTTGTTAATCAAGAGTATGTGTTTACTGGACACTTTCACAAGCGTCAACATAATAGAAACATTCATTACATTGGTAATGCGTTTCCTCACAATTATGCCGATGCAGGAGACGACGATCGAGGCATGATGCTATTAGAATGGGGCAGTACTCCTGAATTTAAAACTTGGCCAGGTCAACCTGTTTATAGAACATTCAAACTAAGTCAAATTATCGATAAGCCAGACGAGTTATTAAAAGAAAAAATGCACTGCCGTGTTACTATTGATTTACCTATTAGTTTTGAAGAAGCAAACTTTATCAAAGAAACATTTGTACCCCAGTATAATCTCCGAGAGCTTATGCTAATTCCAGAAAAAGTTGAAGTTGATGCACAGTCTACACCTATAGACATTAACTTTGAAAGTGTTGACACTATTGTCATGAATCAAATTAATGCGATTGAAAGTGATGCATTTGATAAAGCTCTACTATTGAACATTTATAATAACCTATGATAAAGATTAAAGATTTAACTGTTAGAAACTTCATGAGTGTTGGGGCTCAGACTCAGGCTATCACTTTTGATAAGGGTCAACTAACTCTTGTTCTAGGTGAGAATTTAGATTTAGGCGGCGATGATAGCGGTGCCCGCAATGGTACTGGTAAGACTACTATTATCAACGGTCTCAGTTATGCTATCTATGGTAATGCCTTAACCAACATCAAGAAAGACAATCTGGTTAACAAGATTAACAACAAAGGTATGTTGTGTACTGTAACGTTTGAAAAAGATGGTCAAGAATATCATATTGAAAGAGGACGCAAACCCAACGTACTCAAGTTTAGTGTTAACGGACAAGAGCAAGCAACAGAAACAACCGACGAGGCGCAAGGAGATAGCAGAGAAACTCAAAAAGCCATTGAAGAAATCTTTGGTATGAGTCATGAAATGTTTAAGCATCTTGTGGCGTTGAACACCTATACTGAGCCGTTCCTTAGCATGAAGGCTGCTGATCAACGGGCTGTTATTGAACAACTGTTAGGTATTACACAGTTAAGTGAAAAAGCAGAGTCTCTTAAAGAAGCAATTAGAATTAGCAAAGACTCTATTGCAACTGAAAATACAAAAATAGAAACAATTAAAGCATCTAACGACCGGATTCAACAGAGTATCGAATCGTTAGAACGTAAACAACGACTGTGGGAAGAGCAGCATGAAACAGCTCTTACCAATTTAACCAAAGCAATAGAAAAACTGTTAGATATCAATATTGATGAAGAGATATCTAATCAGCGATCGCTAGTCGAGTGGACAAAAGGCAAAAAAGAACGTGATAGTCTAACTGCTTTAATTGCTAAACAAACTAGTACACTAGAACGAGAACAAAAAAATCTAGACAAGTTAGAACGAGAATTAACTACGCTAGCAGATCACAAATGTCATAGTTGCGGCCAAGATATTCACGATGTCAAGCACGACGAGATGATGACTGCAAAAGTCAAACAAGTTGAAGAAAGCCACAGTCATATTAAAACATACAGCGAGGAACTAAGTGAGCTTAATGAAGCAATTAGTTTGGTCGGTGAACTTGGTGCTTGTCCAAGTGTGATTTACGACAATTTAGAACAGGCACTAAATCACAAAAATACACTTAGTGGACTAGAACGTGATTTAGAAGTAAAAGTCAACGAAAGCAATCCTTATATTGAACAAATTAACGAATTGCAAAACACCGCAGTACAGGAAATTAATTATAATACTGTGAATGATCTAGTTAGAGTAAAAGATCATCAAGAATTCTTGCACAAATTATTAACTAACAAAGATTCGTTTATTCGCAAACGCATTATTGATCAAAATTTGGCCTATCTAAATCAGAGATTAACCTATTATCTAGATCGTATCGGTTTACCTCATACTGTAGAGTTTCAAAATGATCTGAGTGTTATTATTACACAATTGGGTCAGGACTTAGACTTTGATAATTTAAGTCGAGGCGAACGCAATCGATTGATATTATCCATGTCATGGGCATTCCGTGATGTATGGGAAAACCTATATCAAGCAATTAATCTATTATTCATTGACGAACTGGTAGACAGCGGTATGGATGCTAGTGGTGTTGAAAGTAGTATTGCTGTTCTTAAGAAGATGACTCGTGAACGCAACAAAAATGTGTTCTTGATTTCGCATAGAGACGACTTAACCAGCCGTGTTAATCATGTTCTTAAGGTAATCAAAGAAAACGGATTTACTAGTTATTCAACAGATGTGGAGATTGTTGATTGACTACAGAAAGCCACGACAAAATGATTGCTGCTTTTCAGGAATATTTTAAGTGGCAGGAACGATTTGAATATAAAGGCTCAGACGAAGCAGGCATTAAGGCACGATATTGGCTAAGTGAAATACGCAACGAAGCAAGCACCCGCAGGGTAGAAATACAGGCAAAGCGTGAAGAACGCAAAAGATCCAGAAAAGGCATGATAGGAAGGCCCAAGACAATAACTAAGTGAATGTCATGGTATTATGAAAATCAGTTAATAGAAGAGCTACCCGAAACTTGCGTAGGATTCGTTTATCTTATTACTAATAATATTACTGGCAGGAAATACATAGGCAAAAAACTAGCCAAATTCTCAAAAACTAGCTATAAAACAGTAAAACTTAAAAACGGCAACAAGAAGAAAAAGAAGATACGTTCTAAAATAGACAGCGATTGGCGTGATTATTACGGGTCAAACGTTGAATTAAGCAAGGATGTGGAACAATTAGGCAAAGAAAATTTCCGTAGAGACATATTATTTTACTGTACATCCAAGGCGCAATGCTCTTACATAGAAGCTAGAGAACAATTTAATCACAAAGTTTTAGAATCAAAAGACTATTATAACGGTCAGATATCTGTCCGTGTACATGGTTCGCATATACTTAAAGGCCAATAATTCAGGCAATTTAACTGCCAAATAAGCCCGCACCGGCGTTGTTAGTGTGCCCTTAAAGCTGGATCTCGGATCGCAGTCAATGGAATTCCCTACTTGGTAGAGGGGTTGTACAGTAGTATCCTTAACAGGACCACGATCGGATATGCCTACAGAACCGGTTTACTGTACAAGAAAGTATTATATCAAGGCTAAAAGATGGGAGAAAAACCCACGGTTGTTGCACAAGACTGCGTTTGTGTAGCAATCCGCCGTCATTAATAAGACGTGGCTCGAGGTACCGGATGACCGCCTCTGTAATTGCCATAACGCTGTATGTACTGTGCAACTCGCATAATGCTTCTTAGCCCGCAAGGGCTAAGTATGACTGAACAATCTGCATAATACTTAAATTGCTTCGCAATTATTATAATCAACAATGTTTAGAAGAAAGAAAATTCGTTGAGCGATAGCGATAACGAATGTGAGCTTCAGCTCACAATACAATAAATAACATACTATCTGTGAGTAAACATGCGTGTAAGCAATATATTATTTGAACAACATATGAATAATTCTAATAGAATTTTATTAGAATCATGTCATGGCCTTGATCAAGCACAACGTACTGTTGTTGAAGGTATTTATCGTGAATTTGTGCCTTTAATTGAGGCTAGTCTTAGTCCTGATCAAATCAAATCTATATTTGGTGCTGTTGAAAAGTCTGCAACTGATGCCGGTGGTAATAGAACTATGCTGGGCAAAGGCGTTGATGTTGGTAAAAAAGCCAACGAGATCGTTGATAACATAGGCAAGTGGCTACAAAACACAAGTCCGGTTAAGGCTTTTGATCAAAAGTTTGATGATTTAAAAAGAAAAATTAATACCAAATTTCCAGATTCAAAGATATTAGATGCTATATCTGAAATGGGCATGTGGGCTCAAGAGAATCCTGGAAAGACAGCAGCCATTATAGGTGTACTTACTGCAATTGCTTCGTTGGCAGGCGGGCCAGTTGGTGGCGCAATTGCTGGTCAGGTACTACGCGGTTCAGTTGAATTGCTTAAGGGAGAAAAACTTTCTACAGCGATTGGTAAAGGTGTCAAGACCGCTGCCTACGGATTTATTGCAGGCAAAACTTTTGAACTGCTAGGAGATGCAATTTCGGGCGGTGCACAGGTAGTTAAAGATAATTTATTCCCTAATGCTCTACGCTTGAACATGACTCAAGTCTTCGACGAAGTAGGAGGAGAGCTAGGTAGTCGTTGGGCTAATTTTGAAATTAAAGGTCTAGTAGGTAGACCTGAAGACATAAACACTGCTAAAAAATTGTTTGCTGAAGCTGGACAATATTGGAAAGCAGGCGATTATGAGCAAAGTGCAGCCACTTGGAAATCGTTAGAAGGCATGATTGCTGATACATTTAAAGATCCAGAATACATAGCTCAGATAGCCTCTGATCAAGCTAGTAGAACAATGATAAGTCAAGCAGCACAAGCTGCTCAAGAAGCTACAAAATATCTAGGTGCGGCCGCACAAGGTGCTGTGGCCGCAGCTGGAACTAAAGGCAGTCTAGCTAAAAAAGAATCTGTTGAGCATAAAACTCGCCCGTTAAGCGAAGGTCAAGTATATTTGATATTCAATCGTGTTGTATCTTCTCAACTAAACGAAGGACCAATGGATGCTATCAAAGGATTTGCTGGCAAGGCAATGAATAAAGCTCGTACTGTTGGTACTAACTTAACAACTAAAATTACCGCAGACAAGTTAAATTCAGCTTGGCAAAAAGCTGGTGCACCTACTGACAGTGAAGAACTCAAAAAGTTTTTAACTGGTCAGGGAGTTGATACAACTGTAGTAGATACAGTGTATAAATCTTTAAAGATAGCCAGTGGTTCTACATCTGTTTATGCACAAGTTAAAGCAGACTTAGCCAACTTAGATAAAAAAAGCAAAAAACGCCTTACTGCGTACCTACAAAAACAATTAGGAACTTCATAAAATGAAAATCACAGAAATATTAATAGAAAATCAACAAGTAGATGAAGGTCCACTGTTGAATAAAATAGGCACTGGCATTGGCAAAGTTGCAGGTACTGTTGCTAAAGGTGTTGGTGCAGTAGCAGGAGGAGTTGCAGGACTAGGGTCTGCTGTTAAAAAAGGATTTCAAGCAGGTAAAGCCACTGTAGGCGGAGCAGGCGATGACGAAGAAACAGATACCGGAGCAGCCCCAGCGGCCAATACAGCAACAACTGGAACAACACCTACACCTAAAGCAGCTACAAAAACTAAGACAACACAGCCAGCGACTGGCGCAGCAACTTCAGCACCGGCAAGTAATACTGCTCCAGCAAGTGAACCTGCTCCAACAGCAGGTGGTACTGCTTATGCTCAAGTTAAAGCCAATATTGACAAACTCGATAAGAAAGGCAAGCAACGAATTTTAGCTGCCCTACAAAAAGAAGTAGGTGCTGCTCCTGCCGCTAAGCCAGCGGCTCCTGCTGCAAAACCTGCAGCAGGTAGCATAGAAGCTCCAGCTGATAGTGGTGCAATGGCTAACATGGCAGGACAATTGGCAAAAGCAGGAGCATCTGCAAAGCCTAATACAATGGCCAATACTCCTACTAGCAAAACTAACAAAGCTAAACCAGGTAATCCAAATGCTGCTCCTGCTGCTTCAGCACCGACTGAACCTGCACCAGCAGCACCAGCAGCAGCTCCGACTAAGCCTACAGCAGGTGCAACTACGACTGCACCAAGCGGAGAAAAAACTATTGCTAATCCTGTAGCAACCGTTGGAACTAAACGTGCTACTAACATTGGTCAACAAACATTTGATACACAAACAGGTAAGGCACTTCCTGGACAATCTATTAATGCTATTCGTAAGAAAGCAGAATACGGTACAGGTGCATTGGGTGCAGCAAGAAAGAGAATTAAAGCAGGAGCAACAGTACCAGCTGCTCAAGAATCTATTGAAGCTGATCGTAGGAACATTATGGGAACTTCAAAACCTACAACAGTTCGAGAAAAAGTTTCAGAAAGTTTTAGTCTGTTTAGAAAACGTTAACAAACAAAAAGGACTCCTAGGAGTCCTTTTTATTAGAAGAATGGCAACCCACTTTTCTTAGTTGTTTCTAGATTTTCTTTTATGAGTTCGCCAATCAATTGCCTTTCCTCCCAACTGAGCAGCATTGCTTCCCAATAACTCATGCCACGCATATACCAACAGATTTTTAAAATATCTCGTTTAATTTCCTTGGCCTCTTTTTCCAGCTGCTGAACCCAAAGTAGAATCTCCGGCTGAGGAAGAGTTAAGATCCTACTACGAAAAAATTTGTTTGATCCATAGCAACCTCAACAGTAAATTTATGACTGCACTCTTGACATTCGACGTCGTGAGCCTTTAAAGCCATTAGATCTTTCATTTCTTTAACTTGATCATTAACTAAGTTAAAAATTTCACTAGAAGTATTTTCCATAAACTCTCTAATCATTTCTTTATCGGAAACAATACCGTCTGGAGTTTCAACACTTTCGATGCAATTAACAACAACATCGACAGTTAATCTTGTTAGGTTAACAAAACTTTCTCCAAACTTGGCAATTTTATCTTCTTCGGAAAGATCTTCATTGGTAACAATAGAAATTAATTTTTGTTGTTCAAATGTTTTTATTGCTGCCTTAGTTAATTCTTTATAGTTATAAGGACGTAATTTAATAGTTAATTGCCCAACTGATACAGTATCTTTATATGTAAAGCCGTTAGACTTATCTAAAAATGACAGAAGATCTAGATTGTATTCATTGTGATGTCCACACTCTGGACAACTGCTATTAACTTCCATTGACTCACCGTATGATGCAATTCTAATTGCAATCAATACCGCGTCGATATCGATACTGGGCATTAGCCATGGATCTTTGATTGCTGGAACACAACTCCTAATAACTTCAACGGTAGCTTGACCATTCATAAGAGCATCAGGAGTTTTGAACATGAGTTCATCTTTGGCAGTCATTGCAAATACTGCATATTCATCATTTTGACTAGAATCCAGTGCTCCCTCAGGGTAAAAATTTCCATGGCTGGGCAGTTGGATGTATAATTTTGGTTGCCTAAAATAATTGGCAAGAGGGTTGTTAATTGGCTTTTTTTGCTGCTTCTGTTCGAATTGATCTGGCATTTTTATCTCCGATAAATACTTTATCTAGTCGTATATTTATATGCGCAGTTTTCAAGGTCTAAATTAAATGGCAGAAGTTACTGGTGATTTTGGCGGTCAGCCAATACAATTAAACAATGCGGCCACAGAGGCAACATTAAAGCAGCTTCTTGCGGCCATGACCGTTATTGCCAATAACACTGGCAAAGACAAAGCGGCACAGGCTAAATCAAAACAAGAACTTGAAAAAGAATTAAAAAAACTAGCAGCCGCTTCCAAAAAACAAACTGACGCACTAGATGCTGCAACCAAAGCTCAAAAGAAAGCAGACGAAGCCGAAAGACGAAAAGTTGAAGCTGTAGAGCAAACTACAAAAGCTCTTAAAGAAGAGATCAAATCTTTAAACAATACAATTAAGGCAGTTGATCTTTTTAATGACTCGCTAGAAGGCGCAGTTGGCTATCTAACTAAAACGATGGGAACATTCAGCAATCTGAACTCTAGCATGGGTTCAGCTGCACAAGCCATGAGTGCAATTCCATTAGTTGGAAACATGTTGGCTAGTACTTTCGGAGTCGTTGCTCAAGCAGGTGAGAGAACTTACAAAGCATTTCAGCAGGCATCTAGCGTAGGTGCAAACTTCGGTGGTAGTATCAATGACATGATCAATTCTGCTACCAGTGCTGGCATGACTTTTGATCAATTTGCTGGAGTGATTGCAAAGAACGGTGAATCAATAGCTTTATTAGGTCAAGGCGCAGGTGATGGTGCTAGACGATTGGCCGAACTTGGGTCCAAGATTCGAAAAAATCCGTTAAATGATGATTTGGCTAGATTAGGATATAGCACTGAAGACATTAATAGCGGAATGGCTCAGTATGTTGGAATCCTTGCTAAGACTGGAAAATTGCAAGGACAAACTGATGAACAACTGGTTGCAGGCAGTGCAACTTATCTAAAGAATCTGGATGAACTGTCTAAATTGACAGGCAAAAGCAAAGATGCACTTAAAGCTGAACAAGATGCCTTAATGGCTGATGCTGCCTATCGTATAAGACTGTCAAAGATGGATCCTGAAGGTGCAGAAAGACTTACACAGTACATGAGAACGTTGGGGCCAACTGCACAAAAAGGCATGAAAGAATATATTGCATTTGGAAATGCTACCAGCGACCACGGAAGAGAATTTGCCACTTTGATGCAAAAATCAGCAGGTGGTGCAAATGCAATGTATCGAGAGATACAACAAACAGGCACAGTGTCTCAGGCATCTCTTAACAATTTAGATAAAACATATAGAGCAGAAGCTAGAGCTGTTAATAATGCTGGAATTTCTGATTTATATGCTAACGTAGGTAATAATATTCAACAAGGACTAGTATTAGATAATTTAAATATTGCCGCACAAAAAACCAACTTAGAAGAAATTAAAAAACAGTCAGAAGCAGAACAAGCAGCAGCTAGAAAACGTGCTCAGGATCAAGCAGCGGCTAAAGACGGATTAGATCCTGCACAACTACAAAGATTCCAACAGTTAATTGCTGAACTTAATAACAGAATTACTCAATCTGTGGCAAAATATTTGCCGGAATTAGAATCAGCATTTAAGAAACTGGCCGGCTTTGTTGAAAATTGGGTAATGCCAGCATTTAAATTCTTAATGGATAATATTGAAAACGTCACTATACTATTAGGTGCAATGAAAATAGCATCCATATTGTTTAAAGGCGCACTGGCCATTAAAGAATTTAAAATGGCTCAACGGGGATCTACTCCGTTAAATGCTTTGTATGTTCGAGATGCAAACGGTGGTGGCCTGTTAGATAAAGGTGGTAAAGGTGGTAAAGGTGGTAAAGGCGGTGGTGGAGCTGGTGGTAAAGTTTTAGAAACTGCCAAAACTGCTGCAACAACAGCTGCCGTAGTAGTTGGTGGTAGTTATGTTATTGATGCTGCTGCTGGTGCACTTGGTGTTGGTGGAAATGAAATTGATGAAGACCAAGATGAAAAAAATTGGCAGCAAGCGAATCTGCTCGAAAAAGCGCAATCTGGTCTAGCTAGAACAATAGAAAATATAGGGAGTTTTGTTGGTCTTACTAATATGGCTAATCAAGCGAGAAGTGAGAGAATAGCCTCAGAAACAGCATATCTAAACGCCAAGACTGGAAAGACTGGATCTGCCGCACCCGGCGCAGGTATATCAAACCCAGCAACTGGTACTTCATCAACTACAGAAGCGACAGCAGATGCTAAAGAACTGGAAAAAACTTTAAGGGCACAACTAAAAGCCCAAATAGAAGCAATTTCTATAGCCAAAGCAAAAAATAGAGAAGATCGATATGCTGCTGAATCAGCAGAAGCATTAGCTGACGCTGAAAAGAAAAAGAGAGAAATAGAAGCTCGATTGGCAGCAAATAGTAAAAAAATACAAGAAGGACTAACAACTACTACCAAAGAATTATCTGATGCAAAGAAAGCCGAACTTGATGCTGCAAAAAAAGCAGAAGAAGAAGCTAGCGCAAAAGATAAGAAACCTGGATTGGATTTTAGCAGCCCACAGGCATTATATAATTCCTTTAAAGCAATGAGAGCAGGAGGATCAGGAGCTCCTCAGGTTGCTCCTCCGTCTGGAACAACATCTGGATCAGCACCAGTACCACAAGTACCTGGAGCATCTGCAATTGGTACAGGTCTAGGAGCAATAGCAGAAAAATACGAATCAGCAGGCCGAGGCAGCGGAACTGTTGGATGGGATAAAAGTGGCGGCACTAGCTACGGTAAAAAACAAATTTCATCCAAAGCCGGAGCAATGACCGATTTTCTTAAATTCCTTGAAAAAACAGGAAAAGGAGATGTTGCTAAAAAATTACGTGATGCAGGCATAGAAAAAGACACTGGCAGTACCAGCGGTAAAGCAGTTGATGTGTGGAAAGAAGTTGCAGCCAGCGGTGCGTTAGGCAACAGCGAAAATGAATTTTTAGGACAAGGATACGGAACGGCTTTAAAAGGCTTAAAAGATCAAGGTCTACAGTCAAGAATTAACGGTAGTCGAGCTCTTCAGGAAATGTTATATAGTACTGCTGTACAACACGGCCCTAGTGGAGCGATGGGAATCTTTAACAGTGTGTTCAAGCCAGGCATGACAGACGAACAATTGGTAAAAGCTGTTTATGCAGAAAGGGGAGCGGATGATGGAAAGAAGCATTTTGGCAAGAGTAAGCCCAACGAGCGTGCAGGTGTAGTAAATAGATTTGGCAAAGAACAACAAGACATAATGGCATTGTTAAGCAATCCAGGTTCAAATGTTCCTAGTACAGACACCGCCAGAACAGCATTAACACCAACACCAGCACCTTCTACTACTGCATCAACTACTGCAAGTTCGGTAGTCGAAACCCAAACTGTTCGAAATACTGCCACCGGTTCGGGAGCCCCTAGTGCCGGAGGAGTATCGAGTCTAAATGCGGTAGTAGCAAGTTTAGAAATGTTAAATATACAGATGGGTCAATTAATTGCCTTAAATAGAGAAAGCGTAGATTTGAATGCAAATCAGTTAAGGGGATTAAGAGCAATGAGCACAGACATGTTTATGTCGTAACGGAACTATAAATGAGTTGGAAAAAATACTTTACACCTGTTGATGTTAGAAACCAAATGGGTTCGTCAAGCCCATTGTCAAGTGGTGGCCGTCCAGGTCCAGCTCGAGCAAATTATTCTAGCTATCTGCCAGATGTTTATGCAGGTACACCCAATCGTGTTGAGCGTTATATGCAATACGATACTATGGATATGGACAGCGAAGTTAATGCTGCTCTAGATATCCTTGCCGAGTTCTGCACTCAAAAAGACAAAGAAAATGCAACCCCATTCCAAACATTCTTTCGCGGCCAACCTACTTCCACTGAAGTCAAGCTAATCAAAGAAAGTCTACAAAAATGGACCAAACAACAACAATTCGAAACTAGAATTTTCCGCATAGTTAGAAATGCTTTCAAGTATGGAGATGTATTTTTTATACGCGACCCTGAAACTAAAAAATGGTTGTTTGTTGATGCAGCCAAAGTATCAAAAATTATTGTAAACGAAAGCGAAGGTAAAATTCCTGAGCAGTATGTTATTAGAGACATTAATTTTAACTTTAAAGATTTAATTGCAGTTACTCCTCACGGAACTACAAATACTGCACCTAGTGGTACCAGTTCATATACTAGTGGCGGAAGTCAAGGTCGTGGTATGGTTGGCTCTGCTAGTCAGCCTCCGGGCACACGGTTCCATAATCAAACAAATGAAGTTACTGTTGACGCAAAAAATGTAGTGCATATCAGTCTAAGTGAAGGTATCGATACTAACTATCCTTTTGGTAATTCGCTACTAGAATCAGTATTCAAAGTATACAAGCAGAAAGAATTGCTTGAAGATGCTATCATTATCTATCGTGTACAACGTGCTCCAGAAAGACGTATATTTTACATTGACGTTGGAAATATGCCGGCGCACATGGCCATGAGCTTTGTAGAACGTGTAAAAAACGAAATTCAACAAAGACGTATTCCTAGCTCAACTGGAGGCGGCAATAATGTTATTGATGCTAGTTATAATCCGTTAAGTGCTTCAGAAGACTACTTCTTTCCACAGACAGCAGAAGGTCGTGGATCAAAAGTTGATACACTAGCAGGCGGTACAAATCTTGGTGAAATTACAGATTTACGCTTTTTTACCAACAAATTATTCCGTGCTTTAAGAATTCCCGCTGCCTATTTGCCAACAGGTATTGAAGAAGCCAGCAACACTGTTGCCGACGGCAAAGTAGGAACAGCCTATATTCAAGAACTGCGTTTTAACAAATATTGCGAGCGTCTACAGTCAATGATTATTGAAACATTTGACTTAGAATTTAAAATGTGGTTGGAGAATAATGGAGTAAACATTGATCCAAGTCTATTTGAGTTAAAGTTTAATCCTCCACAGAACTTTGCGGCCTATCGTCAAAGTGAACTAGATACAGCCCGTGCAGCTACGTTTGCACAGCTACAAGAAATACCTCATCTCAGCAAACGATTTGCTATGAAACGCTTCTTAGGCATGACACAAGAAGAGATTACAGAAAACGAAAAGCTGTGGAGAGAGGAACAAGGCGGAAATCTAAAACCAGCGTTAGATGCTGGCGGACAAATGCGTTCAGTGGGCATTACTCCAAGTGGTGCCCAACAAGATCTAGCGGCACAAGCCGAAGAAGCACCTGAAGAAGCACCAGCAGATACAGGCGTAGAAGGTGAAGCAGCGCCTGCTGAACAACCGGTTCAATGATAAATATCGTATGCTCCTATTAGAATTCCTTTATTTTAACGACAACAATAACGACTTTGCAGTTGATCGTCGCTATGAAAATAACAAAGATAGTTCTGTTCTTAAAAGAGGAGATACTAGAAAAACCCGCCTTACACTAAGACAAATTAACAGATTGCGTATGCAAGCAGAAGCTCATGAATATGAGCGTGATTCTGAATTAGAATTTGTTAGACAGATGTATGGAGCACCAGCCGGTGAAGCAGAGCAACCAGCAGAATAATGTTGCATTTGTATTGGGCAACGGTACAAGCAGACTACAACTAAATCACAAAAACTTACTAGATAAAGGCATAGTCTATGCCTGCAATGCTATCTATAGAGAGTTTGAACCGCATCATTTAATAGCAGTAGATGTTAAAATGATCAACGAAATTGTAGCTTCCGGCTATCACAAAACTCACTCTGTATGGACTAACCCTAATAAAGGAATTAGTAATAAACATAATCTAAACATGTTTAATCCACATAAAGGATGGAGTTCAGGACCTACAGCATTATGGTTTGCATCAGAACAAGGACATAGAGATATCTACATTTTTGGATTCGATTATCAAGGCTTGCAAGGTAAGTTTAACAACGTGTATGCAGATACTTACAATTATAAAAAAAGCAACGATACAGCCACTTTTCACGGAAACTGGTTGAGTCAAACCGAAAGAACTATTAGAGATTTTAGAAACATACAATACCACAGAGTAATAAATTCTGGAGATTTTATTCCGGATCAATTAGGAATACAGTTAAAAAATCTCAAACACACTACCTACGAAGAATTTTATAAAAAGTTTCCGGACTGTACTTATACAACAGAAAACGTTCAAAAAACTACCATTTAACCCCAGATTGTAATCTTAATGTTAAATAAAAACACAGCCTAACCATCTTGAAGGAGAATACAACATGGCAGATAAATCATTACTTGAGCAAATGCTCGAACGCTTGGTCAACGACGATCAAGCTAAAGCAGAAGAATTATTCCACGAATATGTAGTTGGAAAATCTCGCGAAATTTACGAAAACCTCATCGAAGCCGAAATGGATGATGAAGAAGAGGAAGAAGAAGTTGACGAAGCAGCAGAAGATGAAGATGCTGAAGAAGAAAAAGTTGACGAAGAATTTGAAGACATTGCCTACGAAGGCGATGACGAAACAGGCGGCCCTGCTGGTGATATGGGCGACGACCTAGCTGGAGAAATTGGTCCAGAAGAAGAAGGTGAAGACTTAGGTAGCGAATCTGAAGAAGAGCTATTTCAAGACTTAGACGCTATTGTAGACGAACTACAATCACGCTTTGACGCACTTGGCGGCGAAGAAGGTGACGATATGGGCGATGATATGGGCGCACCAGATGAAATGAAAGACGACTTTGATCTAGAAACAGTACGTGAGTACGTTGAAAAAGTTCCAGGTGGTCATGGCGCAGAAAAGAAAGGTGCAGCTGAAGGTGCTTTAGCTGGTACTGGTAAACTAAGCCAAGGTTCTAGCACAAATGCTAAATCTATCGTTGCAGGCAAGAACGATATGGGCGGCACAACAGCTAACATTCTAAGCAGCAAAGAAGAAGCACCTAAGTACGCAGGTGCAGGTGGTGGCCAACTAGGCGGTTCAAGCCTATTCAAAGGTACACCAAAAGAAGATAACGCAGGCAACATCAACGTTCCAGGCGGCAAGGCAGGTGGTGCTTTCTCTAAGAAAGAGCCAGGCCATGGTGCAGAGAAGAAAGGCGAAGCTGAAGGCAAATTCAGCGGAGCAGGTGGATCTTCCGGTTCAGTTGACAAAGCAAGTCTTTTCCGTGGTCGTAGATAATAGGGCGCAATGGTGAAAACTAACCTCAGCGAACAATTGAGTTTTGACCAGGCTAAGATTGTCTTGGAGAGCGAAGGTGAAGGCGATAAAAAATCGCTGCATCTGAACGGTATCTGTATTCAAGGAGATATCCGTAATCAGAACCAGCGAATTTATTCTTCCTTTGAGATTGGCAAGGCTGTCAAAACGCTTAACGAGCAGATCTCTGGCGGATATTCAGTTTGTGGAGAGTTAGATCATCCTCAGGATTTAAAAATCAATCTAGATCGTGTTAGTCATATGATTACCAAGATGTGGATGGATGGTCCTAACGGCTACGGAAAACTTAAAATCATCCCAACTCCAATGGGTCAGCTAGTACAGACCATGTTAGAGTCGGGAGTCAAGTTGGGTGTATCGAGTAGAGGTTCCGGTGAAGTAGATGGCAGTGGTAATGTTCAAGGTTTTGAAATTATCACGGTTGATATTGTAGCACAACCTAGCGCCCCGGGAGCTTACCCAACTCCAGTATACGAACATTTAATGAATACATTAGGTGGAAACCAGGCATTTAAAATAGCACAAGAAGTCAAAGGCGACCCAAAGGCACAGAAATACATAGCAGAGAGTCTGGTGAGAATCATCAGAGGTCTCAAATAACAGTAGGAGAATCACATGCTAGATTTCGTTAAACAGTTGTTTGAAAACAATGTGATTTCCGAAGAACTTAAATCGGAAATTGAAACCGCTTGGCAAAGCAGAATTCAAGAAAACCGTGACCAAGTCACTGCCACGCTACGTGAAGAATTTGCACAAAAGTATGAGCACGACAAATCCGCAATGGTCGAAGCTGTAGAAGCAATGTTAGCAGACCGCCTACAGGCAGAGCTATCAGAGCTAGCAGAAGACCGTCAAGGACTTATCGAAGCCCGTGCCAAGTATGCACAAAAAATGAAAGAAGATGCTACAGCAATGGAAGCATTTGTATTGAATAATTTGCGCAAAGAACTTGCAGAACTACACGAAGATCGTAAAGCAGTTGCTAACAACGTCGGTAAATTAGAATCTTTTATCGTGGACGCACTAGCGAAAGAAATCGCAGAATTCCATGCAGACAAGAAAGACTTGGCTGAAACAAAAGTCAAACTAGTACGCGAAAGCAAAGCTAAGTTTGAACAAGTTAAGAAAGATTTTATTGCTCGCTCATCAGCTATCATTCAAGAAACAGTCTCCAAAGGACTAAAATCTGAAATGGTACAGTTGCGTGAAGATATCGATGCTGCCCGCAGAAATGATTTTGGTCGCAGAATTTTTGAAAGCTTCGCTAGCGAATATGCTGCAAGCCATCTCAATGAGAAAAGCGAAACAGCAAAACTTCTAAAAGTAGTTGCTACAAAAGAGCAAGAACTTGAAGAAGCAGCAAAGATTGTTGCAGAAACACAAAAATTAGTAGAAAGTCGTGAACAAGAACTACGTATTGCACAAGACGCAATGAGCCGCAAAGAAGTTATGAGCGAATTGCTCGGCCCATTAAGTGGAGACAAGCGTGTAGTAATGAAAGAATTACTAGAATCAGTTCAAACAGACAAACTACGTACAGCTTACGACAAGTACATCCCATCAGTAATGAACGGTGGTGCACCTGCTAAGAAAACATTAACAGAAGGCAAAGAAATGACAGGCGATAAAAAACAGGCACAATCTTTTAGCAGTGAAGAAAAAACTGCTGAAATTTTTGACATCCGCAGGCTTGCGGGACTAAAAGTTTAAGGAGAACTATAATGTCACAATTACTCGAGTCACGCTGGTCGGAAACCAAAGAAGCTCTTTTAGAAGGTCTTCAAGGTAACAAGCGTTCAGTAATGGCAGCTACTCTAGAGAATACCCGCAAGTATTTGGCAGAGAGCGCCACAGCTGGAGCTACATCCGCTGGCAACGTTGCAACCCTAAATCGTGTGATCCTTCCAGTGATCAGACGTGTGATGCCTACGGTCATCGCTAATGAATTGGTTGGCGTACAACCAATGACTGGCCCAGTTGGTCAAATCCACACTCTACGTGTTCGCTATTCAGATAGCTTCACTGATGCTACAGGTGGATCTACAACAGCTGGTGAAGAGGCACTAAGCCCATTCAAGATTGCTGAAGGCTATTCTGGTGTTGCACCAGGAAAAGCTGATGCTACAGCAGCAAAAGAAGGTGTTGCTGGTAACAAACTAAGCATCCAAATCTTGAAGCAAACAGTTGAAGCCAAGACACGTAAGTTGTCAGCTCGCTGGACTTTTGAAGCAGCACAAGATGCACAAGCCCAACAAGGTATTGACATCGAAGCTGAGATCATGGCAGCTCTTGCACAAGAGATCACTGCTGAGATCGACCAAGAAGTTCTACGTAGCTTAGGTACTTTAGCTTCTGGCGCAAGCAACACAGTAGCATACGATCAGACAGGTGTGTCTGGTACAGCTACATTCGTTGGTGATGAGCATGCCGCTTTGGCAGTTGCTATCAACCGTGTTGCTAACGTGATCGCTCAGCGTACACGTCGCGGTGCAGGTAACTGGGCTGTTGTTAGCCCACAAGCATTGACAATTCTTCAAAGTGCTACAACTTCTGCGTTCGCAAGAACAACAGAAGGTACATTCGAAGCACCTACAAACACTAAGTTTGTTGGTACGTTGAATAGCGCAATGAAAGTGTATGTTAACACATACGCTGCTGATGACAGCGCAATTA
>Ga0222712_10000372_pt1 | contig 61434 bp, 58 predicted proteins | sample C33_657DmetaG_FD_165043 | JGI IMG/M metagenome (GOLD analysis project Ga0222712, IMG submission 165043) | Estuarine water microbial communities from San Francisco Bay, California, United States - C33_657D | ecosystem: Environmental > Aquatic > Marine > Unclassified | place: USA: California... | reverse complement strand
CGTGAACTCATTCTTGCCGCTCTCGCTGCGGGTAAGCCTGTCATCACCGCGAATAAGGCCTTGCTTGCTGCGTGCGGTTCCGAACTGTTCGCTGCAGCCGAAGCATCTGGAGTCGATCTTCTCTTCGAAGCTTCGGTCGCTGGTGGCATTCCGTTTCTCCGACCGCTTCGTGAGTCACTGCTTGCGGAACCGGTTGTTCGCGTCATGGGCATCATGAACGGAACAACCAATTACATCCTCACGCGCATGACCGAAGCGGGCGCCGAGTATGCCGACGCGCTCGCCGAAGCACAGGAACTTGGGTACGCCGAAGCTGACCCAACTGCCGATGTCGAAGGCCACGACGCCGCGGCAAAAATTGCGATCGTTGCGTCAATTGCGTTCGGCGCGGAAGTTACGAGCGCTGATGTTCAGTGCGAGGGTATTTCCAAAGTCACCGCCGACGACATTGCCTTTGCCAAACGCCACGGCTACGCAGTCAAACTTCTCGCCATCGCCGAGCGTTTCTCAACGCCGAGCGGCGATGAACTCTCGGCTCGTGTGCATCCATGCTTGATCCCGAACGCTCATCCCCTTGCGGCAGTGCGAGACAGCTTCAATGCCGTCTTTGTTCAAGGCGAGGCTGTCGGCGATCTCATGTTCTACGGCCGCGGTGCCGGTGGCGATCCAACTGCTTCGGCAGTACTCGGCGATCTCGTCGATGCTGCGGTGAATCTTCAGAGTGGGGCTCATGCTTCGCTCGGAACTTTTGTACCGATGGCATTCCGCTCTGGTGAACAGCTTGAAGCGTCGTGGTATCTCAGTCTCTGCGTCGACGACCGATCGGGTGTACTTGCCGCAATTGCTGGCGTCTTCGGCGAACACGGCGTCTCCATCGACTCGATGGAGCAGCATTCGCTCTCCGGCACTGATGACGTTGCTGACGAGGCTCGAATTGATCTCATCATCCATCCGGCGCCCGAACGTGACGTCCAAGCCACACTTGATGCCCTTAGCGCGCTTGATTCAGTTCGAAGCGTGGGATCCACGATTCGTGTTCTTGTAGAAGGAGATCGCTGATGGCGCCGCTCACCTACGTCAGTACACGCGGAGCGGCCCCCGAATTGAACTTCGCCGATGTCTTGTTGGCGGGTTTGGCAATCGACGGCGGTCTCTACGTTCCTTCGCAATGGCCATCACTCACCGTTGGTGCACTCGAACGATTCGAAACGATGTCCTACGCCGATATCGCTGTTGAGGTGATGTGGCCATTCGTTGAAGGTTCAATCGAACTCGATGCGTTTTCCGCAATCGTTCACGAGGCCTACGCAACCTTTGCGACTGATGAAGTTGTTCCGATCGTTGACCTTGGTGACAACTTCTGGCTTGCCGAGTTGTTCCATGGGCCGACGCTTGCGTTCAAAGACGTTGCGCTTCAACTTGTCGGCCGCTTGTTCGATCACGAACTCACACGCCGTGGTGAGAAAGTCACAGTCGTCGGCGCAACTTCTGGAGACACAGGTGGCGCCGCGATCGAGGCTCTTCGAGACCGTCCCACCGCTGAAGTTTTTATTCTTCACCCGGCTGGTCGAGTGTCTGATGTTCAGCGACGCCAGATGACCACCGTGACGTCTCCAAATGTGCACAACATCGCTGTGCAAGGAACGTTCGACGATTGCCAAGACATGGTGAAAGCGTTATTTGCCGACGATCAATTCCGTGAGTCACGCAATCTTTCCGCAGTGAATTCGATCAACTGGGCTCGCGTTATGGCTCAGATGGTTTATTACGTGACGTGTGCAGTTCGCCTTGGTGGCGGTGCAGGTCGACCAGTCGCGTTTTCGGTCCCAACGGGCAACTTCGGCAATGTGTTCGCTGGTTACGGTGCTCAACGAATGGGCACGCCAATCTCACAATTTGTTGTCGCGTCGAACCGCAATGACATTCTCACCCAGTTCCTCACCACTGGAACGATGACGATCGGTGAAGTGCACCCCACACTGAGTCCGAGTATGGACATTCAGGTTTCGTCGAACCTTGAGCGGTTGTTGTTCGAGATCCACGGTCGAGATGGTGCAGCCATTGCCGAACTCATGGCCCGATTCCGTTCCGAAGGAACTGTTTCGGTCAACGGAGATCGACTCGAATTACTCGCTGACCATTGGTCTGCGGCCCGGATCGACGATGCACAAACCGCTGCGACGATCGCTGGTGAGTACGAACGAAGCGGCATGTTGCTCGATCCGCATACCGCGGTTGGGCTTGCGGCAGCTCGTCAGGCTCGTGTCGATGCATCAGTCCCGATGGTTGTTCTTTCCACGGCTCATCCGGCGAAGTTCCCCGATGCCGTCGAGGCAGCATCGGGTGTTCACCCGCCATTGCCCGAGCACCTTGCCGATCTGTTCGATCGCCCCGAGACGTTCGAGGTCTGCCCCAACGACTTCGCCACAGTCCGCAGACTCATCGAATCAACCCTTGACCAATCCTGAGGTCGATCTACCGATAGCCGGCATCTTCGGGCAGACTGTCGGTCCGATGAAATACGTGGTCTGTGTTCCCGATGGTTGCGCCGACGAGCCGCTTGCTGAGCTCGGTGGACGCACACCCCTTCAAGCCGCGCACACACCAGTGCTCGATCGCATCGCTTCGCGTTCAACGCTTGGTCGCGCTGCGGTGATCCCACCGGGACTCCCACCCGGATCCGATGTTGGCAACATGTCGATCTTCGGATACGACCCCGCGGCGTACCACACCGGTCGTGCGCCGATCGAGGCTGCTGCACTCGGACTGAAACTTCGCCCTGATCAGGTTGCCTATCGCTGCAATCTTTCAACGATTGGCGAAGACGGAACGATGATCGACTTTGCAGGTGGGCATCCCTCAACAGAACGCGCTGCTGGTGCAATTGAAGCAATGCACAAAGCGTTTGCCGATGAAGGCATCGAGTTTCACCGTGGCGTGCAGTACCGACACATCATGGTTGCACCAGCCGATTGGGCCGAAGCCGACTGCGCTCCGCCGCACGATCTGACCGGCAAGCCACTGGTGTGGCCGACCGGTCCCGCTGCAGAAAGGCTTCAGCGCGTCATGGACGCGTCTCGCGACATCCTCGCTGAATTCGATATCGATGCGAACACGGTGTGGTTGTGGGGACAAGGTTTCCAGCCGCAGATGCCCTCGTTCGAAACCACCTACGGACTCAAAGCCGGGCTCGTGACTGCGGTGGATCTGGTTCGTGGTCTCGGTGTGCTCACCGATATTGAAGTTGTCGAACTTGAATCGGCCACGGGTTGGTACGACACCGATTACGAAGGCAAGCGCGACTGCGCCATTGATGGTCTCGATGACGGGCTCGATCTGTTCATTGTGCATGTCGAAGCAACCGACGAAGCCGGTCACGCAGGCAACGTCGAAGAAAAGGTACGAGCGCTCGAGAACTGGGACTCACGGATCCTCGCAGGACTCGTCGAATCTCTCGATGCGAGTGGGCCTTGGCGAATGCTTCTGCTTCCCGACCATGCGACGCCGCTGGCTTTGCGCACTCATACCTCCGATGCAGTGCCGTACCTGCTGTTCGACTCCACCGTCGATGGTCCTGGTGGCGAGTACACAGAAGAGGGTGTCGCCGAACTTCCAGTGGTCCTTGGGCATGAACTCATGGGGCTCTTGGTCGCTCGTTGACCTGCTTGGTGGCCCCAGTCGGCCGCCACTAACCTCAGACCGTCGCTTGTGACCGCTTCGGCTGGTCCGGTGTCTCCCCGTCGTCCGACGGACCATCTCTTCGTCCGAAGAGATGCCTCTCCCGCACCGCAGTTCTGTTCACTTTTCGAAGTTCACCCATCTCACCCGGTCGGTTGCGCCCGGGAGGAACGAGGTCCCCATGTCCGAGAAGGACCAACGCGCCACGCTCGAAGCGAAAGATCGTGACGAACTCCTCACGATTGCATCAACCTTGGGCGGTAAGCCCGGTTCTCGCGCCAAGAAGGCCGATGTGATCGACATGATCCTCGGACTCATTGCTGATTCAGAGCCCGCGCCGCCGAAGCCGCGTCGAGGTCGTCCGCCGAAGGCTGCAGTTGTTGAAGAAGCGCCGGTGGCCGAGGACGACATTGAAGTTGTTGTCTTCGAAGAAGAAGAGGTCGATTTGTCCGAGGTAGGGGCGGAAGAAACTGGTGACGCCGACGAGTCGGACGCGAGTGACCAGGCTGAAGTCGCGAGTTCCGCCGCGGTTTCGGCTCAGCCTTCTGCAGGAAGCGACGCCGATGGTGATCTCGATGGTGAGGGCGGCGGTCGTCGCCGTCGTCGCCGCGGCCGCGATCGCGGTGGCGAACGCTTCGAAGTTCGCAGTGACGAACCGTGGTCGGGCGATCCCGTTGAAGTCTCCGGTGTTCTTGATCTCCGTGACGAAGGCTACGGATTCATTCGCGTAAGCGGTTACTTGCCGACACGTGACGATGTGTATGTGTCGGTGAAACAAACCCGCCAGTTCTCGCTTCGTCGTGGCGATGTCATTACCGGAACAAGTCGTCCTGCTGCACGCAACGAAAAGAACCCTGCACTTCTTCGTATCGACACCGTCAATGGCGGCGCCCCCGATGCAGCTCGCGATCGTCGTCGTTTCGACGATCTCACACCGTTGTTCCCGGACGAACGGCTCACGCTTTCCTCGCGTGATGAGCCCTACAACATGACGTCTCGAATCATCGATCTTCTTGCCCCGATCGGAAAGGGCCAGCGCGGACTCATCGTTGCGCCTCCGAAGGCAGGCAAGACCACGATCATGAAGCAGATCGCAAAGTCGATCTCAGAGAACAACCCCGATGTTCACTTGATGGTGCTTCTCGTCGACGAGCGTCCGGAAGAAGTCACCGACATGCGTCGTTCGGTGAATGGCGAAGTTATTGCGTCGACGTTCGACCGTCCTGCCGAGGAACACGCGTCGGTTGCGGAGCTTGTGCTCGAACGCGCCAAGCGTTTGGTCGAAGAAGGCCGTGACGTTGTCATCATCCTCGACGGCATTACTCGACTCGCTCGTGCCTACAACCTGGCCGCGCCGGCAACCGGGCGCGTGATGTCCGGTGGTATCGATACCGGAGCGCTCTACCCACCGAAGAAGTTCTTCGGAGCCGCGCGCAATCTCGAAGAGGGCGGATCACTCACGATTATCGCCAGTGCGCTGGTCGAGACCGGATCGAAGATGGACGATGTCATCTTCGAGGAATTCAAGGGCACCGGAAACATGGAACTGCGTCTCGATCGCCGTTTAGCCGAGCGTCGCCTCTACCCGGCGATCAATGTCGATGCCTCCTCGACTCGTCACGAGGAACTGCTCTATGAGGCCAAGCAACTCAAGCAGGTCCACAAGCTCCGTCGGGTCCTCGCTGGCCTTGCCGAGGGTGGAAGTGCTGGTCCGGGCCTTGAAATGCTCATCGACCGACTGGGCACGTTCCGCACGAATGACGAGTTCTTGGCCGAGGTGGCCAAGGGCTAACCCCCTGTCCTGGACCGGTTCGAGAGCCCAGATTGCGGTTCTCGCCCCGGCCCGCCACACTTGAGAGTCCCGAAATCTCCCTGGAGCACCGCCATGAAGGCCGACATCCATCCCGACTACGTCGAATCGACCGTGAAGTGTTCCTGCGGGAACACCTTCACTACGCGCTCCACGAAGGCCGAGCTCACCTCGGAACTCTGCAACGAGTGCCATCCCTTCTACACGGGCAAGCAGAAGCTGGTTGATACCGGCGGCCGCATCGAGAAGTTCGAGAAGCGTTACGGCAAGCGCCGCAAATAGCGGCAGCACCGAGCCACTGCGCGGTCAGGAGCCGACCGTGCCCCTCGATCCAGATCAACGAACTCGACTGCTCGCAGCGAAAGCGCGAGCGCTTGTTGTTGATGCGTCGAATATCGACGCATCGGAACTCACCGTCACTCCCTTTCCAGGGGGTGCGTTGGTGCGCGCCGAAAACGCAGCGTGGTGTTTGCTTGACGATGGTGCGGTTCGAAGCCTGGGAGCGGCAATGGTTCTCGCAGATCGACAGCGCCTCGACACTCTGCATGTCATGGCTGAGTCGATCGAGACCGCAGGAGTGGTTGCGCGCCGAGCCGAACAGTTCCGCAATGGGCCAACGGTGTGGCGCATCGAAGGACGTTCACTCGTTCCCGCTGTTCCTGCGCCGATTCCCGCTCCAGTCGAACCATCGGCTGCGGCTCGTGAACTCATCGGAATGCTGATCGCCGCTGGTGTCGACGTCACCGTTGAGCATGGTGAGATCCGCGGTGAACTTCGTGGTCTCGAAATTGCTCGAGTCGTCGAATCAACCGAGGGAACGCGGCTTGAGGTTGGGGTTGGCCGTCACGACCGTGAAGCGTTCACGATGGTGCACGGAAACCTTCCGACAGCGCAGGCACTCGAATCGGTTATTGCGAGCGTCGATGCCGTGCGTCGCGCTGATGCTGAAGCGCATCCTTTGCGGCGCTTGGCGCCCGAAGGATGGTTGCGCTGGCGCCTGCTGCAGGATCCGTACCTCATTGGTGCACAAGAGTTACGGCCGGTTGAACCGCCCACTCCTCGCGACAGCGTGAAGGACATTGGCGCGTCGATCGCAGTCGGCCGAGATTTTGCTGGGCAATCGATTGTTGTCGCCTGTTCGGTTGGAATCGACCTTGATGTTGTGCCGACCGCTGCCGACGCCCGCGTCCTGAACGATCCAGACGCCAAGGTCGTGATTGTGGTTCCCGAACGTGACGATCACCCGGCAACACGGCGACTTGCGGAACGACTTGTTGGGCCCGCTGAAGTCATTGGACTGTCGGGCGAGTGGCGAGACCGCGAGACTGCATCATGAGCATGCTCGAACGACTACCCGATCTCGAACGCGAATACACCGAGATCGAAGGTTCGCTTGCTGATCCAGCCATGATCTCTGATCAGAAGCGCTACGCGGAACTCAATCGCCGGTACCGCGATCTCGGTGAACTCGTTGCTCGGTTGCGCGAACTCGCTCAGTCGACCGAGGACCTTGCTGCAGCTCGCGAGATGTTCACCGATTCGGACGGCGCTGATCGCGAGATGCTTCGCGACGAGATCAATACGGCCGAAGCTGCGATTGAGCGACTCGACGAGGAAATCAAAGTTCTGCTTCTGCCGAAAGACCCGAATGATGGCCGCAATGTCATCGTGGAACTGCGCGGAGCGGAGGGCGGCGAGGAAGCAAACCTCTTTGCTCGTGACCTCTTCGAAATGTACCGAGGCTTTGCGACCAAGCAATCTTGGAAGTTCGAGATCATGGATGCGCAGGTTTCCGATCTTGGCGGCTACTCCGACGTGACGTTTCGCCTCGCTGGCGAGGGCGTCTGGTCGAAAATGAAACACGAAGGCGGGGTGCACCGTGTGCAACGTGTCCCTGTCACTGAAAGCCAAGGGCGTGTGCACACGTCGTCAGCAACGGTCACGGTGCTTCCTGAAGCCGATGAAGTTGATGTCGTGCTTGATCCGAATGAACTTCGGATTGATGTGTACCGCTCCTCAGGTCCTGGTGGTCAGTCGGTGAATACGACTGACTCTGCGGTTCGCATTACGCATATCCCCACGGGCGTTGTAGTTGCGATGCAGGACGAAAAGAGCCAGATCCAAAATCGCGAGAAGGCAATGCGGGTCTTGCGCAGCCGATTGCTGCAGGCCGAACAGGAAAAGCAGGCCGCTGAAGCATCGGGCGCGCGCAAAGCGCAGACCGGTAGCGGTGGACGATCTGAGAAAGTTCGTACCTACAACTTCAAAGAGAATCGACTCACCGATCACCGTATTGGGCTGACCTTGTACAAACTCGACAAGGTTCTTGGCGGCGACCTTGATGAAGTTGTCGATGCACTTGTTGCTGACGAACGGGCAACTCAACTTCGCGAACGCGACGTATGAGCGAGAACACCATCACGTGGCGCGAGGTCGCTGCGGAGACAGAGGCCCGCCTTTCTGTAGTCGCCGAGTCTCCGGCGAACGAAACACGTTGGATCATTGAACGAGCTGCGGGATTCGATGGTGCCGAGTACATCCTCGGACTCGATGAGAACGTGACCGAACGTGGAATGCATTTTCACGATCTCATGGTGGAGCGTCGGATCGCCGGGGAACCATTGCAGTACGTACTTGGCCGCTGGGGATTTCGAACTCTCGATTTGTTCGTTGATCGACGCGTACTCATTCCGCGACCAGAAACCGAAATGGTGGCGGGATTGGCCATTGATGCGTTGAACGCGATGCGGTCGGGCGGAATTGACCGGCCAGTAGCGGTCGATCTCGGTACCGGATCCGGCGCGATCGGTCTTTCCATCGCTGTTGAAGTTGAACGCGCCGAGGTGTGGATCACCGATATATCCGCCGATGCACTTGTAGTGGCCCGATCGAACCTCACCGGCATCGGTCGTGCAGCGACGCGGGTGCAGACCGCGGAAGGTTCGTGGTTTGAGGCACTTCCTCAGGAACTCGCCGGCACCGTTGATGTGATCGTTAGCAATCCTCCATATGTCGCGCTCTCCGACGAGGTTGAAGACATCGTTCGTGAGTGGGAACCGCAGTCGGCGTTATTCGCTGGCGAGGACGGTCTCGATGACATTCGAATTCTTCTTGAGGACGCGCCATCATGGCTTCGCTCCGGTGGCGTTCTGATTCTCGAAATGGATCCGCTTCAAATTGAAACGGCCTCAGAACTCGCGCGTTCGTTTGGTTTCGTAGGAATCGAAACTCACGTTGACCTTGCTGGTCGCGATCGAGCACTCGTCGCGAAACGAGGAAACTGATATGCCGATCTTTCTCGCGCTGATGTCTTCGGTCCTTTGGGGAACCTCAGACTTCTTTGGAGGCACGGCGTCGAAAAAGTCCCCATCGACAACCGTTTTGTTGTGGTCGAGCCTTATTGCGCTTCCAGTTATCTCGGTCATCGCTGTAGTTAGCGGTGATTTGGTGTTTGACTCGTCGGTCATCGGTTGGGGAGTTGTCGCAGGAGTTTCATGTTCAATCGGCATTGTGTTGCTCTACCGGGGCCTTGCCACTGGACCCATGGGTGTCGTCGCGCCGATCGCCAGTACGTCGGTACTTGTCCCAGTTGTTGCCGGATTTCTACGCGGCGAGAGTCCGGGTCTTCTTCAATCGATAGGGATTGCGGTCGCAGTTGTGGGCGTGATCCTCGCCGGCGGTCCGCATATTCGTGATTTTCGCACCGGCGGCCATCGTCCGATTCTTTTGGCGCTTGGCGCAGCGTTGGGAATCGGTGTGTCGCTACTCGCGGTTGCGAACGGCAGCGAACAAAGTGCGTATTCGACACTGCTCATCATGAGGGTTGCGTACCCGGTGGTGCTTGTCGCCGCTGTCCTTGCGACACGGGCGCCACGACGTCCAGCGACGTCGGTGGTTCCGATGGTCGCCATTGCCGGTGTTGGCGATGTTGTTGCAGTCACGCTCTACGGCGTAGCGACGCAGTCGGGTTCTCTGCCAGTTGTTGCGGCATTGGCATCAATGTTCCCCGTGATGACACTGGTGCTTGCGCGCCAAGTGCATCATGAACGTCTTGAACCTGAGCAGTGGGTCGGCGCTGCGTTAGCGCTTATTGGTGTGGTTATCGTCGTCGCAACGTAAACGCCTGCAGGTCAGAAGTGCCAGGGATAGGCAGACCAATCGGGATCGCGCTTTTCGAGGAATGAATCACGACCCTCGGCGGCTTCATCGGTGCCGTAGGCGAGACGCGTTGCCTCACCGGCAAAGATTTGCTGTCCGACAAGTCCGTCGTCAATGAGATTGAACGAGTACTTCAACATCCGTTGCGCTGTTGGACTCTTGCCATTGATCATCGCCGCCCATTCGAGCGCGACCTTTTCAAGTTCGGCATGCGGGACAACTTCGTTCACTGCGCCCATATGGAACATTTGCTCGGCGCTGTATTCGCGTCCGAGAAAGAAAATTTCTCGCGCAAACTTCTGTCCGACCTGACGAGCGAGGTACGCGGAACCGAAACCGCCATCGAAGCTGGCAACGTCGGCGTCGGTCTGTTTGAACTTCGCATGTTCTGCGCTTGCAAGCGTGAGATCGCACACCACATGAAGGCTGTGGCCACCGCCTGCGGCCCAACCGGGAACGACGCAGATCACGATCTTCGGCATGAAGCGGATGAGTCGTTGTACCTCGAGAATGTGGAGTCGACCGCTTCGGGCGGGATCGATCGTGTCGGCCGTTTCGCCATCGGCGTACTTGTACCCGTCCTTGCCGCGGATTCGTTGATCGCCACCAGAACAAAACGCCCAGCCGCCGTCACGGGGAGACGGACCATTGCCGGTAAGAAGCACGCAGCCAACATCGCTCGACATGCGGGCATGATCGAGCGCTCGATACAACTCGTCGACCGTTTGTGGACGGAAGGCATTGCGGATCTCTGGGCGGTTGAATGCCACTCGGACCGTTCCTTGATCGACGGCGCGGTGATAGGTGATGTCGGTGAAGTCCTCAAAGCCAGGGACTTGGCGCCATGCAGCAGGGTCAAAGAGTTCCGAGACCATGAATTCCTCCGGTCAGATGAAGCGGGATGCGCCTACCATCGTCGCGGACGGGGGCACCCGTCCATGCCGAAAGGTGGGAGATTGTGTTCGGAAAGCGAAAAAAAGCAGTTGACGGGGCGTCTCGCCTCAGGGAACTGGCCTTCTTTGAAGGGTTCAGCGATGCCGAACTCGATCGGGTTGCTGAGCTTGCCGACGATGTTGAGATCGAATCGGGGACACTTTTGATCGATCAAGGCCGAGTTGGACAGGAGTGTTACGTCATCGAATCCGGGCAGGCCGAAGTCTTCGTTGGCGAAGAACATCTCGTGACCCTCGGGCCCGGATCGATGGTCGGGGAGATGGCACTCATTGACCGCCGACCACGAACGGCAACGGTCGTAGCCACAACTCCGATGTCGCTCCTTGCGTTCGACACGAAAGCATTTCAAAAACTTTTGAGCGAAATGCCGAAAGCCGAAGAGCGTGTTCATGCACTTCTCGCGTCGCGACTCAAGGCCAATCTCAGCGACGACTGATCGCGGCTGCCTTAACCGATTGCAATGGTGCCGTCGGCGAGCCGCTGCGCGCGCGTGCCAACGAGTTCTGTCGTCATCGCTGCGTTCATGAAATCGGTGTCGGTTGACATGCCCCACGAGCGTTGACCGTCTGGTGTGCGCGTCGCGACCAACGCATATGTCGGAACTTCTTCGAAAACGACGGTTGCACTTTCGATAGTGATATCGCCGGTCCACGTGTCGTCGCACGCGACACTCGGCAGGGCGTCCACTTCGGCTTGAGGATTTGAATAGCGATACTCGCCTGTAGATGGTGGCTCTGTTGAAGCGATGAGAACTGCGTGTTCGGTCGTATAGCCACCATTCGCAGTGCAGAGTCCCAGCGAACCCGGATCATTTCGCAACCTGCCGACCATGGTTGCGAGTCCGTGTGTTGGGTAATTGTTCAGTGGTCCCCCAGCGAACGTCATGCCGCCCGTAATGGTGAGTGGTCGAGGTGCGCCGATTCCACCCCAGCCTGAACTAGCGGTATCGGTTGCAGAGATGAGTCCGAGTTCGATCGCACCGATCTGCACGGCCGCGGGGAAACACGAGTACAGGTCGATATGAGCGATGTCCTCAATGTTGGTGTTGGAAAGAGCGAACGCATCACGGCCCGCGGTGCGAAGTGCAGGAGAAGAACAGAGATCGACGCGATTCGAAACGTTCCAGTGGTCGACAGCTTCAGTGCCGGCATGCAGAAAGATCCACCGATCGCGCGGAACCCCAGCACGCTCGGCTGCACCGACCGACGTAAGGATCACTGCCGCGCCTTGATCAACCTGACTGTTTGAGCACAATCGCTTTGTGTAGGGCCAAGCGATCATGCGGTTGTCAGCAGATGCGGTCGTGATCTCGGAACTCGACAGGGGAGTGCGAATCCAAGCATTTGGGTTGGTTGCTGCAACTTCGGAGAATGCCGCCCACAGCGAACCGATGCGCTCGATGTGCTGCTCGACGCTCAGTCCGAGCTGGGCTCGAAGTGCAACCTCGAAGAGTGGATAGACGTGGACCGGCAAGCGAACGCCGCGGGCGTTTTCAACCTCATTGACAAGTGGTCGAAGATCGCCGATGGACTCGGGCGGCTCGACGGTGCCTGGTTGAGTGGACCAGTCGGGCTCAATGCCGGCCTTTCGGAGGCGGGACCGAGTTCGTGTCGCTTCCCCTCCGGTGATGACGATGATGTCTGCGGCGCCGGCCTGAATATCAGCGGCAGCTCGAGCCACCATGACTCCGGCCAAATTCCCTCCGACAACCGAACTGGCCAATCGTCGGGGTGAGGCGCTGATCCGCTGGGCGACAGCGAGGGCTGGGTTTCGGTACTTCCATGACAATTCACTCACGGTCAGCACCTGGTCAGCACTGGCGAGAAGTCCTGTCCCGCCGCTATCAATTTCTGCTCGGCGCAATGCCTCGGCCATGAGGTCGGCCGGTTCGAGCGGATCGGTCGCCGCGTCGCGGATCATGACTTGACCGCTCCCGACGATGATGGGGAGCCGTGGATCGAGTTGAGTGGCCATGACGGGCAACGTACTTGCCGAGCGGGTCAGCATCCGAAGGGGCGGCACTACGATCCATACGACACCGCACGAGGAGATCCGCCATGCCCTGGCCTGCTGACAACGACGACACGCTTTTCGGACTGATCGATGCCGAAGTCGAACGTCAGAACACCACGCTGCAGCTCATCGCTTCGGAGAACTTCACCTCTCCTGCGGTGATGCGGGCGACAGGCTCGGTGCTGACAAACAAGTACTCCGAGGGCTACCCGGGTAAGCGGTATTACGGCGGCAACGAAATCGTCGATGAGATCGAAGACATCGCTCGTGATCGCGTGAAGGAACTCTTCGGCGCTGAACACGCCAACGTCCAGCCTCATTCGGGTGCAAACGCCAACCTTGGTGTGTACCTCGCGCTTCTCGAACAAGGCGACACCGTGATGGGGCTCAGCCTTGATCACGGCGGTCACCTCACCCACGGGTCACCCGTCAATATCTCTGGTCGCTTCTACAACTTCGTCGCCTACGGCGTGACCCCATCCGATGAACGCATCGACATGGATCAAATGCGCGAAACGGCGTTGCGTGAGCGTCCGAAGATGATCATCGCTGGCGCTACCGCCTACCCGCGCATCATCGACCCTGCGCCCATTCGTGAGATCGCCGATGAAATCGGTGCGCTCCTTATGTTTGATGCTGCGCATATTGCGGGGCTTATTGCTGGTGGCGTGCATCCCAATCCTGTTGAGCACGCCGACGTCGTTACCTTCACGACGCATAAGACCTTGCGTGGCCCGCGCGGCGGCTGCATTCTCAGTCGCGCTGAACACGCAGCGGCAATCGACAAGGCAATGTTCCCGGGTTTGCAGGGTGGTCCGCTTGAGAATGCGATCGCTGCGAAGGCCGTTGCATTCCGTGAAGCAGCCGATCCTTCATTCAAGCGATACGCGCAACAAATCGTGAAGAACTCTGGTGCCCTTGCCGAAGCACTTTCAAAGGAAGGCTTCCGCCTGGTATCCGGTGGCACCGATAACCACCTCTGCTTGGTTGATTTGCGTGGGTTCGACGCGGAACTCACGGGCAAAGAAGCGCAGGCCGTTCTTGATCTCGCTGGAATCACGTTGAACAAAAACACCATCCCCGACGATCCGCGTTCGCCGTTCGTCACAAGCGGCGTTCGAATCGGAACCCCCGCTGTCACGACACAGGGAATGACCGAACCAGAGATGGTGCAGATCGCGTCGCTTATCGCTCGAGCACTTCGTGGCCGAGCTGACGAAGCAACGGTTGCTTCAGTGCGCGCTGATGTTGCGGCACTCTGCGCCAACTTCACCCCGTACGGCTGAGTCGGGGAGCTTTCGACACCGTGCCGAGCATCGGCGCATACGCAATTGTCTTGGCGGTTGTTGCCGTCACGACCTTTGTGACTCTGTTTGGTGTTCGGCGTTTGTCATTCCGAATCGGCGCCGTCGTGCGTCCCGATGCGCGCCATGTGCATGAACGACCGACTCCGACTCTTGGCGGCATTGCGATGCTGGTCGGCGTGCTCGTCGGGATGTTCACCGCGTGGTGCATGGGCTCATTCGACGTTGTTTTCACCGGAAGCACAGAACCACTGGGGCTCGTGCTCGCTGCAATCGTGATTGCAGTCGTTGGCGTCATTGACGATCTTCGTGAAGTTTCCGCACCCGCGAAAATCGCCGGCATCGTTCTTGCCGCGAGTGTGTTGGTGATTTCTGGAATCTCGATCCTTGTCTTCCGAGTTCCGTTCGCTGGCGTGTTTGTACTTTCCACCGACTGGTCGTATTTGATTTCGGTGGTGTGGGTTGTTGGTATGGCAAATGCCATCAACCTGATCGATGGTCTCGATGGTTTGGCAGGCGGCATCGTTGCGATCGCTGCAGGCACTTTCTTTTTGTATGCCCACGAACTTGGCGGCGAGGGACTGTTGGCCGCCGGCAACGTCGGGCCGCTTGTTGCCATTGTTGTGCTCGGGGCGTGTCTCGGTTTTCTGCCGCACAACATCCACCCAGCAAAAATCTTCATGGGTGATGCCGGTGCCCTTTTGCTGGGCTTGCTGATGGCCGCATCGACCATGGTTGTCGGCGGGCGCATCGATCGTTCCTATTCAGGAAGCTCATTCTTCTTCTTCGCCCCGTTGCTGATTCCTCTCGTGATCCTCGGCGTGCCCGTCATCGACACGTTGTTCGCCATCATCAGGCGTGCCCGTTCTCGAAGTGGCATTTCAAACGCGGACAAGGGACATCTCCATCACCGCCTCATGGCCCTTGGCCACGGGCACCGTCGGAGCGTGTTCATCCTCTGGACCTGGACAGCACTGCTCAGCGGCTTTGTTTTGTGGCCGATCTACAGCGGCTCAGGAGATGGCATCGTCCCATTCGGAATTGCCGCCATCCTCTTGTCGCTCTTCACGATCCTGCATCCCGGGGTCCGCCTCGAGCGTCGTCGCCTGGCCCGAGACGAGGCTCGAGCGTCCCGCCGCAATGCCGGGCTCGGCCATGCAGAAGCCACGGGTCCGATCGAGTTCGGGACTCCGGCCCCAGCTTCGGACGAGGAGCCCGGAAAAGTTGCGGAAAATTAACGGCGCGCCTACCTTGTGCGCAGTTTCACAAGGTCAGCGACGCGCAAGTTTCGGTGTTGTCGATCGGTCCATCATTCCTCCGACACACCAAGGTGCGCGGTGAAGAATTCGCAACGGCGCGAACTCACACAGCAAATGGGACGAACCACGGGCGGCTACGAGCTCGTTTTCTCGCCGATGTTGCTCGCAGCCATTGGGTACGGACTCGACCGCTTGTTCGGAACTGTCCCGATTCTCACGATCACCTTTGGCGTGCTCGGCCTTGTTGGTGCCGTCACCAAGATCTACTTCTCGTACCGCTCCGAGATGGAGCATCACGAAGCGAACGGGCCATGGGCACAACGATGACCTCCCCGACGCATATTGATGGCGATGCACCTGAGGCGATGATCGCCCGCGACATGGTGAAAAAGGCCGCAATTGTTGGGCCGATTCTCATCATTGCGTTTGGTTTGATCTGGGGTGTCCACGGGGCGCTCTCCACCGCCTATGGTCTTGCGATCGTCGTGGCGAACTTCGTGCTCGCCGCCGCGATGCTGACCTGGGCCGGACGGATCTCTCCGGGGTTCGTCATGGGCGCAGCGCTCTTCGGTTATCTGATTCGTTTGTCCTTGATTTTCCTGGCTATCTGGCTCGTCCGGACTGCCTCGTGGGTCGAGTTGGTGCCCCTCGGCATCACCATCGTTGTGACCCACCTCGGTCTGTTGTTCTGGGAGATGAAGCGTGTCTCCCTTTCCATCGCTTACCCAGGGCTTAAGCCCACATCTGCTTCGAAGGAGTCGACCTCCAAGTGATCTTCGGACTCGAGTTCCCGCCCATCGAGAACCTCGTCGAATGGCCGAACCTGTTCGGCCCGACTGACTCGTGGTACGGGTTCAACAAGATTGCCCTCATCAATTTGGTGGCACTCGTCGCGACGACGGTGTTGTTCCTTCTGGCCGGTCGCCGCAAGACCCTTGAGCCAGTGACCAATGCGCCGAAAGGTTCACGCAACCTTGTCGAGAGTGCTGTCGGCTTCATCCGAGACGGCATCATCGTCGAGACGATCGGCGTCGACGGACTTCGTTACCTTCCGTTCCTCGCTTCGCTCTTCTTCTTCATCCTGATCACGAACATCTTCGAGGTCATTCCCTTCTTCCACATGCCAGGTAACGCTCGTATGGCGGGCCCGGCTGTGCTTGCCCTTCTCACCTGGGTGTACTTCATCGCCGTTGGTATCAAGCACCAGGGCCTGAAGTACTTCTGGAACTCGGTGGCGCCTCCCGGCGTGCCGAAGGCTCTTCTGCCCCTCGTGGTCCCGATCGAACTTCTTTCGACCTTCATCGTTCGACCGTTCTCACTGGCCGTTCGACTTTTCGCCAACATGCTTGCTGGTCACATTCTTCTCGTGACCTTCACCGTGCTCTGCATCACCCTGTGGGGAGCATCGCTGCTTCTCGCTGTGCTGCCGTTCTCGTTCCTCATGCTTGTCGGCCTTACCGGCTTCGAAATCATGGTGGCCTTCCTTCAGGCCTACATCTTCACCATCCTCGCTTCGGTGTACATCGGTTCATCGATGCACGCAGAGCACTGATCCCAAAATCGCAATCGGAGCATCCGCTCCACCGCAACCACTGTCGCCACCGGGGCTCGCCGGGGGCGCAACACCCACAACAGGAGAGCAATCACCAATGAGCATCCTTGCGCAAGCCACAACCGCTGCAGAAGCAGCACTTACCGCCGCCGATCAGAAGTCGATCTCGGCAGCTGGTTACGCCGGCCTTGCCTACGGTCTCGCGACCCTCGGCCCAGGCATTGGCATCGGTTACCTCGTAGGCCAGTCAGTCCAGGCCATGGCTCGTCAGCCAGAGGCCGCCGGCATGGTGCGTACCACCATGTTCCTCGGTATCGCATTCACCGAAGCCCTTGCCCTCATCGGCTTCGTTGTCTTCATTCTTCTGAAGTTCGTCTGATCCTCTTTTCGGGTGTTGCGCACCCACCCCTGCTTCGGCGGGGGTGGGTGACTCCCGAAAAGTCGCTGTTTGCACGAAAGTTTTTGCACTAACGCTGTTCCGTTCTTTCTGTCCCCGACGCACGCTCCAAGGAGTCTCACGTGCTCGCTTCGATTCTGGTACTGGCCTCCGACGCCGCCACCACAGCTACTGAACTTCTTGATCAGGCAGCCGGTGAGGCGGAAGCGGTCAAGAACCCGATCCTCCCCACCGTCAATGAGATGTTCTGGGCAGCGATCTTCTTCATCGCGCTGTGGGCGCTGATGAAGTTCGTTCTGCTTCCCCGCATCACCAAGGTGATGGATGGTCGTACCGACAAAGTTCGTGACGATCTCGCCGCTGCGGAAGCAGCCGAGACCGAGCGCGTCGCCAAGCTCGAGCAGTACGAGGCCGGTCTGGCCGGTGCTCGCGCCGAGGCTGTTGCCATCCTCGAAGCCTCTCGGGCTGAAGGCGATGCCGAACGACGTACACAGATCGCCGCTGCCGAGGCCGATGTGGCCGCAGCCCGAGCCGAGGCAGCAGCGGAAATCGCTGGCGCCAAGGATCGTGCTCGCAGCGAACTCACCGGCTCCATCACCGACATCGCTGTCGGTGCAGCTGAAGCCGTTATCCAAAAGCCTCTCGATCGTGCCGCTCAGGGCCGCATTGTCGAGGACTACGTCAACGCCTCCGGCCAGAACTGAGAGGGCTGAACAATGAACTTTCTCCTCGCCTCTGCGACCGAACACGCCGAAAACGGCTTCATCATTCCTGGTGACACCAACGAGGTGATTTGGGGAACGATTTCGTTCACCCTCATCGTTGTGCTGTTCCTTTGGAAGGGTCTCGGTCCGGTCAAGGTGATGTGGAACGGTCGCATCGACCGCATCCGCAACGAGGTCACCTCCGCTGCCGATACTCGTGCAGCCGCTGAAGCCAAGTTGGCCGAAGTTGAATCAAATATCGCCAACGCAGCCGATGAACGTCAGCGCATTATCGCTGGTGCTCGTGCCGACGCTCAGACGGTCAAGGCGCAGATCATCGCCCGAGCAGGCACCGACGCTGCCGATCTCAAGGCGCGTGGTCTGGCCGATGCCGAAGCCGCCAAACTGCAAGCCACCTCTGATCTGCAAGCGGAAATCGGTGTGCTTGCACTCGGTGCCGCGGAGAAGGTTGTGGCCAACAGCCTCGATGCAGCAACGCAAACCGAACTCATCGAGAACTACATCGACCGTGTGGAGGCAGGCTCATGAGCGACCGTACCGACCTCTACGCCAGCGCGTTCCTCTCACTTGTCCAGGCCGAAGGCTCGGGCAACGAGGTACTCGACGAACTCTTCCGTGTGTCACGCACGATCGAAGGTAACGACGAACTGCGCACCGTGCTTTCCGATCCGCACCTTCCGGCCGACCGCCGTGCGCAGATTGTTCAAGACCTTCTCGAAGGCAAAGCACACGCACTCACCATTTCGCTGGTGTCCACCACCATCACCAATGGCCGAGTGCGCGACCTGCCGATCATCGTCGACAGCATGCTTGCTCGTAACGCTGCAACCGGCGACAAGGTTGTTGCGCAGGTTCGTTCGGCGGTCGCTCTGACCGACGAACAGAAGTCCCGTCTCGCCGCCGCTTTGGCGAAGAAGACCGGCAAGCAGATCGAGGTCGTGGTCGATGTCGACCCCAGCGTCCTCGGTGGCATCGTCACCCAGATCGGCGACACCGTCATTGACGGTTCTGTGCGTCAGCGTCTGTCCCAACTCCGTGAATCGTTCTGAGATCAGAGGATCCTGTAATGGCTGAACTCACCATCAACACCGGCGACATCACCGCCGCCCTCCAGAAGAACCTGGCGGGATTCAAACCTGAACTTGAGTCGACCCAGGTCGGCCGAGTGCTCGAAGTGGGCGACGGTATCGCTCGCGTGTCGGGCCTTCCCGATGTCGGCGTGAACGAACTCCTTGAGTTCGAAGGCGGCACGGTCGGTCTCGCACTGAACCTCGACGAGGACTCCATCGGCGCCGTTATCGTCGGCGATGCCGAGCACGCTGCTGCGGTGGAAGAAGGATCACCAGTGCGTGCCACTGGCCGCATTCTTTCGATGCCAGTCGGCGATGCACTTCTTGGTCGCGTCGTGAACGCTCTCGGTGAACCCATCGACGGCAAGGGCCCGATCGTCGGCGCGATCCAGCGTCGTATGGAAATTCAGGCGCCTGGCATCACCGGTCGTAAGCCCGTGCACGAACCGCTGCAGACTGGCATCAAGGCCATCGACGCTATGACCCCAATCGGTCGTGGACAGCGCGAACTCGTCATCGGCGACCGCAAGACCGGCAAGACCACGGTGTGCATCGACACGATCCTGAACCAAAAGGGTCTTGGCGTGAAGTGCATTTACGTCGCCATTGGTCAGAAGTCCTCGACCGTTGCGCAGACCGTGAGCACGCTTACCGAATACGGCGCTATGGACTACACCGTCGTCGTGGTGGCTCCAGCCTCCGACCCGGCACCGTTCAAGTACCTCGCTCCCTTCGCTGGTTGTGCAATTGGTCAGCACTGGATGGACAACGGCGAACACAGCCTCATCGTGTACGACGATCTTTCCAAGCAGGCCGAGGCCTACCGTCAGATGTCGCTTCTCCTTCGTCGCCCGCCGGGCCGCGAGGCATACCCCGGCGACGTCTTCTATCTCCACTCCCGTCTTCTTGAGCGTGCGGCAAAGCTTTCCGACGCTCTCGGCGCTGGTTCGCTCACCGCACTTCCGGTTATTGAAACCAAGGCTGGCGACGTGTCTGCCTACATCCCGACCAACGTGATTTCGATCACCGACGGCCAGGTGTACCTGCAAGACGATCTTTTCAAGTCCGGTGTTCGTCCGGCTGTCGACGTAGGCATCTCGGTGTCTCGCGTGGGTGGCGACGCACAGATCAAGGCCATGAAGAAGGTCTCCGGTTCACTCAAGCTCGACCTTGCGCAGTTCCGTGAACTCGAAGCGTTCGCAACCTTCGGTTCGGAACTCGACAAGATCTCTGCAGCACAGCTCGAGCGTGGGTACCGCCTCGTCGAATTGCTCAAGCAGAACCTCAACTCGCCGATGCCGGTGGAAGAACAGGTCGTCGTCATCTTCGCTGGTGCGAATGGTTACGCCGACTCGATTCCGGTCGGTGACGTCAAGCGCTACGAAGCCGATCTTCTCGACTTCATGCGCAGTCGTTACGGCTCGATTCTCGATGAGATCCGTTCGACCGGTGAACTTCCCGACGCACTCAAGGGTGCTGTCGAAACCTTCACCAAGGAATTTGCACCGACCGAAACCGCCTCTGCCGGATCCAACGAGGACTGAGTCATGGCTGGTGGTCAGGAGCGGATCCTTCGTCGACGCATTAAGAGCGTCGAGTCAACGAAGAAGATCACGCGCGCCATGGAGCTCATCGCGGCCACTCGTGTCGTGAAAGCCCAGGACCGCGCGTCCTCAGCGCGTCCCTACAGCGACGAAATCACAACCGTGATCGTGGACCTGCTTCGTGCAGGCGCGGCGAAGGAACACCCTTTGCTTCGTGACAACCCCACTGCAAACACGGCAGCGTTCGTTGTCATCACCTCTGACCGCGGAATGTGCGGCGGCTACAACACCAACGTGTTGCGTCTTGCCGAACGCGCCATCGAAGCGGCTCGTGCTGAAGGCCGTGAGTACTCGATCATCGCTGTTGGCAAGAAGGCGCTGAAGCATTTCCGCTTCCGTGGCCTGACTGTCGATGCCGAATTCGAGGGCGTCACTGATCAGCCGATCTACGACAACGCTCGCGACATCGCAGCCTCGATCCGTCGTCGCTATGAAACCGGTCAGCTTGCATCGGTCGATCTCGCGTACACCCAGTTCCTTTCGGCCGGTACGCAGCAGGCAGTGCTTCGTCGCTTCCTTCCGCTCGAGGTACCCGAGGTCACCGAAGCTGAGGGTCCGTCAGCCGATCTCGAATACGAACCATCACCAACGGGCATTCTCAACGAGATCCTTCCTCGCTATCTCGAGTCACGTTTGTTCTCTGCGCTTCTCGATGCATCAGCTTCGGAGCACGCTTCACGTCAGCGAGCAATGAAGGCCGCAACCGAGAACGCTGAAGATCTGAAGACCACGCTCAGCCGCATCATGAACCGTGCTCGTCAGGACTCCATCACCACCGAGATCATGGAAATTGTTGGCGGCGCCGAAGCAATGTCGGCCGACAAGGGTTCCGCACACGAACTCATTCCGTCGCATCTTGAACCTGAGCACGCTTTCCCCGTCCACCTTGACCGTACTGACCACTCTCGTTCGATTCACTAATCGACGAAATAGTCCGAACCAACCGTTCGCCACACACAGGAGACCCATCCCACGATGACCGTCACCGAGAATCCCACCAACCTGAAAGACGGCCGAGTCGTCGCCATCGCCGGCCCAGTGGTCGACGTTGAGTTCCCGCGTGGATCTCTTCCCGAGATCAACACGGCACTCGAGATGACCGTGAGTGTCGACGGTGTCGACACTGTCGTGGTGTCCGAGGTTGCCCAGCAGATCGGCGACAGCCGAGTTCGTGTTGTCACCATGAAGCCCACCGATGGTCTTCGACGTGGCACCCCGGTGCGCAACACCGGTCGCGGCATCACCGTGCCGGTTGGCGACGCTGTACTTGGTCACGTGTTCAACGTCATTGGCGAGCCGCTCGATTCACCGCTCACCGACGCCAACGTTGAGCGTTGGGAAATCCACCGCGAACCGCCCGCGTTCGACACCCTTGAGCCCAAGGCGCTGGTCTTCCCGACCGGCATCAAGGTCATCGACCTTCTCACCCCCTACCTCTCCGGCGGCAAGATCGGCCTGTTCGGTGGTGCCGGTGTGGGCAAGACCGTTCTCATCCAGGAAATGATCAACCGTGTTGCCTCGCAGCACGGTGGTGTGTCGGTGTTCGCCGGTGTTGGCGAGCGCACCCGTGAGGGAACCGACCTCTGGATCGAAATGCAGGAGTCCGGCGTTATCAACAAGACCGCTCTGGTCTACGGCCAGATGGATGAGCCCCCGGGCGTCCGTCTCCGTGTTGCGCTTTCGGCTCTCACCATGGCCGAGTACTTCCGTGACGTGCAGAACCAGGACGTGTTGTTGTTCGTCGACAACATCTTCCGTTTCGTGCAGGCCGGTTCCGAGGTATCGACCCTTCTTGGTCGTATGCCTTCAGCAGTGGGTTACCAGCCCACACTCGCCGACGAAATGGGCGAACTGCAGGAGCGCATCACCTCAACCCGTGGTCGTTCGATCACCTCGCTGCAGGCGGTGTACGTGCCCGCCGATGATTACACCGACCCGGCGCCGTTCACCACCTTCACCCATCTCGATGCCACCACCGAACTTTCACGTCAGATCGCTTCGCTCGGTATCTACCCGGCTGTGGATCCGCTCGCCTCGACCTCAACGATTCTCGCTCCCGAGATCGTCGGTCAGCGCCACTACGACGTTGCTCGTCGCGTGCAGGAAGTGCTGCAGCGTTACAAGGAACTTCAGGACATCATCGCCATTCTTGGTCTTGACGAACTTTCTGAAGAAGACCGCATCACCGTTGACCGTGCCCGAAAGGTGCAGCGATTCCTGTCGCAGCCGTTCTTCGTGGCCGAGGTCTTCACCGGTATGCCCGGCATCTTCGTTCCTGTCGAAGACACCGTCGATTCGTTCGAACAGCTTGTCAACGGCGACCTCGACGATCTTCCGGAACAGGCATTCCTCAACGTCGGCGATGCCGATAGCGCCCGTGCCAAGGCACGCGAACTCGAGGCCAACGCCTGATGCCTCTGGCCGTCGAACTCGTTTCTCCCGAGCGCACATTGTTCTCGGGTGACGCCACCATGGTGCGTGCGCGCACTGTGGGTGGCGGCGATATTGCGTTCCTCGCCGGTCATGCCCCGTTCGTCGGTGCACTTGCGGTCGCGACGGTAGAGATCACACTCGCCGAAGGCGGCAGCGAGAAGGCTGCGGTGCATGGTGGCTTCATCGAGGTCAGCGATGATCACGTGAAGATCCTTTCCGATCTTGCCGAACTCGCATCGACTATCGATGTTGAGCGTGCACGCAAGGCCCAAGAAAAGGCACAAGCCGCAGCGCAGAACGGTGACGACGACGAAGCGATCGCTGCGTTGGCTCGTGCATCAGCCCGTCTCGTGGCGGTCGAGGGCTTTCACTAAGTCTTGATCGGCAAACAATTTGAGTAGTTGTGTGAGGCGCCTTCGGGCGCCTCACACGCGTCTGCGCCGAGCCTCACTAGTGTTTGGACTCGTTCAATCGGCGGGGAGAGACCCAGTGAGTATCAACCTGCTGATCCTCGGGATTGCGACGACGATTTCTCCGTTGTTCGTCATCGCCGCAGTATTGATGATGTCCGAATCGGAAAAGGTGCGGACCTCGTGGGCTGCCGCCTTCGGTTGGGCGGTTTCTATCGGCGTTTGCTGTGCAGCGATGGTTGTCCTTGGTGGCGCACTGCACGATTCAGGGGCTGGCCATCGCAAGCACTGGTGGCTTGGCGCGATCGACCTCGCTATTGGTTTAGTCGTGGCGTACTTCGCCCTGCGCGAATTTCGTCGTTCTCGAAGCAACGTCGATCGTGATCTCCCGAAATGGATGGACCGAGTCGGAACGATGTCGGTGATTACGGCGTTTGGATTGGGGCTTTTCCTGCCGGCCAACGTGCTTTCATACGCTGCGGGTAGCGAGATCGTCCAACAACATCTTCACGGCGCAGAGAAGTGGGTGGCTGTGGGTCTCTATGTGCTCATAGGTTCACTGCTTGAAGTGATGCCTGTTCTGTACCTGACGGTTCGACCAAAGAGTCGTGAACGCTTGTTGGGAACGTGGCATCGCTGGCTCGACAGTCATTGGCAGCAAGTGCTGGTCGGGTTGTTCAGCGCAGTGTCAGCGTTCTTGATCGTCAAGGGCATTGTCGCAATTCTGCGAGCCTGACAACTAACCGTCGATGACGATGTTCTCGATCCCGATTGCGGGCTCGGGATAAGCCATATTCAGCGACTCAAGTTTGTCGATCAAAAGCTGTGAGATCACGAGGTTCCGATACCACTTTCGATCTGATGGAATGACGTACCACGGAGCGCTCTTTGTGGACGTTTCTGAGATTGCCTGTTCGTACGCATCGGTATAAGCGTCCCAATGGTTCCGCTCGGCGATATCGCCGTGTTCAAATTTCCAGTGCTTTGCAGGATTATCGAGACGCTCTTGGAGTCGAGCGCGTTGCTCATCTTTTGAGATGTGCAGGAACAATTTCACGATGGTTGTTCCTTCATCGGCGAGCATCTGTTCAAAGTCGCGGATGTGTTCATAGCGTCGTTCCCAAACATTCTTGGGAACAAGATTGTTCACCCGAACAACGAGAACGTCTTCGTAGTGGCTGCGATTAAAAATCACGATGCGTCCATTGCGGGGTGTGTGTTCGTGGACTCGCCACAAGTAATCGTGCGCGAGTTCGACTTCATTTGGGCGTTTGAAGTCTTTGACTTTCACGCCAACTGGATTGATGGTGCGGAACACGTGCTTGATGGTTCCGTCTTTCCCAGAGGTGTCCATGCCCTGCAGGACGATGAGCATTTTGTGTTTGGATTGCGCGTAGAGCATTGCTTGCAGGTCAGCGAGACGTTCGTTGAGTTCAGGTAGAAGCGCAGCGCCTTGTTGTTTGTCGCCGTTGAAGCCGTCGGTGGTGTTGGTCGACCACTTACTGAGATCCACTTTTGCGCCAGGTTTCACCCGATACTCATCAGTCGTGAGTTGCTTGGGGCTCATGATTTGTCCTTCCGAGCGCCGAGCCTTCGTCCCACCATCATTCCGAGCGACCGGGCCGCGTCATCGATGGTGGGCTTCGCCTCGGAAACGGTGGCTTCGGCGTTGGCGTTGGTTTTAGGTTGTTCCTTCGAGCGCCCAGTGGCTTTGGCGAGTCCACTGCCGACAACTTTGGCGGCTTTCCGGCCGCGGGCTTCGAATCGATCGCCGCGAGCGGCATCTGCTTCTTTGGTGCCGCGATCAATGCCTCGGACGGTATTGAGACCGAGTGACAACACCACAAAGCCCATCCAGGAACCGAGAACAAAGATGGCAATCGTCCACACCACGCCCGCATTTGTTCGTGGGGTGCTGAGGAGCATGAACAGAGCGATGACGAGAAAAACTCCTATGAGGAGTGAAAGCCCGGCGGCGATCCAGAACATGAGATCGCGCCAGAACGGCGGGCCGTAGGCGCGCAAGGTGCTCGATCGCTTTTGGCGGGGACGCGACGAGGGGGCCACGGAAGAACCGTAGCCCCCTCGATCAGAGTGTTCAGGTAGTGGCGTGCTCAGTCGAGATCGAGATGCAGCATCTTGATGGCGTTGCCACGAACAATCTTGTAGAGCGTCTCGTCGTCAAGGTCGACGGCCATCTCACGAACGAATTGTTCGGTGTGGGGCCACGTCGAGTCGGAGTGGGGGTAATCGGTTTCAAACGTGACATTGTCGACGCCGATGTCTTCAAGATTCTTCAGACCGAAGTTGTCACGGAAGAAGCAGGCGTAGACCTGACGACGGAAGTAGAACTCCGGCGGTTCACTGACGATTTCCGGGTCAAATGCCCAGCCGCGGAATTCCGACCACACGTTCTGGGCCCGCTCAAGGAAGTACGGGATCCAGCCCATCTGCGCTTCCGAATACGCCAACTTGATGTCTGGGAAGCGGGGGAGGATGCCCGAGAAGATCCAGTCGGCGAGTGACGACATGCCCTGGTTGAAACTCAACGTGGCCTGAACTGCGGCAGGCGCGTCAGGTGAGGTTGCCGGCATGCGTGAGGAGGAACCGATGTGCATGTTGATCACGGTTTGTGTGTCATTGCATGCTTGGAAGAAGGGGTCCCATTCGCCGGAGTGAATGGTAGGCAGGCCGAGGAAGTGTGGAACCTCCGAGAAGCACACTGCATGCACACCGCGTGCGGCGTTGCGGTAGATCTCGGCAGCGGCGAGCTGGGGATCCCACATCGGAACGATGATCAGTGGAATGAGACGGCCCTTGCCGGCCCCGCCGCACCACTCTTCGACCATGAAGTCGTTGTAGGCCTGCACGCAAAGCAGTGCGAGTTCTTTGTCCTTGGCTTCGGCGAAGGTTTGTCCGCAGAAACGGGGGAAGGTTGGGAAGCACAGTGAAGCTTCGGTGTGGTTTGCGTCCATGTCAGCAAGTCGTGCTGTTTGATCCCAGCATCCCTTGCGCATTTCTTCATAGGTGACCGGAAGCATCGTGCGCTCCTCGGCATCGAAACCAACAGCGGTGATGATGCGACGCATCGGAACCTTGAGGTCCTCGTAGCACCAGAAGTCGGCGAACTTTCCACCAGGGCTGTTGTCGCCGACAATGTCGAACGAGTAGTTCATGCCGTCGAACTTGAGATTGTCGACGCGCAAGCGCTCGAGGCGCGGACCAACGTCGAGGTACTTCTTGGGGAGGCGACTGGTCCACACATCGGCCGGTTCGATGATGTGATCGTCGACAGAAACGATCTTCGGGATGACCCGCTTGGTATCGGCCGAAGCGGGATTGGGAGCGGTGATGGTCATGGCTCTCCTCGAGGGCACGGTGTCGGGGCTCTTCCCCGCTCCGATGACTCTAGAACAGAACCTGACGACCCGTCAGGTTCTGCCGGATTGAGCAACGTGACCTTCGTCGCTGCAGCCGCCCAACCTGACCAATCAATGATGGAGGGCCTACGATCGCCCCTCCGGAGCGGTTGTTCCCCCCTAAACGGAGTCCCCATGGATCTGAACTTCACACCGGCCGAAGAGGCCTTCCGGGCCGAGGCCCGGGCTTGGCTCGAGGCCAATGTCCCCGTCGGTTTGCCATCGGGCGATACCGCCGAAGGTTTTGCCCTTCATGTCGAGTGGGAAAAGAAACTGTTCGCTGCCGGTTGGTCGGTGGTGTCATGGCCCGAGGAATACGGCGGCCGTGGTGCATCACTTTGGGAGTGGCTCATTTTTGAGGAGGAGTACTACCGAGCTGGTGGTCCGCAGCGTGTGACCCAGAACGGCATCTTCCTTCTTGCCCCCACCATTTTCGAGTTCGGCACTGACGAACAAAAAGCACGGTTCCTCCCGCGGATGGCAGCTGCTGATGATCTCTGGTGTCAAGGATGGTCGGAACCCGACGCTGGTTCCGATCTTGCCGGCATCAAGAGTCGCGCGGCGCGTGATGATGAGCGCGGCGGATGGGTGATCAACGGTCAAAAGACGTGGACGACACGCGGTGCCTTTTGCAATTGGGTGTTTGGTTTGTTCCGCACTGATCCCGAAGCAGCGCGTCACAGCGGCATGACCTACCTCATGGTTCCGCTCGATGCAGCTGGTGTCACGGTTCGTGGAGTTGAACGACTCGACGGCGACGAAGGTTTCGCTGAAGTGTTCTTCGATGACGTCTTTGTTTCTGACGATTTGGTGTTGGGTGGCGTGAACGAAGGTTGGGGTGTCGCAATGGCAACCACCTCTTCTGAGCGTGGGCTTACCCTTCGTTCGCCGGGCCGTTTCTGCGCCGCTGCCGATCGTCTTGTCGATCTCTGGAAGCGTCAGAATGCTGCGGGCGAACATGCAGAACGCGTTGCTGCAATGCGTGACGATGTTGCTCAGTCGTGGATGGAAGCAGAGGCATATCGCCTCGCAACGCTTGCCGATGTCACCGGTTTGGTGAACGGCGTATCGCAAGGCGCACGTTCAAGTCTCACGAAGATCTTCTGGTCGGAACTCGACGTGAATCTCAATGAGACCGCACTTCGTTTGCTCGGCCCCACTGCCGAACTGATTGAAACTTCTCCCGATGCCGTCGACGGGGGAGCGTGGATGAAGGGCTTTGAGTTTGCACTCAGCGGTCCGATCTACGCCGGCACCAATGAAATCCAACGCAACGTCGTCGCCGAGCGCGTGCTCGGTCTGCCCCGGAAGTAGGCCGAGATGCAATTCGCTTTCACCGAAGATCAACTGCTGTTCCGCGACGCTGTCGCAGAATTCTTTGCCAATGAATGCCCGCCCGAAAAGGTGCGCTGGTCATGGGACGACGCTGTCGGTCGCGACGCGTCAACCTGGGCAGCTCTTGCCGAAATGGGTGTGCTCGGTCTCACCGTTCCCGAAGCCTTTGGCGGCATGGGAATGAACGAGATCGATCTCCTTCCGATCCTGACCGAAGCCGGTCGCTACGCGTACCCAGGTCCGCTGGTTGAAACCGTTGCGGTCGTTGCTCCGCTTCTCGCTGAATCAGCACCTGCGGCAATCGCCGAGAAATGGCTGCCAGGAATTGCCGATGGTTCGGTCATCGCCACCGTTCAACTCGATGGTCAGCCCTTCGTGAACGACATGCACATCGCCAACCTTTTGGTTGCGCAGCGTGATGATCGCCTCTTCGCTGTTCCGGCCGACAAGGTTCGTTCAACACAGCAAGTGTCGGTCGACGGTGCTCGTCGATTGTTTGCTGTCGAATGGGACGAAGCCGACGCTGAACTCATCGCCTCGGGCGACGCCGCGCTGCAGGCAGTGAACCGAGCCTTCGATCGTGGCGCTGTTGCCACGGCCGCGATGCTCATCGGTTTGTCCGAACAAATGATCGCGATGACGGTTGCCTATGTGGTCGATCGCAAGCAGTTCGGTGTGCCGATCGGAAGCTTCCAAGCCGTGAAGCATCATCTCGCCGACGCTGAACTCAAGGTGTCCTTTGCTCGCCCAGCAGTGTGGGCCGCTGCCTATGGTCTCGCCATGGGTTCTGCCGATGTCGATCGTGAAGTCTCGATGGCGAAGTGTTTCGCTTCTGATGCTGCCGAGGTTGTCGCTCGTAAGGCACTGCAAACTCACGGCGCTATCGGTTACACCACCGAACACGACCTTCACTTTTGGCTGAAGCGTTCATGGGCGCTCTCCTCAAGTTGGGGCGATGCCCTTTGGCACCGTCGCCGCGTCGCTCACCTGTTGCTCGACAACTAAGCCTGTGGCTGCGTCGGAATCGGTAGCTTCGCTGGTTTCGCGCTGTTTGCGCGCCGTCGGTGCGACACGTGCATTCGCTGCACCGGGTCATGACCTGGAGGCGCTCGAAGGGCTTGCACTGATACCTGTTGCAACCGAAGCTGCGGCAATCGCGTTGGCTGATGCCGACGGACGACTTTCTGTCGCTCCCGATGCACGCCCGGGCGTTGCGCTTCTTTCGGGTCGTCGAGTGCGATTGTCCTCGCAGCCCGGTGAAGAAACGCAAGCGCTTTCAATCGGAGTCGAAGATCTCCCTGCGGCAATTGCTGGTTGGTCCTTGGGCCGTGTGTTTGGTGCGGTTGAGATCGAACTTCCCGCCGACCTTTTCGCCGAGGTGCCTGAAGGCGCGCAGCCGCTCGTTCTTCAACGCAGCGATCAGCTGCTTCGCCTTTCGGCTGGTCTCGCTGACTTCCGCACGATGATCATCGCTGGCCCGGGAGTTCTTCGCGACGGAGCCGCAGCCGACGTAGCTGATTTCGTCACCAGAACTGGCGCCGGAGTCATGACCACGATGGGTGCGATCGGTGTTATTCCGTTTGACCATCCGGCATGGCGAGGAGTTGTAGGTGTTCAGGCGGATGATCCTGCGCTCGGTGGTCTTGATGAGTGCGAACTTGTCATTGTCGTTGGCGTCGACGATGACGAACTGGGCGAGTCGCTCCCGATGAATGCACAGCTTTTGGAAGTAGAGTCGTGGCATCTACCGTTCTTGGCCACTGATTGGCCTGCAATCGAATCGCAAGCTGTTCGTTCGTCGCTCGTCGAAGCATGTGCAGCGGTGTTCGGTGACCATCGTGACGTGGCAACCTCGCCACTTCATCCCGTTCGCGCAGTGCTTGATGTCTTCGATGCAATCGACCCTGACGTGCAGGTTTATGTCGATGGTGGCCCCGCCGGTTTCTGGTTTGCTCGTGGAGTCGTACCCGTTCCGATGGGACGCGTTGTCGTTCCTGCTCGTTCGGCCGATGGGTTCGCAATTTCTGCGGCGATCGTTTCGGCGCTCGACGGCACTCGCTCGGTTGCCATCACCTACCCTGGCAGTTCACTCGAAAACGAGTTGCTCGACCTTGCTGCTGCGCTTGACCTCGGCATCGTTGTTGAACAATGGGGCGACGATGTCGACGGGGGCGATCCTTCGCAACACCGAGCGAATCTAGTTGCGGCAATGAGCGATTCCGGTGTCAGCGTTACTGGTGTAGCGGTTGACCTTGCCGCTGCTGCGGAACTTGTTGATCTTGCCGGTCCCGTTGTGGCCTGGCCAACGTTCAACTAGCTGGCGAACACGAACCCGAACACCAACTCGAACGCAAAACGAAACCGGGGGCCGACCGTGTGGTCGACCCCCGGGTACTACACAACGTTGGTGGAGCGATCAGCCGCCGATCGGAAGATCAATGCCACCGGGGAGCGAGATGGTCTTGCACTCGCAGAATGCTTCGATGCCTTCGGGGCCAAGCTCGCGGCCAACGCCCGAGTTCTTGAAGCCACCGAACGGGCCGTTGAAGTCCATGCCCTGCGCAGTGTTCACGCCGAAGGTGCCAGTGCGAACCTTGCGAGCAACGTTGATGCCCTTTTCGATGTCTGAGGTGTAGCAGGCACCGGCAAGGCCGTAATCGTTGTCGTTGGCAATGGCGATGGCGTCTTCGAGGGTGTCGTACTTGATAAGCGACAACACTGGGCCGAAGATTTCTTCACGGGCGATGGTCATGTCATTGGTGACATCGGCGAAGAGTGTGGGGGACACGAAGTGACCCTTTGCTTCGTCGGGACGTCCGCCACCGACAACAACGGTTGCGCCTTCGGCCTTGCCCTTGGCGATGTAGCCCTCGACGCGCTCGCGCTGACGCTCGGCGATGAGTGGTCCACACATGTTCTCGGGGTTGGCCGGATCGCCAGCGATCTGTGCACCAACGGCAGCACCGAGTGCTTCACGGATTTCGTCGTACTTGCTTGCCGGGGCAAGAACACGGGTGAGCGCGACGCACGCCTGACCGTTGTTCATGAGGCCACCCTGAATGATGTGGCCGACTGCCTCTTCGATGTTGGCGTCGTCGCAAATGATTGCGGCGGACTTGCCACCAAGCTCAAGCGTGCAGCGCTTGAGCTGCTCGCCGCAGATGGCGCCGATCTTGCGACCAGCAGCGGTTGAACCGGTGAAGCTGACCTTGTTGACGTCAGGATGACGCACCAGGTACTCGCCAACCTCTCGGTCGGCTGGAACGATGTTGATGACACCGGCGGGAACGCCGGCTTCGATGAGAACCTCGGCGAAGAGGTTTGCGTCGAGCGGGGTTTCCGGTGCGGGCTTCAGCACGATGGTGGAACCCGAAGCAAGCGTCGGTCCGACCTTGAGCGTGGTGATGAACAGCGGCACGTTCCACGGGATGATGCCGGCGCAAACGCCGACTGGTTCGCGGCGAACGATGATCTGGCCGCCGAGTGCGCCGTCACGACGCTCTTCGAACGGGAAGTTCAGCGTGTGCTGTGCGAATGAGTTGAGCACCATGGTTGCGGACAGAACCTGACCGAACATGGAGAAGTAGTAGGGCGCACCAACTTCGCTGGTGATGAGGTTGGTGAACTCTTCCTGGCGCGCAGTCAGGAGTTCGGCGACCTTTGCGAGCAGAGCGGAACGCGCTTGCGGCGTGTAATCGGCCCATGGGCCGGTCAGTGCAGCCTTGGCGGCGGCAACGGCGCGGTCCATGTCGGCATTGGTCGCAACCGGAACAGAACCGATGATCTCTTCAGTGGTCGGCGAGAGCACCTTGAGTGTTTCGTTCCCCGCGGGTTCGACCCACTCGCCCCCGATGAAGAACTTGTCGTACGTCAGCATGACTTCCCCTTCTCGTCACCCGGATCGGCCGGGCGCTCAGGGCACTGAATCTATCGGCCCAAGCGCCGCTCGTCCCATCCGCCTGCCGGTGAAATCTGATTGGTTCTAGCGCGCTTGGCTCGGCTGCCGTTTCGAGGAGTTGAGCTGGTTCACGACCTTGAGCGCGTCGCCAGTCTCAACGAAATTGACGCCAATGATCGTGGGGAAGGCCGATCGCTGAGTCATGCAGTCCTGCACCCTCGGCATGAGGACGTCGAAGGAGTTGACCACTTTCGCTTCTTCAACGGTAGGTGCTGCTCCTGCTGGGGTGATCCAGTGATTGATCTGAAAGAGCGGCGAGCTTGGGGTGCCTCTATTGGGAGCACAACTCGGAAGACCGGCCCAGGTCTTGGTCCATTGTTCGGTTCCATCCGGGCCGGGCTCGGTAGTAGCGACGGGCCCGTCGACCATCTGATCTCCGGTATAACGAGGAGATCCCGGCGTGAAGAGTTCGGAATCCTTCCGGAAGGTAAACGGCGTGTCTTGAAAAATGCCGTAGCCGCGAACGTTCCACTCAGGTGGAGCGCCACTGAACTCCGAAAGCATGATGATGTTTCGGTTGGTATCGATGAGCTGACCAAGCGTCGGGAGCGGCTCGTTCGGGTTGTAGAACCACACCCGGTCGATCAGCTTGGCATCACGCAACGCCTTTTCAGTGTCGGCTTTTGAGACGTAGTCGCCGATGAACCACATGATGACTTCGTTGGGATTGTTGAGAAGGAATTGTCGGGTGTAGCCAAGAGCAGTGGTGAACTTCGTCGCTCCGTATTCGCAATACACGTGACACAAGTACACATCGCGGAGATTCGGATCGACTTTGACACTGGCCTGGAGTTGCTTGGCGCGTTCTTGTTGTTCGTTCGAAAACTGATCGACGTTGTCGACTGGAGCAGCCGTGAGTTCGGCGATGGAGTCGGTCACAACAAGGTTTGCGCCAGTGACGTTCACCGTTGTTGGAATGCCGTAATGAGTTTTGACGAGTAATGCGCGTACGCCGTAATCGAGCTGAGCGGGGATGCTCTTTGTTTGCTCATAAAACAGCCAACCGGGATCAGCGGCAGTCGACATCGCGTTGTGTGCCCCGAGGAACGCAACTTCGTTGAGCCGTTTATCGCACAATTCAGCAAAGCCGTTGCACTTGCGCTCTTCGTTGAGCGTGCTTTTCTCTCGGGCGGCAGAGGTTGAGTACCACGCGCCTGCGAAGATTGAAAACACTACGAGAAACGACGCAAGTCCGATCCGCACTGCAGGACTTTTAAAGCTGAAATTGCGAATATCTGACGCCACGAGCACCCGCGTCGGTACATCAGCTTGACGACCGATGATGCTGAGAAGCTGTACGGCACCGACGTAGGCGAGAAGAGCACCGACGATGACAACGGTGAGAGAAAGAACAGTGTCTCGCTCAATGACGACGAGGAGACCTAAGGCCATAAGAAGTACGGCGTGAGCGATTCGACCTCGTTGGGTTGTGGGCATGCGTCGTCGAACAGCAGCGACCATCTGTTCAATCGTGGAACGAACGGTCGGTGACTCGCCATGAGGTGTCGTTGCAGTCGCAAAGGAACAAAGGAGAACGCCCATTCCGACGAACCAGATCGACAAAAGTCGATAGTCGCTAATGAATAATTTTGTTGCCGTCGAGTAGGCCCGTTCGGTGTCGGGATCATCGGCAAAAGAACCGGCAATGACCGGCACCACTGTGGCGACGAGGAACATCACGAGGCCGCTGAATGACGCCGCGATTCCGAGGGCGAATGTTCCTCGTCGTCGATTGGTGTCGAGGAGGATTGCGCCGATGGCGAAGAGGCCGGCCGAGATGAGGAGACCGACGCCCGCCAGTGTGAGTTTCTCGGCGATTTTCCAAAGATGGAGGCCCTGAGCCTGATCGCCGATCTTTACTAAGAGATCATTCGTTCCCGAGGGAATTGAATTGGCGAGATCGGGATTGGTTGCTTGAAGACTTCCAGTGAGGACATTGAGCCCTTCGCTGAGATTGACGACAGCAGCGTTGCCGCTTCGTGTGAAGAGGTAGTCATGTGCCGAATCGAGCGAGCGGCGAAAAATGGCTCGGAACGTCGGCGTCTGCATAATTGGATCAAGCGCGGTGCGGATGACGGTGCGAAATGAGGCCAAGCTCGACGGGCCGGCGTTGATGATGGCGTTGGTGAACTCATCGGCCAACTCGGAACGGACGGCATCGGAATCAAGAATGTGATCGGCGCGTTCGGCGAACCGGGCTGAGTCGAACACGGTCATGCGGGCCCACACCGACGTGACTCCCAAGGTGAACGTGACGAAAAACAAGACCGCACAGGTGATGGACCCGAGGTGCCGTGCTGTTCGTTTGGCCGAACGGGGTCGAGACTGTTCGGAGGGGTTCGGCATTTCCAAGACCTCGCATCGGGGACCGGGAGACTTTGCCACACCCCAATCCCAAACGAAGGTTCTCGCCGACGCGCATGCGACCGACCCGGGGGTTTGGCAGGATGGTTGAACCGCTGTTTGGCGGAACCGAAAGGAATCTGATGCAGCTCGGCATGGTGGGTCTTGGACGAATGGGTGCAAATCTCGTTCGTCGTCTTGTTCGTGATGGCCACACTTGCGTGGTCTTCGATGTCGATGCAGCAGCGGTAGCAACTCTTGCGGCTGAGAGCGACTCCATCACTGGGGCCAGCGATCTTGCGGATTTCGTCTCGAAACTTGATGTTCCACGTGCGGCGTGGGTGATGGTTCCCGCGGCATACGCCGGCGGCACCGTGAATGACCTTGCTGCACTAATGGAATCGGGCGACATCGTGATTGACGGTGGCAACACCTATTACCGCGATGACGTCGACCGTGCCGAGGCCCTGGCTCCCAAGGGTGTTCATTACGTCGATGTCGGCACGAGCGGTGGCGTCTTTGGTCTTGATCGCGGCTTCTGCCTGATGATTGGTGGCGAGGATGACATCGTCACGCATCTCGAACCGATCTTTCGAACGATCGCACCCGGAGTGGGCAATGCAGAACGCACGCCCGGTCGCACCGGCGAGTTCACTCCGGAGGAACAAGGTTGGTTGCATTGTGGGCCGGCCGGCGCGGGCCATTTCGTGAAGATGGTGCATAACGGCATCGAATACGGGCTTATGGCCGCGTATGCAGAAGGGCTCAACATCCTCAAGCACGCGAATGCTGGAAAGGTTGCGCGCGAGAACGACGCAGAAACCACCCCGCTGCGCGAGCCGAAGTACTACCAATACGACATAGATATTGAGTCGGTTGCCGAAGTATGGCGCCGCGGAAGTGTGGTCGCGTCGTGGCTTCTTGACCTCGTCGCCGCTGCACTTGTCGAAGATCCGCAACTCGACACGTTCGCTGGACGTGTCAGCGATTCGGGCGAAGGCCGCTGGACAAGTCTTGCCGCTATCGATATTGGCGCACCTGCTCCGATCTTGACGACTTCGTTGTACGAGCGGTTCACCTCACGCGGCGAAGCTGATTACGCCGACAAGTTGTTGTCGGCCATGCGGAAGCAGTTCGGTGGGCACGACGAGAAGCCGGCGAGTGGCAACTGAACCTGTTGCTGATGGCTCGGTTGTCGTCTCGACAATCGACGGCATTGCGGCAGTCACGCTTTCGGCGGGACAAACAGTTTTCTCTGTTCTCCCTGAGGCAGGTTTGGTTGGCGCATCACTGGCTCATAAAGGGCGCGAGTACGTCAACTTTCATGGCGGGCCAAGTTCCGCCATGGGCGGACACACCACTGGCATCCCGTTGTTGGCCCCATGGGCGAATCGCCTTGCTGAATCGTCCTACCGCGTAGGTTCAAAAGTCGTTGAGCTTTCGAAGTTGGCGCTGCATCGTGACGGCAATGGACTACCCATTCATGGGCTCCTGGTTGGACGTTCCGGTTGGGAATTGGCATCAGTCAAAGGTCAGGCAGGGTCGGCTTCGCTGGTTGCGACCTTCGACGCGGCCGCTGATGAAGCGGTGATGGAAGCATTTCCATTCCCGCACGAACTTGCAGTTGGTTTCACTGTGTCGCCCGGACGTTTGATGGTGTCAACCACGGTGACTGCTACTGGTCGTCGTGCGGTGCCGATCAGTTTCGGTTGGCATCCATACTTCCGACTTCCTGATGCCGAGCGCGACCGGATCAGGCTTGGCATGCCGGCACGCACCCAATTGCTCCTTGATGAGCGGGGACTCCCGACCGGGGAAGAAGTTCCTCAGCAAGCATCAATCGTGAAGCTGGGTGACACGCCATATGACAACGCGTATCGGCTTGGCGCCGATCGCCAGCTGTTGTTGGCCTCGGGCCGACGCCGTCTCACTGTTGTCTTTGACCGAAAGTACCCCTACGCGCAGGTCTATTCGCCGGTCGGGGCAGACTTCATTGCCCTCGAGCCGATGACGGCTCCTACGAATGCCCTTTGTCAGGAAACAACTCCAATGGTTGCTCCGGGCGAACGGTTCACCGCTCGCTATGTCATTTCTCTCACCTGAACGCAGGAGTTCACATGTCTGACGCCCCACAGCCGATCGAACAAACCACCGAGTGGTGGGAGCTCGCTTCGCATCAAGCCGAAATCGCCGATGTGCATTTGCGGGATCTCTTTGCGGCAGACCCGACTCGCGGCGATCGTCTCAACATCGAAGTGGGAGATCTTTACGTCGACTACGCGAAGCACCGCCTTACGGACGAAACGCTCACGAAGTTGTTCGCGCTTGCCCGTCGGGCCGACGTCGAAGGTCTGCGCGATGCCATGTGGGCAGGCGAGCACATCAACGTCACTGAAGATCGCGCGGTTCTTCACATCGCACTTCGTGCACCAAAGGGCGTGGTTCTCACCGACGAAGGTCACGACGTCGTCCCTGATGTGCACGAGGTTCTCGACCGCATGGCGTCGTTCTCGAACCGAGTGCGTTCAGGTGAATGGGTCGGCCATACGGGCAAGCGTATTCGTACCGTGATCAACATCGGTATCGGCGGTAGCGATCTTGGGCCGCGAATGGCTCATGAAGCGCTGTTGCCCTACGCGCAAGAAAACATCGACGTTCGTTTCGTTTCAAACGTTGATGGCACTGAGTTCTATGAACTCACACACGACCTTGATCCTGCCGAGACCCTGTTCATCATTGCGTCGAAGACGTTCACGACGCTTGAAACGATGACGAACGCGCATAGCGCGCGCAACTGGGCGCTGGCTTCGCTTGGTGACGACGCAGCGATTGCAAAGCACTTTGTTGCTGTGTCAACCAACGCTTCCGAAGTCGCGAAGTTCGGCATTGATACCGACAACATGTTCGGCTTCTGGGATTGGGTCGGCGGCCGCTATAGCTACGACTCAGCGATTGGTTTGTCGTTGATGATTGCAATCGGTCCAGAGAACTTCACCGAGATGCTTGAAGGCTTCCGACTTGTTGACGATCACTTCCGCACCGCGCCGTTGGAGCAGAACCTTCCGGCCATTCTTGGACTCATCGGTGTTTGGTACAACAACTTCTTTGGGGCACAAACGCTTGCAGTCCTTCCGTACAGCCATTACCTCGCGCATCTCACGCCGTATTTGCAGCAACTTGCGATGGAAAGCAACGGAAAGTCAACCGACCGTTGGGGCCGAACCGTAGGAACGCAGACCGGAGAGATTGTGTGGGGTCAACCCGGCACAAATGGTCAGCACGCGTATTACCAACTCATTCATCAAGGTACGAAGTTGATTCCGGCGGACTTTATCGGCCTTGTGTCACCTGCTCACGAAGTTGGCGGCCATCAAGACATCTTCATGGCCAACTTTTTCGCGCAACCCGAAGCATTGGCATTCGGTCGCACCGCCGACCAGGTTCGTGCAGACGGCGTTCCTGAAGCGCAGGTTGCTGCACGAACGTTTGCCGGAAATCACCCGACAACCTCAATCATGGTCCCAGAACTTTCTCCCAAGGTTCTTGGTCAACTCATCGCAACCTACGAACACAAAACATTCGTGCAAGGCGCGGTGTGGGGCATCGACTCCTTCGATCAGTGGGGTGTCGAGTTAGGCAAGAAACTTGCGCAGGCGATCATTCCCGAGCTCACCGCCGACGCTGCGCCGGCACTGACCCACGATTCATCGACGAGCGCACTGATTCGGCGATACCGAAACGGACGCGGTCGGGCCTAGGCCGGGCCGAGACCGGGCCGGGACACCCCTCTCCGCAGCGTGGCAGACTCCTTCGCCTGAGGGTGAGGAGACTGACGGATGAAGGTTCTAGGTATCGATATCGGTGGCACTGGCATTAAGGGTGCCGTCGTCGACACCAAGAAGGGGCATCTCGTCACCGATCGACTTCGATTGCTGACTCCCGAACCCGCGACGCCAGATGCTGTTGGCACCACAGTCGCGGAGATCGCAAAGCACTTTGAATGGACAGGCCCCATCGGCTGCACATTCCCAGGCGTTGTCAAAGGTGGAACGGTCTTCACCGCCGCCAATGTCGACAAGTCGTGGATCGACGCCGACGCGTCGCGCATCATCAGTGATGCAACCGGTTGCCCCGTCACCATGGTGAACGATGCCGACGCTGCTGGTGAGGCCGAAACGCGCTTTGGTGCAGCTCGCGGAAAGTCGGGTGTGATCATGACCATCACGCTGGGAACCGGAATTGGTTCCGCACTCATGATTGACGGAACGTTGGTGCCCAACACTGAGCTTGGTCACTTGTGGCTCCGTGGGGGCGATGCCGAAAAGTGGGCCGCAGCATCGGTGCGCGAACGACTCGAACTTGATTGGTCCGAGTGGACCGCACGAGTCGATGAATATTTGTGTTCCGTGGAGAAATTGTTCTGGCCTGACCTGTTCATCATCGGTGGTGGCGTATCCAAGAAGGCGGACAAGTTCATTCCCAACCTGACCTGCCGGACGCCGGTCGTTGCTGCGTCACTTCGCAATGCCGCAGGCATCGTTGGTGGCGCACTTGCTGTGCATCGCCATCGCGACAAGCACGGCACCGATGGCCAGTCGCACCTCAGTAAGAAGAAGTAGTTTTTCGCTCAGCGAGTCTGAAGTTCCTTCGGCAAATGTGATGTGTCAGAGAAACGGAACAGACTGAATGACAACGATGCAGCGATATGCATCGGGCGCACCACGCTGATTGATGCGTGGAAGGCAACAAAGCGCTCCCACTCCCACGGCACGGGTTCAATTCCGAGCAGGTGTCCGAGGCTGACTGCATTGGCGCCAGAGTGGGCAACAAACACAATTCGCGGACCCTCGTGATTCATGTTCCACAACGGAGGGAAACCGCGCGTCCGTGTGCAACCGATGTCAGCGAGGAACTCGGTGAGTCCACCTACGACGCGTTGGTGAAATTCGAGGAACGATTCGGCACCAGGAATTGCGTCCCACTGTTCGTTGAGCGGCCGACCGCGTTGTTCGGCGAAAGCTTTTGCGATGACCTCAGATGGGGTGCCTTGCCAAACTGGCGCGCGAATCTCCGCGATCCAGTCATGCGTTTCGGGTTCCAGATCAAACGCTTCGATGAGTGGTACGGCCGTCTGTTGTGCGCGAACAAGAGGTGAGACGATCAACCGATCGATTGGGAGGTCAGCGAAGAATGAGGGGAGTAGTTCCGCCTGACGGTGTCCGATGTCAGTGAGCACAGGGTCATCGACTCCACCTCCGTCGATCTCCCACTGTGGCTGTCCGTGTCGAATGAAAATCAGTTCCATGTCAGGTTCTTTGCGTTAGCCGCGTCCGGGCCGGCGGCGTTGACGGTTTGTCCAACACCCGCGATGCCAGTGGCGGCGAAGATCGGGGGCGTCGATGGGTACGGCGACGAGATGTCCCGTTCCCGAAGGGATGTCCCGATTGCAGCCGGGACACAGATAGGGCTTGTGTGCTTCATAAGGCTGTACGCGCCGAACCTCAACCTCGAGGCCCATCGGGTCGCGCTCGCGTTCGCTCGCCATGTCAGCCGAACAACGCCCAGATGAGCAGCCCAACGCAGATGATCATGGCTGCGCCAACCATGAAGTAGTCGAACGGTGATCGGCGTTGTTGGCGATGCGGATTGAATCCCACGCCCCAAGTATTCCCTGATATCGCTCGTGCCCCGCACGCGTTTCGTGACGAGGTCACTGGTAGCGTCAAGTTTCATGCGTTCCCCCCGAATTCTCGCCGCTGGTTTGACGCTGGTTGCAGGCGTGACGTTTGTCGCCGCTTGCTCTGGCGGCAGTTCATCCTCACCGGCCGCTCCGTCAGATGATCCTGTGTTGGTCGAGGGGCAACAGGTCTATTCGCAGAACTGCGCGAGTTGCCACGGTGCTGCTGGTCAAGGCGGATACGGCAAAAAGCTCGCTGGTGTCGTGACAGAGAAGTACCCGAACATCGACGATCAAATCGCTCTTATAACGAATGGTAAGGGCGCAATGCCCGCATTTTCGAAGAAGCTAAGCGCCGAGCAAATCACTGCGGTGACTCGCTATACCCGCGAGGTTCTCGGCAAAAACTAAACGCCAAGTTTTGAGCTTCAGGGCAAACGACTCCTGCGCTGCAGTGTGATTCGTTCCTAAGGTCAGCGCCTCGGCGGCACCGATCGCCCTTCGATCGACTGTTGTTCGCGGAGGTTCGATGCTCGCCACTATTGCGTCGGCGACGTTGTCGGGAATCGACGGCGTTCCCGTCACCGTTGAAGTCCATGTTGCCAACGGCCTGCCGGGTTTTACGGTTGTCGGCCTTCCCGACGCGTCGTGCAGGGAGGCGCGGGATCGTGTTCGCGCTGCGTTACTGACGTCTGGCTTCGCGTGGCCCGATCGTCGCACCACGGTGAATCTCGCGCCCACATCGCTTCGGAAGGTTGGTTCCTCGCTCGATCTTGCAATCGCAATCGGTGTTCTTGTTGCCAGCGAACAACTTCCGCCAGAAGTTGTCGCGGATCGGGCGTTTCTCTCTGAACTAGGGCTCGATGGATCTCTGCGTCATGTTCCGGGAGTGCTGTCACTCGTTGCGTCGTGTCCTCAGCCCGAAGTGATCGTGGGTCCGAGCTCGCATTCCGAAGCCGCACTCGTGGAGCGGTCAGTGATTCGTTGTGCATCAGACCTGCGAGTACTGGTCGAGGCCCTTACAGCAGAAGCACCGTGGCCTCGGCCGCCTGACGAACCATTTGTCGCTCCTGTCTCGAATGGTCCCGATCTTTCCGAGGTTCGGGGGCACCCGCTTGCGCGGTTTGCGATTGAAGTTGCCGCTGCGGGTGGCCATCACCTTCTGATGGTTGGTCCGCCGGGTTCAGGCAAGACGATGCTGGCCGATCGATTGCCGAGTTTGTTGCCCGATCTCGATGATTCGACTGCATTCGATGCAACGCGGGTGCATTCGGCCGCGGGCGAAGCGCTTCTTGGTGGCCTTGTACGACGGCCACCGCTGCGGGCGCCACATCACGGCATGAGCGCTGTGGCCATGGTCGGAGGCGGCACCCATCGTGTCCGACCCGGCGAGATTTCGCTTGCGCATGGTGGCGTCCTCTTCCTCGATGAAATGGGTGAGTTCGGCGCGGTCGTTCTTGATTCATTGCGACAACCACTTGAAGAAGGTGTCATCCGCCTCGCCCGTGCTGAAACTCGAGTCGAACTCCCGGCACGTTTTCTTCTTGTGGGTGCAATGAACCCATGTCCTTGTGGTGAAGGCGTTGTGCCCGCCGCCTGTCGCTGTACCGAACGGTCGCTTGAGCGATACCGGCGACGATTGTCGGGCCCATTGCTCGATCGGTTCGATCTGCGTATCGATGTACATCGTCCTGATCCGCGTCAATTGCTCAGCGCGGAGCGCTCCGAGGCGAGTTCGATCGTTGCTGCTCGGGTCCGACTCGCCCGAGGTCGGGCGGAGGATCGTGGTGTTCGGTGTAACGCTGATTTGTCGACCTCCGCGCTCGAACGAACCGCGCCGCTCGACGACGAAGCGTCGGCGCTTATCGAACGCTCGTTGGAATCGGGTCGACTTTCGGCCCGAGGCATGCGCCGCGTCTGGAGGGTTGCTCGCACGATTGCCGATCTCGAGGGTCACGATCACGCGCTCACTGCAGAACACGTCGCCAGTGCATTGCATCTGCGCAGCGAACCTGCATTTCTCTCGCGTTCGGTGGCGAGCTGAATGGGTACCGCGAATGTTCCGATCGAGGCTTGGGTGGTAGCGCTCTCTGCATTGCCTGGTGTGGGCCCATCCCGTTTGCGCTGGTTGTTGACTCAGGGCGAACCAGAAGCGGTGTGGCGCCGAGTGCGCAGTGGGTCTCTAAAAAAAGCGGTGAACGACGAGTCGCTACGCATCCCTGCGGCGTTCTTTGAGCAATGGAGTGTCGCTGCAAAGTCGATGGATCCGGTTGCGTTCTGGGAGGCGCACGTTGAAGCGGGCATCGGTGTAATGACGCGATGGTCGGCGTCATTCCCTAACGAGTTCGCCGACGATGACGATGCGCCAGTGGTGTTGTTCTGGATGGGTGATATCGATCGCTTGGCGGGAACACGTGTTGCCATTGTTGGTACACGACGAGCAACTCGCTATGGCATCGATGTCGCCAACGAGTTCGCGCGAGAACTTTCTCTTGCTGGCGTCTCGGTGGTTTCTGGACTCGCGCTTGGAATTGACGGCGCTGCGCATGCTGGTGCACTCGCTGTCGAAGGTGCTCCTCCGATTGCAGTTGTCGGAAGTGGCCTCGATCGCGTGTATCCGCGAGCGCATCGCGCCTTATGGCGCGCTGTGGCCGATCGTGGTGTGGTTCTAAGTGAGTATCCCCTCGGTGCGCCAGCGGTCGCGTGGCAGTTTCCCGCGCGTAATCGGATCATTGCTGCGTTGTCCGATGCCGTTGTCGTCGTTGAATCGCAATCCACGGGCGGAGCATTGGGAACCGCTATCGAGGCAGCCCGAAGAGGGCGAACAGTCCTTGCAGTACCTGGCCCGATCACCGCGCCGAGCTCGGCAGGAACCAATCAGCTTCTCTTCGATGGCTGCGGACCAGTTCGCGATGTTGGCGATGTTCTTCTGTCGCTTGGACGAGAACCCGAGCGTCGTCGCATGGCCGCCGAACATCGACCGTCACCAACCGGAAACGCGAAAGTCGTCCTTGAGTCTTTGCCGTGGCAATCGGTTCCAGTGCAACACGTGGTGCTTTCAACTGGGTTGAAACTGGGCGCAGTGATGATCGAGCTTGAGAAGCTTGAGGTAGATGGTTGGATCTCGCTGCGTGCCGGGTGGATCGAACGCATCGGTCGTGGGGGATCGAAATGAGCGAATGCGTCACGATCACTGAGTATCCAAGTGGAACTTCACTGCGCGCCGTTACAGTTTTGTTTGTGGCTCGTGATGTCGACCCTTGGTTTCTCGATGAGTTTCAGGCGTCGCTGACGTCTGTTTCGGACGCGACCCTCCGCGCCTACCGAAGTGACATCGATCAATTCGTCGAATGGGTTTCGCGTCAAGACATCGAAAATCCCGATGATGTGAGCCGTACAACGCTTCGGCGCTACATCGCAGCGATGACCACACGAAAACTTGCGCGCCGCACAATCGCCCGGAAGGCCTCGGCGTTGCGTCGCTATTTCTCTTGGTTGGTTCGAAGCGGTCATCTGAATGCCGATCCCTCTGCTGGCCTGAGCGCACCGGGTTCCACTGGTCGACTCCCGCGAGTCCTCCGTGATGAAGAACTCATCCAGGTGCTCGACAATCCTCCCGGCACCACTGCGAATGATCCGCCGGCGATTCGTTCTCGTGACGATGCTGTGCTTGAACTTCTCTACGGAAGCGGACTGCGCGTGTCGGAGGTCTGCGGTCTTCGTCCCGAAGACCTCGACCTTGCTCGTCGTCGCGTGGTCGTCTGGGGAAAGGGCTCGAAGCAACGAGTCGTTCCGTTAAGCGCCCCTGCTGTTGACGCGCTTGAACAATGGCTTGGTCATGGTCGGCGTGTCATGGCGACCGCAGCGTCACCTTCCGACGCGGTTTTCCTCAATCGCAAGGGCACCCGTTTGGGTACGCGAGATGTTCGGCGACTACTTGATCGTCGTGCACCGTCACCAACGCATCCACATGCATTACGCCACACGTTTGCGACTCATCTTCTTGACGGCGGCGCTGATCTACGTGCTGTTCAAGAGCTGCTCGGTCATTCCGATCTCTCCACGACGCAGCACTACACCCACGTGAGCAAAGAGCGTTTACGTACGGTGGTCGATTCCACCCACCCGCGCGCGTAATTCACGAGCGCACCTCATTCCTTCCCCGGTGAGTCGTCACACCCGGAAGGACCGTCGTGCGGTCATTGCCTTTCATCCCTTTTGGTCGCTCATGTAGGCGGGCACTTTGCTTTGGTGTTCTTGTGGCGTTGCTGTCGACGGTCGTTGTTGCATTCACGCCTCACGAGGTGCGCGCAGCAACGCCATGGGTTGACTACCGACCGCCGAGCGATGCCGAAATCGTTGATCACTTTCGTCCGCCGCCGAAGCCGTGGATGGCCGGTAACCGAGGCATCGATTACGGAACCAGTCCTGGCGCGCAGATTTCAGCCTCTGCCGACGGGCGTGTGATCTTCGCTGGACTCGTCGGCGGCGCACTTCATGTCACGCTTGAACACGCCGACGGGTTGCGCACGAGTTACTCGTTTCTAGATTCGTTGACGGTGAGTGCCGGCGACCGAGTGCGCGCTGGGGACGTCATCGCAGTTGCAGGAGGACTATTCCACTTCGGCGTTCGTGCTCCCGATGACACCTACCTGGACCCCGAAGCACTGCTCGCTGGGACGTTGCGTCCGCGTGCGCGACTCGTACCGGGAACCGATCAGGGACTTGACCGTCTCGGCGCTCATGAACGTCGTTCGTTACTTGATGTGTTTCTCGACACCGGAGTCGCAGCACTTTCAGCGACCTCCGAGTGGGGTTCGCAAACCACTGCACTCATTGCGCATTACATGGTTGAGTTGAATCCGACCACGCACGCGATTCGTGCTGTCGATGCGTTTGCGAAATGGCTGCGCGATCACGAGACCTGCACACCCGTATCGGTTTCCGTTCCCGCCCCCGAATCGCGACGCATCGTGGTTCTCGTCAGCGGTCTTGGTACTTCAAGCGATTCCAACACGGCATGGGAAATCGACACGAAAGCGCTCGGGTACGCCGACGCTGACGTCGTCCGCTACTCCTATGAAGGTGGACAAGCTCCGCGAGTAAACCCGGAACAGGCGGGTGCAGTCCGAACGGTTTCACAACAACCGTTCGATGCAATCGCCGAGCACTCATTTGATTCGATCGATAGTCAGCAATCAGTCGGTGCATCGGCAGACCATTTGTCTGCGTTGCTTCAATCGGTGGCAGCCGCCCAGCCCGACGTTCCGATCGATGTTGTCGCCCATTCCCAAGGCGGCGTTGTGGCGCGCTTGGCGGTTGAGCGTTCGGGGGCAGAGCAACACCTTCCCGATGAGGTCGAGACTTTGGTGACGATTTCCTCGCCGCAACAAGGTGCGCCGCTGGCAACCGGGGTGGTTGCGCTCGGCGAGAGCCCCGGGGGAGCGGCTGCTCTGACGCAGCTCCGGTCTGCCGGAGCCGCTGAGGATCTCGATAATCGGCTGCCGGCCATTTCGGATCTGGCCGAGACCTCTCCGATCATCGACGAGCTCCACCAGCGGCCGATGCCCGAAGGGGTCAGATTCGTGACCATCGGAGGTTCGGGCGACCTCGTCGTACCTGGTTCGTCGGCGATCGCTCCCACCGCCAATGCCAGCGTGATTCTCCCGACCGAAATTGGCAAAGACGCCCATGGCTCGTTGCCCTCGAGTCCGGCGGCCACAAGGGAAATCGGGCTTGCCGTGGCAGGGATGGGCCTCACCTGTCAGAGTTTCAGCGATGTCTCGGCGGCCTTCGTAACCGCTGAAACCATCCGGTTCGGAGAATCGGTGGCCGGGGCCACGGCCGCGGTGGCCGCTGGAGTGCTCCCGATTCCGCCCGCCGACTGACGGCCGAAGGGTCAGTTGGCCGATTTTCGGGCCCTCCCTTACACTCATGGCCCGGCCCGACGACCGTCGGGCATGTTGGTCACCCGATCGACATACCTCTACACATCCGCACCCGTGCACCCCACGGTCGCTTCCCGTTTGGGAAGTCGCCCGCACGGACCAGCGATCCTCCGAACCGATGGGAAGGAACACCCTCATGGCACCAGTTGTCACCATGCGCCAGTTGCTCGATTCAGGCGTGCACTTCGGTCATCAGACCCGCCGCTGGAACCCGAAGATGAAGCGATTCATCCACGGCGAGCGCAATGGCATTTACATCATCGATCTTGAGCAGACGCTCGGCCGCATCGAAACCGCATACAGCTTTGTGCGCGACCTCGTGGCCGACGGCGGCACGATCCTTTTCGTGGGCACCAAGAAGCAAGCCCAAGATCCGGTTCGTAGTTACGCCGAGCGTTGCGGCATGCCCTACGTGAACGAGCGTTGGCTCGGCGGCATGCTCACCAACTTCCAGACCATGTCCAAGCGCGTCGCGAAGATGAAGGACTACCAGCGCATGCGCGACACCGGTGACTTCGAAGCGATGCCGAAGAAGGAAGCCCTTCTCATCAGCCGTGAACTCGAGAAGCTCGAGCGCAACCTCGGCGGTATCCGCAACATGGAACGCCTTCCCAGCGCCATCTTCGTGCTCGACACCAAGAAGGAAGACATCGCCGTTACCGAAGCAAACAAGCTCGGTCTCCCGATTGTCGCTGTGGTCGACACCAACTGCGATCCCGACATCATCACCTACGTGATCCCGGGCAATGACGACGCAATTCGCTCAGCGAACCTTATGGCTCGCGTGATCGCCGATGCTGTCGACGAAGGCCGCTTCATTGCTTCGCGTAAGCGTGGCGCCGTTGCTCCTGAGGGCCCCGCTGTTCTCGAGCGCACGCCGGAAGAAGAAGCAGCACATGAAGCTGCACAGGCCGACGCTCGTCGTCAGGCTGCCGAAGCTGCTGCTGCACGTGAAGCACGCATTGCTGCCGAACGCGCAACCGCAGAAGAAGCAATCACCCAGACCGATCCCGCAAACGAAACCACGCAGGAGTCCTGAAAACCAATGGCTGAATTCACCGCCAAGGACGTCCAGAACCTTCGTCAGATCACTGGCGCCGGAATGATGGATGCCAAGAAGGCACTCACCGAAAACGACGGCGACTTTGAAGCCGCCAAGCAGTGGTTGCGCGAGAAGGGTCTGGCCAAGGTTGCCAAGCTCGGCGATCGCGAGAATGCACAGGGTTCCGTTTGTGTCGTCGTTGACGGCTCAGTTGGCGCCATCGTGCAGCTCAAGAGCGAAACAGATTTCTCGGCCAAGGCCGCAGACTTCATTTCACTCGTTCAGGACATGACCGAAGTTGTTGTCGCCAAGGGCGCCGATGCACTCTCGGAACTGAACGACGAACTCGACGCCCTCAAGATCGCCAAGAAGGAAAACATCGAACTCGGCACCGTGGTGCGTTTCGAAGCCGCTGGCGACAACATTCTCGACTCGTACCTGCATCTGCAGGACGGTCGTGGCGTGAACGCTGTCCTTGTTGAGCTCAATGGTGGAACCAAAGAGATCGCTCACGATCTTGCGGTGCACATCGCGTTCTCAAAGCCGGCCTACCTCCACCGTGACGAAGTTCCGGCCGAGGATGTTGAGCGTGAGCGTCAGGCGCTTCTCGACATCACCAAGGCCGAGGGCAAGCCTGAAGCGGCCTGGCCGAAGATCGTCGAAGGACGCATCAACGGTTGGTACAAGGAGCAGGTGCTCCTCGAGCAGCAGTTCGTGCGCGACGACAAGAAGTCGATCACCGATCTGCTTGCAGGCGCGACGCTTGTCCGTTTCGCTCAGGTATTCATCGGAGCCTGATGGCCTCCGCGACCGCCCGCTGGTCGCGGGTCCTGCTGAAGGTTTCGGGCGAAGCATTCGCTGGCGATGCCGGATACGGCATCGACGGCCATGTGGTGCAACGCATCGCCAAAGACATTGTCGAGGTTCGCGCTGACCATCCCGACGTCCAGATCGCCATCGTTGTCGGTGGCGGAAACATCTGGCGCGGGATGGCAGGTGCGGGTGCCGGCATGGATCGCGCGCAAGCCGATTACATGGGCATGCTCGCAACGGTCATTAATGCGCTTGCGTTGCAAGACACACTCGAACAATTGGGTCAGCCCACGCGAGTGCAGTCCGCTATTCAAATGGCGCAGGTTGCTGAGCCCTACATCCGTCGTCGTGCGGTTCGACACCTTGAAAAAGGTCGCGTCGTGATTTTCGCTGGCGGAACGGGTAACCCGTTTTTCACCACCGATACCACCGCAGCGTTGCGCGCGGTCGAGATCGAAGCTGGTGTCTTGCTGAAGGGCACCCATTCGGGAACCGACGGCATCTACACCGACGACCCCCGCACGAACCCTGATGCCACAAAGCTCGAGGAAGTTACCTACCTCGATGTGCTCAATCAGGGACTTCGGGCCATGGATTCGACGGCAATCACGCTGTGTATGGACAACAACCTGCCCATCGTTATGTTCGATCTCACCGGCGAAGGCAATGTCCGCTCGCTACTTGAGGGCGGTTCGGTCGGTACCCTCGTCCGTTGAGGCGGTCGCTGGAGACCCCGTCGCTCTCGTCGATTTCTCCTGGAGTGTTCCGATGACATCTGAGATGGCTGATCTGCTGCTTGCGGAAACTGTCGAGAAAATGAAGAAGGTCGTTGCGCACACACGCGCTGACTTCTCTTCGATTCGCACTGGACGTGCCGCACCCGCGCTTGTCGAAAAGATTCCGGTCGATTACTACGGCTCGGAAGTTCCGTTGCAACAGATTGCTGGCTTCAACGTTCCCGAAGCACGCCAGTTGCTCATCACCCCGTACGACAAAGGTGCGATCGGCGCGATCGAAAAGGCGTTGCAGCAATCCGACCTCGGTCTCAACCCGAGCAATGACGGTATTTCGATTCGTCTCACCTTCCCTCCGCTCACCGGTGAGCGTCGTAAGGAACTTGTGAAGGTCGTCAAGAACATGGCCGAGGACGGAAAGATTGCACTGCGCAATCAGCGTCGTTCGACTCGCCAAGAACTTGAAGCCCTTGAGAAGGGTGGCGACCTTTCGAAAGACGAACTTGAGCGCGCTGAAAAAGAACTCGACAAGATCATCCACTCTCACGAAGCCGAAATCGGTGACGCGTTGGGTGCCAAGGAAACCGAGTTGATGGAGGACTGATGGCTTCTAACGATCTGTCCCGCGAACCGCGAGCACCTGGTGATCCCGAAGACGTTCGAATCATCACCGCCGATGAAATCGCCGAAGCATCGAATCGCCCCGACGTGGCCACTCGACTTCCTGAGCGTGAACTTCCGCCGCCTCCACCGCCGGTCATGAATGTTGGGCCGCCAACAGGTGAACACGAAATGCCGCATTGGACCGAACCGGCAACGGGTCAGGTGCCTGCTGTTGTTATTGGTGACAACGCGGGCGATGACGATCGTGCCTTGATGGCCGATACGCCGCGTTGGCGTAGTGAACACGACACGTCCGATCACGGAGATCTTCTCGCTGATCTCGCCGCGTCCGAACCCGATGAACCCGTTGTTGAACGTCTCGGTGCGCTGGACACTGACGAGCGCATTTCCGACGAGGCCTACCTGAACTTCGACGATGTCGAACTCGCCCCGCAGCCTCGCCGACGTGGAGCACGTCGCGGCCGTTCTTCCCGTGGCGCTCGCCAAGAAAACGATCCGCTGTCAGCGATCCTGCTTCCGCCTGATCTTGTTGGTTCCGGAACTGACGCACCTTTGCCCCTACCCCCATCTGCCGGACGCGCTGAACCTGTGGCCGCGCCGCAGGAACAACCGGTTGCTCCCGTTGCAGCGAAATCGCGAAATGTTCCGATGGCGGCTGCTGTCGGCATCGGCATGGCACTTGTTGCTGCGCTGCTTTTCAAAGCTGGACCGTTACCGACACTTCTGCTCATTGAAGTCGTACTTGTTGCCGCTGGCTTCGAGTACTTCACCGCGATGCAAAAGAGCGGATTCCGACCAGCAACGCTGCTCGGTCTCGCTGCGGTCGCGGCGCTGCCGGTCGCGAGTTATTGGAAGGGCGAATCTGCAATTCCTGCGATCGTCTTCCTCACATTCCTCTTTGGCATCGTGTGGTTCCTTAGTAGTGCAAGCGGTCGAGCTCGACCCACCGCCAACCTTGGCATCACCCTTATCGGCGTTGTCTGGATCGGCATCTTTGGCAGTTTCGCTGCGCTCATCGTTGATATTCCGACCCAAGGCGTAAGCATCCTTCTTGTTGCGGTTGTCGCCGCAGTTGCAACCGATGTCGGTGGCTTCTTCTTTGGTCGAGCAATGGGTCGCAGCCCGCTAAGTGCGATCTCTCCGAACAAGACCGTCGAAGGACTTGTCGGCGGTATGGCGTCAACCGTGTTCGCCGTCTTTGTCTTCGTCGTCGTGCTTGGCGTAAGTTCGCTCGGCGCAGGCAAGGCACTTGTGCTCGCAGTGGTGCTCGCGGTTATCGCCCCATTGGGCGATCTCGCCGAATCGCTGTTCAAGCGGGACCTTGGCCTGAAGGACATGGGCTCATTGCTTCCTGAACACGGCGGTTTGCTCGATCGATTCGATGCACTGCTGTTCGTGCTTCCCACGACCTATTACGTGGTGAGAATCCTCGGATTGGGCTGATCCCGCGGGGAATTCCGCACCCTGTCTCGGTAGGCTCACGTCCATGCCTCTGACCCGCGTCGCCCTCGCCGGATCTACCGGATCGATCGGCACGCAGGCGCTCGATGTCATTGAAGCGGAAGCCGATCGTTTCGAACTCAGCGCTATCGGGGCCACCGGCCGCCAGCCCGAGGTCATCATCGAGCAAGCCCGTCGCTATCGCCCAGCGGTGGTGGCAATTAGCGATCCAGAAGCGGCACGGGCGATTGCCGCAGAACTCCCGGGTATCGAAGTTCGAGGCGGCGCCGATGCAATGGCGAGCCTCGCGCTCGAAGCCGATGTTGTCGTGAACGGTGTCGTCGGCTTCGCAGGTTTGACCGTCACATTGGCAACGCTTGAAGCAGGCCGACGACTTGCGCTCGCAAACAAAGAGTCGCTCATCGCCGCCGGCCCGGTCGTGCAAGTTGCACGACGCACGCCGGGTGCAGAACTTGTGCCCGTCGATAGCGAACACGGCGCCATTCACCAGTGCCTTCGTGCAGCCGACAATCACGATCGTGTTGCTCGATTGCTCCTTACTGCGAGTGGTGGACCATTCCGCGGTCGTAGCGTTGAAGATCTCGCCAACGTCACAATCGAAAATGCGCTTGCTCATCCGACCTGGAGCATGGGACCGAAGATCACCATCGATTCTTCGACGCTCATGAATAAAGGTCTTGAAGTCATCGAGGCGCATGAACTTTTCGGAACGCCAGCTGGCGAGGCCGGATACGGACTCGGCTTCGACGAAATCGACGTTGTTGTTCACCCGCAGTCCATCGTGCACTCAATGGTCGAGTTCACCGACGCCTCAACAATTGCGCAACTGTCAACACCCGATATGCGACTGCCGATTGGCTATGCCTTGGCCTGGCCCGATCGAATTTCCACACCGTTCGGAAGAATCGACTGGACCACGCTTAGTCGACTCGATTTCGAACCGCCGGACCTCGAAGCATTCCCGTGTCTTGCGCTTGCGTACCAAGCTGGTCGCGCAGGCGGCACTGCGCCGGCGTGGATCAGCGCGGCAAACGAGGTTGCTGTTGATGCTTTCCTCGACGGAAAAATCGCCTGGCGAGAAATTGCGTCGGTTATTGCAGCAACACTCGATCGTCACGATGGTGCCCCGGCAACTGACGCTGCATCAGTCATCGATGCCGACGCCGAGGCTCGTCGTAGGGCTCATGAAGAACTCAACCATTTGGCATCGGCGGTGCGCGCATGACGACCCCAGTTGAACCGAAGAATTCCAACGACGAACTCAACAATGCTGCGGCGAAACCGCCACTGCTCGAACGAGTCTTTGGTAACCAATTCGTACTTCTCGGCTTGCTCCTTGCATTGCTGGGTTGGGTTGCATTCACCCGCATTTGGTTATTCGTTTTGATCATCGCCATCGTCGCATCGGTTTTCTTGCACGAAATGGGCCATTTCCTTATGGCCAAGCGCAATGGCATGAAGGTCACTGAGTTCTTCATCGGCTTTGGTCCGCGAGTGTGGTCGTTCCGTCGCGGCGAAACTGAATACGGCCTCAAACTGATTCCTGCTGGCGCCTATGTCCGCATCATCGGCATGCACGGCCTCGAGGAAATCGACGATTCCGACGATGAAGGCCGCACCTACCGTGCGCAGTCCTATTGGCGTCGCATGCCGGTGGTTCTTGCGGGGCCGGTAACGAACATCGTGCTCGGCCTAGTACTGCTTGTTGTGGTGTTCGCCGGTTTCGGGCATCCGTCAACCGATAAGTGGAAAGTTGACTCAGTGTCGGCTGGTTCGGCCGCAGCCAGTGCCGGTCTTCAGCCAGGCGACAGAATTCTTGCGCTCGACGGCGAGCCTGTTGGCACCTTTGATGATTTCACCTCCGTCGTTCGTGCCCACGCTGGCTCGCCGGGCCAACTCACCGTTCAGCGCGGCGATGAACAGCTCACGATTCCGACCACCTTCGGCTGGTCGCTGAACACTGAAGGCGCTCGTGCACTTCAGCCACTCGTGCCCGGTGATCGAGTCACCAAAGTCGGCGACATCTCCGTGTCCTCGTATTCCGAGATGCAAGCTGCACTTCAGCGTGTCATCGGCCCGGTGACAATCACGTTTGACCGCAACGACCGCGCCTTCACGACTGTTGTTGAGGGTCCCCTCGCAATGCCAGTTGAAGGGTACCGGGGGTTCCTTGGCGTGAGCCCAAGTTCTGTTCTCGTGCACGCAGGCATCGTTGAAGCAACTGGCCAGGCCGTTCAAGCGTTCGGCGACACCGTGGTGGGTTCGGTGCAGGGGATGGGCCGCCTCTTCTCGCCGAGTGGCATCAGTAAGTTGGCCTCGCAGGTTGCCAATGGCGGCAGTTCGGAATCTTCAAGCGCAATCGAACCGGTGAGTTCGGGATCAACCGGTGCCGGTTCAAACTCAGGTTCGTCGGCAACAGCCTCTTCGAATGCCGATCGACCGATGTCGTTGCTCGGCATTGTGAATGTGGGAACGCAGTTAGGTGAGGAGGCTGGGTGGGCAGGGGTCCTTGCGCTTCTGGCCACCGTCAATATTTTCCTCGGCCTGATCAACTTGGTTCCGATCCTCCCATTCGATGGTGGTCACATTGCTGTCGCCACCTACGAAGAGATCCGGACCCGCATTTCGGGCAAGGCCTATCGGGTGAATATGGCCAAACTCATGCCCGTCACGTACATCGTGGTCTTGCTCATGGTGGGGCTCTTCGCGTCCACGCTCTATCTCGATGCCGTGGACCCCGTAAAACTCTCGCCGTAGCTAGTCGGCAAACGGGCGCTGCGCGTCGCTGATTTCGACGAAAGGCAGAGTTTTGTAGAACTCACTGTCATACGATCGCCTCACTCACCGCCTTCTACCGGTGTGAATCAGGTGGCGGATTTCAGGCTCCCGGGGGAGGTGACGTCAATTGCTCCTCCGGGAGTTGTCGCGATGAGTGCTGACTTTGAATGCGCAAATTCGAAAGATCTCACGTCATACGGTTTTGATGCCTTTGTCGTCAGTGTGGAGCCGATACTTCGAGCGGCGCTCGTGGCCCGTCACGGGCGCGATCGGGGAGCGGTCGCGACAGCGGAAGCCTTAAGTTGGGCGTGGGAGCGATGGGAACGGGTGCGGGAAATCGAATCGCCAATCCCGTATCTGGTGAAGGTGGGAACAAGCCGCACGCGGATGAGACTTCTTTTCCCCAAGATTGAACCGCTAATCGCACCTCGCGAGCATGAATTTGAACCGGGGCTCGACAAGGCTCTTCGAAAACTCTCTGACCGTCAGCGAAGTTGTGTTGTTCTCATCGCCGGTTACGGACTGTCATTTGCCGAAGCGGGTGAGGTCTTGTCGGTGACCAAGCCGACGGTCCAGAAGCATTTTGAGCGTGGAATCGAACGTCTCCGAAATGAACTTGGTGTTGCTGGTCCTGAATCGGACGAGTCGGTCGCGATCGAAATCGGAGTTGATGAAGATGCATGAGGGGTCGACGTCACGGGATCGCCTTGGTCGTGATCTTCGATCTTGGGTAGAGAGCGTCACGCCCATGACGCCAGAATCGGCGCGAAGTGAATCCCCACGTCTACATCGCGAGAGACGTCGACGTCGCCAACGCGCGCTCGGGGGCGTCGTTACGGTCGTTGCCTTGTCCTTAGGCGTGCTCATTGTGGTTCCGAGGCTTGGTCACTCTGCGCGGGACGTTGAGAGCGTAACTCCAGGAAATTCGGCGCCGCCGCGTCCGGAGGGATGTTCACTGGACGCACGCACATTTGTCGATGAGTTCGTAAGTGCGCCGGCTGCTTTAGGAGAAGGGCTCCCTTCCGGTTCAACACTTTCGCTTGCCGATGGAACAGTTTTTGACGAAAGCGGTCTCGTGCGAGTTCTCTCAATCGACCCAGGAACAGCAGTCCCTCGCCAATCGCTGGATGCTCTTGAAATCTCTGGAGGATTCAAAGTCGTCGTTGTTGAGCGATGCGGTTCGTTGGCGTCCATAGCGACTATCGCTGAATCGATCCGGTCGTCGATCTCAACGGCGGGCTCAAATTCTCATCTTGCAGGTGTTTCTATTTCGCTTGATGAGGGGCGAGGACTCGTCGTGCTCACTGGACCTCGGGTGATCGCCGATGAGTTGGTCGCTGAGGCACGCGTGGACGGTGCTCTCATCGATTTCGCTTCATCTGTGAGCAGTACCGACTGATGGACGTCTTGCCCATCGGTTAATCGTTTCCGGAAATGAGGCGGAGTGCGGAAAGGAATGCAATGTCAACGAAGGTAATGAACAAGAACTGGCGGCGAATCAGTTGTGGACTTGCGCTCGGAGTAGTTGTCGCAGTGTTGGCGTGGGTTGCGGTGCCGAGTTCTAACTCCGGGATTGGCTATGCCTCGCAAGGAGACGGATGTGGCGCTGCGTACGATTCCCCGTCGTCGGGATCGGCAGAAGACATTTTTGCGTGGGCAACAACGCCGGAAGCTAGCGATGTCTTTAACGCGCTTCATGAGAAAATCGCTGGGAGCCCTGATTTCTTGGATGTGCGCGTGCACTATGTCACTCAAACCGTTCTTGTTGTCGTGGCTCCCGGGGTTACCCCATCGAGAGCTGCAACCGACGACATCGAGCAGTTAGTGAAGACGATCAATGCAGAAGTTCTATTTGTCGCCGGATGTGCGAGTGCGGCCGATTTGGAAGTTGCGGCCGAGAGTGCTCGCGCGGCCATGGCCAAAGTCGTGACTGAAGACGACTTTCGGAAATTCGGTGGCGTCGCTGTGAGTATCGATCGAGCGCAAGGCCGTGTCGTGCTTGAAGCTGGCCCGACGATTGGAAAGCGAATCGTTGAGGCTATGGAAGCGGGGGCGGAGCTCGTGGATCTGGTTGAAGGTCCCGCCCCGGGCTTCACCTCACGAGCCTCAGACTCGCCACCATTCTCAGGTGGAGCTCAATACACGACGTAGTGAACGAGTTCGGTTGTCGCTTTGTGCAGGCCTGAGTTTGGTGGAAACGGCTCGCTGTTCGTGACGCCAGTGAGCTTCTTCATGTCGGATGGAATATCCCCGAAGACGTGAATTGCGCTCATTCGTGCGTAACCTCTTGATGTGAGCGAGCTTTCCCCGCAGACCCGATACCCACGACGCGCAACTCGTCAGTTGCACGTTGGTGACGTTGCTGTTGGTGGCGGCGCGCCGATCTCGATTCAGTCGATGACGACAACGAAGACGGCCGACGTCGAAGGCACGCTGCAACAGATCTACGCGCTAGCTGGAGCCGGTTGCGACATCGTGCGCTGCACGTGTAACGAACAGGAAGCCGCTGAAGGACTCGCACACATCGTTCCGCGTTCGCCGCTGCCGATCATCGCCGACATTCATCATCAGTACCGGCGCGCGCTTGAAGCAATGGAAGCGGGTGTGCAGGGTTTGCGTTTGAACCCCGGCAACATTCGTCGGCCCGAACACATCAAAGCAGTTGCTCGCGAAGCGAAGGATCGTGGTATCCCGATTCGCATTGGCGTCAACGGCGGATCGCTCGACCCCGAGTTGTACGACAAATACGGCGGCAAAGTGACTGCCGAAGCAATGGTCGAATCAGCCAAACGCGAGCTCGCCTACTTCGAAGAGGTGGGCTTCGACGACGTAAAGATTTCGGTGAAAGCATCGAACGTTGCGCTCATGATTGATGCGTACCGACTTCTGGCCGACACAGTCGACTACCCGTTGCACCTGGGCGTTACCGAGGCGGGACCGCCTCCGGCAGGACTCGTGAAAGCAACTGCAGGTATGGCCACCTTGTTAGCCGAAGGAATTGGCGACACCATTCGCTACTCGCTCACTGCAGACCCGGTTGAAGAGGTTCGCGCCGGCCGCTGGTTGCTTGAAAGCCTTGGCCTGCGCGAACGACGCGGTCTTGATCTCATCGCATGCCCGTCGTGTGGTCGCGCTGAAGTTGATGTCATTGAAGTAGCCGCTCGTGCGCAAGACGCGCTTACTAACATGAACATTCCTATCCAGGTCGCCGTCATGGGCTGTGTTGTGAATGGGCCTGGTGAAGCTCGTGAGGCCGATCTTGGTATCGCTGCAGGTCGAAAGCGCGGCCATCTGTTCGTAAAAGGCGAAGTGGTGAAGGTCGTTCCCGAACCCGAGATGGTCGAAGCGCTTGTGGAATGGGCGCAGATCATTGCCGACGGCGGCGTGGAAGAAGCGCTTCGTCGTAAAGATGCCGGTGCTGCAGCCGAAGCAGAAGCCGATCGCATGGCGTTGCTCGACGACAAAGGCGAGGACGCCAATAACGCCGAAGAGCGCATTCAGATCATTCGCAAACTCGACTGAAACCACACACGCACGCGAATCGTGGTCAGTCCTGAAGGGGTCGTCGCCTAGCATCGGCCCCCATGGCGAAGGCTCCTGTTCTCACCCCGCAGTCCGAAGATTTCCCGCGCTGGTATCAAGACATCGTTGCCAAGGCCGAACTGGCCGACAACGGTCCGGTGCGCGGAACGATGGTTATCCGCCCGTATGGCTATTCAATCTGGGAACAGATGCAGGCGGAAGTTGATCGCCGTATCAAGCGCGCTGGTGCCAAGAACGCCTACTTCCCGTTGTTCATCCCCGAGAGTTATCTCAAGCGAGAAGCCGAGCACGTTGAAGGTTTCAGCCCCGAGCTTGCCGTGGTCACGGTTGCCGGTGGCAAAGAACTTGAAGAACCAGTCGTGGTTCGTCCCACCTCGGAAACCGTCATTGGTGAGTTCATGGCCAAGTGGGTCCAGAGTTATCGCGATCTTCCACTTTTGCTCAATCAGTGGGCCAACGTTGTTCGCTGGGAACTTCGCCCGCGCGTCTTTCTTCGCACGAGTGAGTTCCTGTGGCAAGAAGGCCACACCGCGCACGTCAGCGAAGACGACGGACGTCAGTACGCCGAACGAATCCTGCACGATGTGTATGAGTCATTCATGCGCGACGTTCTTGCGATGCCCGTTGTTGTTGGTCGTAAGACCGCAAAGGAACGCTTTGCTGGCGCCACGAACACGATGACCTGTGAAGCGATGATGGGCGACGGAAAAGCCTTGCAAATGGGCACGAGCCACGAACTCGGTCAGAACTTCGCGAAGGCCTTCGACATTCAGTACCTCGACAACGAAGGCACGCAACAACACGCATGGACAACGTCGTGGGGCGTTTCTACCCGCATGGTTGGCGGACTCATCATGTGTCACGGCGACGACAACGGCTTGCGTATTCCGCCCGCTCTCGCGCCGGTGCAGGTTGTTGTCCTTGCCGTGCGCGATGACGACGCAGTGATCGAACGCTGTCGTGTGCTTGCTGAAGAACTCGCCGATGCTGGTCTGCGCGTTGAACTCGACGTGCGAGTCGAAACCTCAATGGGTCGACGTGCCACCGACTGGGAACTCAAGGGTGTTCCGGTCCGACTCGAACTTGGTCCTCGAGATCTCACTGAAGGTGTCGTCACTCTCGCCAACCGATTCACCGGTGCCAAGGATGCGGTTGCGCTCAATGGGATCGCAGCATCCGTAGCGGCGACTCTCGATGCAGGCCAGGCCCAGCTGCTCGCCGAAGCCACTTCGCGTCGCGACTCTCGCACCGTTGACGTCGCCACCGTTTCAGAAGCCGCTGAAGCTGCTGCCACTGGATGGGCCCGAATCCCATGGTCCAGCCTGGGCACCGAAGGCGAGGCCGAATTGGCGAAATCCAGCGTCACGGTTCGCTGTTTGGTGATGCCGGACGGCTCGCTGCCGGCCTCCGATAACTCCGACGGCGCCATCGCCATCGTCGCCCGCTCCTATTGATTCCTCGCTGATTCACGCCAAAAACCTGCTCTGAACAGGGGTTTCGTGGTGGACCCGGCCGGCCTTGAGCCTTGCCCGGGTGGTCGTTTCGTTGCGGAGGGGTCTACACTGTTTGCATCGCAATCGTTCGGCAGTACTGACGAAGGCGTGGGCTTTTGCCCACGCCTTTTGTTTCGGCCGAATTCAGGTCGCGGTCGCCCCGCAGTCTGTGATCTTTGAAACCCTTTGAAAGGAGGCCAGCAATGAGCGTGTCTGCACGTGTACGAGCACTTATCGAACCATTGGTGGCCGCCGAGGGTCTCGAACTGTTCGACCTCGAACAAGCTGGTCCAGTCCTGCGTGTCACTGTCGATCGTGAAGGTGGCGTCGGCATCGATGACATCACCAAAACAACCCGTGCAATCTCACGGGCGCTCGACGAACACGATCCGATCTCAAGCAGTTTCACTCTTGAGGTTTCAAGTCCTGGTCTTGAGCGTGTGTTGCGCACGCCAGCTCATTACGCGTGGGCGGTTGGTCGCACCGTTGCAGTCAAGACATTCCCCAATCACCCGGTTGGTCGTCGCTTTGCCGGCACCGTTACCGGTTCGACCGACACCACGGTCACCATTGCCCTCGATGAACCACTGGGGGAGAGCATCACGCTCAACCTCGGTGAAATCGAAAAAGCGCGCACCACATTCGTCTGGGGTCCTGCACCGAAGCCGGGCGGTCCCAAGAACGGCGCCAAAGCCGTGAAACCGACGAAGAACTCGCCAAAAACTACGAAGTCGAAGAAGGACGCGTCGAACGCGTCCCCCAAGGAAGAGAAGGTCCAGTCGTGATGAACTCCCCTGATCTCATCGAGGCACTCCAGGCACTCGCCGTCGACAAGGGAATCTCGATCGACACGCTGTTCGGCGCACTCGCCGACGCGTTCGAATCCGCTTACAAGCGGCTGCCGAATTCGCAGGAATATGCGTGGGTCATTATCGATCCCGACACCGGCGAAATTCGTGTGATGGCGCAAGCCCTCGACGACGACGGCATCCCCGAAGGCGAAGAGTTCGATGTCACCCCGCCGCCCGAGGTCTGGGGTCGTGTTGCTGCGCAAACGATGAAGCAGGTCATGAACCAGCGCATTCGTGAAGCAGAACGCGAAATGAAGTACGAGGAATACGCGGGTCGCGAAGGCGACATCGTTACCGGCATCATCCAGCAGACCGATGCGCGTTACACGCTGCTCGATCTCGGACGCGTCGAAGCGCTTATGCCCCAAGCCGAGCAGGTGCCCTACGAGCGTCCCGAACCCGGTGCGCGCGTCAAGGCCTACATCGTCGAAGTTCGCAAGACCGCGAAGGGTCCGCAGATCGTCACGAGCCGTACCCATCCCGGCCTCATCAAGCGACTGTTCGAACTCGAAGTTCCCGAAATCGCCGACGGCGTTGTCGAGATCAAGGCGTGTGCTCGTGAACCAGGAGCACGTACCAAGATCGCCGTTCTTTCGAACGATTCAAATGTTGATCCCGTCGGCGCATGCGTCGGCGCTCGTGGCGCTCGCGTCCGCATGGTCGTCAACGAACTTCGTGGCGAAAAGATCGACATCGTTCCGTTCTCCGATGAACCAGCCGACTTCGTCATGAAGGCGCTGTCGCCGGCCAAGGTCAAGGAAGTTCGAATTCACGAAGACACCGGCACCGCCGAGGTCATCGTTCCCGACTACCAGCTCTCGCTGGCGATCGGTAAGGAAGGGCAGAACGCTCGCCTCGCCGCTCGTCTCACCGGTTGGCGCGTCGACATCAAGTCCGAAACCCAGCTCGCTGAAGAAGAGGCCTACGCCAATCAGGATTGGGCCGAAGGCGAATGGGTCGTCGACGCCGAAACTGGCGAACAGGTGTGGCAGCCCGCTGAAGGTGGCGAGGCAATGTCCGCCGAGGCCTACGCCCAAGCCGCCGAAGATGTTGAAGAGACCGAAGCAGAAGCAGAAGCTGAAGTTGTGGCCGAAGCCGAAGCAATTGTCGAGGCCGCCGAGGCCGAGGCTGTTGAGGAAACCGGATCGGAAGATCCGGCGTAGTCGCCCTATTCCTCGCCCGGCGCTGGGTCGTGCGAGGATAGAGACCCGTTCCGTGGCCATGTCACGGCGGGTCGAGCCCATCTGACGCTTTGTTTGGTGGGTCCCGAACCACGATCACTGAGGTAGCAGTTGCCGTCCAACATCCGTGTGTACGAGCTGGCACGAGAACTAGGTCTCACAAATAAGGAGACCTTGGATCTGTGCGTCGCGCTCGGGATCGGCGTGAAGAGCCACTCTTCAAGCGTCGTCGAAGCACAAGCTGACCGCGTTCGCCGAAAGGCCGAGCGTGAAGGCCTTGTGCGCGATGTTCAGCCTGAGGAACCAGAAGCTCCGGCCAAGAAAGCGGCGGCCAAGAAGACCGCAGCGAAGAAAGCTCCCGCCAAGAAGGCTGCTGCGAAGAAGACTGCCGATGAACCGGCCGAGGCTGAGACTCCGGTTGCGCCCGCCGAACCAGAACCGGCAGTGATCGAGACTCCTGTTGCCGATGTTGAGACGGTTGCTCCAGCGCCTGAACCTGCCGCCGAACCTGAACCCGCACCCGCCTCTGCTCCAAAGCCGGCTGCGCCAAAGCGCGTCATTTCGTCTTCCGGAAGTGCTGGCCCTCGTCGCGAAGCGCCGGCTCCGGCTGCTGCAGCGCCAGTCGCACCAGCACCGGCTCCAGCACCGGCTCCAGCACCGGCTCCCGAAACGACCCAAGCACCGGTTGCTCCGGCTGCCGCTGCTCCGGCCGAAGCACCTGCAGCACGTGCGCCGATGCCGCAACGTCCTCCGACTTCGCCAACGGGTAAGCCCATCCCGCCTCCTCCTGGCGCACGTCCTCCGATTTCTTCCACGGGTAAGCCCATCCCGCCGCCTCCCGGCATGCGTCGCGAAACGCCTGCTCCC